>OGDY01002254.1_pt1 | contig 18348 bp, 13 predicted proteins | sample 1570341 | NCBI WGS metagenome assembly OGDY01 (sample SAMEA2581972, study PRJEB24529) | metagenome | biome: Human gut stool | place: China | collected 2011 | reverse complement strand
GACCCCGGTGATGAGCTCCTACCTGACCGCCATCTGCGCCGGCCCGTACGCCGAATGGCACACCGAATACCTGAACGAAGACGGCCGTACCGTGCCAATGGCCCAGTACTGCCGACAGTCGTTGGCCAAGGCCTTCGCGAAGGACGTCGACTACCTGTTCGACATCACCAAGAAGGGCTTCGCGTTCTACGCCAAGACCTGGGGCGTGCCCTACCCGTACGCCAAGTTCGACCAGATCTACGTGCCCGAATACAACGCGGGCGCCATGGAGAACATCGGCATGGTCACCATCCGCGACTCCTACGTGTTCGAATCCAAGGTGACCGACGCGCTGGCCGAGCGCCGCGTGGTGACCGTGCTGCACGAGCTTGCGCACATGTGGTTCGGCGACTATGTGACCATGAAGTGGTGGAACGACCTGTGGCTCAACGAGTCCTTCGCTGAATTCACCTCCACGCTGGCCACTGCCGAAGCCACCGAATGGCATGACGCTTGGGCCACTTTCTGCTCCGGCGAGAAGAGCTGGGCGCTGCGCCAGGATCAGCTGCCCACCACGCACCCGATCGTCGCGCCGATCAACGACCTCAACGACACTTACGTCAACTTTGACGGCATCACCTACGCCAAGGGCGCCTCCGTGCTGAAGCAGCTGGCATTCTACGTGGGCCGCACGCAGTTCTTCGAAGGTATCCACAACTACCTGAACCGTCACGCCTACTCCAACGCCACCCTGGCCGACCTGCTGAGCGAACTGGAAAAGACCTCCGGCCGCGATCTCAAGGCCTGGAGCGCCAAGTGGCTGGAGGAATCCGGCATCAACACGATCGCCACTGGCCTGACCGTAAACGCGGACGGCACCATCGCCGAACTGAAGCTCACCCAGAGCTCGCCGGCCGAACACCCGGTGCTGCGCCCGCATCGACTGGCCGTCGGCTTCTACAACGAAGACGCCGCAACCGGCAAGATCGTGCGCACCGAGCAGTTCGAACTCGATGTAGATGGCGAAACCACCATCGTCGAGGCCGCAGCCGGCAAGCCGCGCCCGGCATTCGTGCTGGTCAACGACGATGACCTGACCTACACCAAGATTCGTTTCGACGCCGAATCCCAGGCATTCGCCGAAGCCAACCTGCATCGTTTCGATGATGCCCTGGCCCGCGCCGTGACCTGGCTCGCCTTCTGGGATATGACCCGTGACGGCGAATTCCCGGCCGAACGCTTCGTGGACATGACCCTGCGTCTTCTGGCCACGGAAACCGAATCCACCACCTTCCGTTACGCGCTGGCCTGCATGAGCACCACCGCCCACCACTACGTGGCGCCCGCCCGCCGCGACGATGTGCTGCGCCACGTGGCCGCCGAACTGTGGACTCTGGCCAACGCCGCCGAAGCCGGCTCGGACACCCAGTTCCAGCTCGTCACCGCCTACTTGGGCTACGGTGAGGAGGGCGACGCCGCATTCGCCGCCAACGCACACGGTCTGCTGGACGGCACCGTGCGTCTTGAAGGCCTCGAAATCGACAACAACTTCACGTGGACCATCGTCCAAGCGCTCACCTCCGTCAACGAGATGACCAACGACGACGTGGACGCGCAGCTCGCCAAGAAGGAGACCACGGAAAACCGCGAGTTCGCCTACGGCGCCCGTGCCTCCATGGCCACCGCTGAGGCCAAGGAATGGGCTTGGGATCAGGCGCTCCACAACGACGAGCTGACCAACTCCCAGCTCGAGGCCGTGGCCCGTGGCTTCTCCGCCACCCCGCGCTCCGATCTGGCCGAGCCGTTCGCCGCCAAGTACTTCGAGACTGTGGACTGGGTCTGGGCCAACAAGACCTACCACATGGCCGACGCCCTGCTCAACGGCCTGTACCCGGGCTACGCCGATCCCGCCACGCTGGTCAAGCTCGGTGACGCCTGGCTGGACGAGCACATTGCCGCCGACAATGCCCTGAAGCGTCTGATCGTCGAAAACGTGGCATCCTCCCACCGCACCCTCAAGGTTCGCGAATACAACGAAGCGCTCTGATTTCCTTCTGGCTCCCCTCGGGCGCGAGGGGAGCTGTCGCCTCAGGCGACTGAGGGGAGTCGCTTCCGCGAGAAGCTACGTCCACATTCCAACATAAAACCCGCAACCAATCCTCAACAGCGTATTCTCGCTCAAGGCCGGCAATATGCCGGTCGATGAGCGACAAGGATACGGGGAATGATTGCGGGCTTTTCCATAACTTCATTACTGCTGATTCTGTTGGCCGGAATCGGCGCAGGATTCGTGGGCTATGCGGTAGGCGCATCGTCACTGGTCTCATACCCGGCCCTGCTCGCGTTCGGCATTCCGCCTGTATTGGCAAACGCTTCTAACACCGTTGGCGTGGTCGGCACGGGCATCGGTGGCGTGATGGGTGCGCGCAAAGAACTCAAAGGCCAAGCGGTACGCTCCATTACGTATGTGGTCATCGGCGCATTCGGCGGGGTGGCCGGTGCGTTTCTGTTGCTCAAACTCGACCCGAGTGTCTTTGAATTTGCCGCACCAGTGCTGATTTTGCTGAGCTCGCTGATCATCGCCATCAATCCGCGCGGCCGCATGCAGGCCAAGCAAGCCGCCGCGGATGCCACCGCGCAACTCAAGCACATCGAAGCCACTGAAGCCACTGAAGCCGCCAAGCGCGCAACCACCCCTACCGCACCTCACCGCCCGCCGGAACAACTCGTGCAGCCCATGAGTCAGGATTCCTGGTGGGTATGGCTGGGCGTAGCGGCGGTCGCCATCTACTCCGGCTACTTCGGCGCGGGCGCCGGTACCTTGGCTCTCGCCGTGCTTGATGCCGCCAAAATCGGCCCATTCCACAAGATCAATGCATTGAAAACCCTGATCGGCACAGGCGCGAACATCAGCGCCTCAGTGGTATTCATCATCCAAGGCGCGGTCGATTGGCCGGCCGCCATCATGCTGTGCATCGGATGCTTCATCGGCGGGTACATCGCCCCGTCCATCACCCGCAAGATTCCCGCAAACATCATGCGCGCCGCCGCCGTAATCGCCGGCATCATTCTTACCATCGATCTGGGGCTCAAAACCTATTGATTCGTGCCTTACACTGATGCAGTGAAGCATACAGCATGGCCGTCAACCGCAGCGTGGTCGCAGACCCCGATAAGGTGGCCAATGTCTGGCATTTGGCGACTGCGGAACCTGAGCGCCTAGAAACCAGCGCGGCAGGCGAAGCGGTGAACGACTTCCTCGATCCGCCAGACACGTCGCAGATTCACGGCATTGCGTGTCATGCTGATTGGCGGTTCGCGGCGCGAGCAGGTGCTGTTCGCCGGCGTTATGAAGGAGCTACTCGCGCCCATCAACAATCCGCGATATGTCATCATCGGTAAGGAATGGGGCGTGCGCGCTTACTGCGTGAGCTTCCCCTGCCCGTCCGTATTTGCCCGCCGCCAGCAGGACGCCGAGATACTGAGCCGGCAGTTGGACCGCTGCCTGACGCATTGCACCATGGTATACGCCCGCACTGAGGAAGGTCGGCATACGCTACTTCGCTGCCAAACGCGTTCTTTCCTCAACCGCGACGAGCAACTGCCGCACATACTGACCACAACATCGGAGTAATAGATCGTTGCATTCATGGCCGAGACCACCCCGGTAGAGGAGATGCCGTTGGGCATGTTCATCGCATGGCTCAGCGTGTTCCTCGCCGTCGTTCTGTTTGGTGTTGCTTTGCCGGTTATCGATGTACGCTGGGTAGTTCCGTTCGTCATATTTGCCGCTGTATTGTTTACAGGCGCGTTTGCCGGCCCGTTCTTACTAGTGCGATGGCTTCGTTCCCGTGCCGGAGTGCATCGGTCCGCCCGGCATGCCCGCTAACGAATGTATCTCATCATTCATCCGCCGAACAAGATGAATATGCGGGTTTGTGGGTGATGCCATTGCGGCTGTTGAATGCTGATTTCCGGTTCTGGAGCAGATTCCGTGGCGGTTTTTTGCCGAGTCGGGTCCTAGGGTGGAGCACAACGACTACGATGGTGCGGGTAACGCGATACAAGGAGTGGAACTTCATATGCCGAAGATGTTTGGAACCGATGGTGTTCGAGGACTGGCCAATAGGGATTTGACCGCACGTCTGGCGTTGGATTTGGGCGATGCCGCCGTGCGTGTGCTCGGCGACGTCGGCACCCAAGACGATCAGCCTGAGGGGCGCCGCCGCGCGCTCGTGGGTCGTGACACCCGTGTGTCCGGCGATTTTCTGGCTTCCGCCCTGTCTGCGGGCATGGCCGCCGGCGGATTCGACGTGATCGACGCAGGCATCATCCCGACCCCGGGCATCGCGTTCCTGACCAGCGTGCTCAACGTTGAGATGGGTGCCGTGATCTCCGCCTCCCACAACCCGATGCCCGACAACGGCATCAAGTTCTTCGCACGCGGCGGCTTCAAGCTGCCCGACCAGAAGGAAGACGACATCGAGGCCGTGCTCGGCCAGGACTGGGACCGCCCGACCGGTGCCGGCGTGGGCCGCGTGAGCCACGACCAGACCACTGCCACCAACCTGTACATCGATCATCTGGTGGCCACCATCGCTCCGCTGAACGATGACAAAACCCAGCCCAAGCCGCTCAAGGGACTGAAGATCGTGGCCGACTGCGCCAACGGCGCCACTTCCGTGGTGGCTCCCGAAGCCCTGCGCCGTGCCGGTGCGGATGTAATCGTGATCAACGCCTCGCCGGACGGCTACAACATCAACAAGAACGCCGGTTCCACCCACCCCGAGCAGCTGCAGGCCATGGTCAAGGCCACCGATGCCGTGATGGGCGTGGCCTTCGACGGCGACGCCGACCGTTGTCTCGCCGTGGACGAAGACGGCAACATGATCAACGGCGACCAGATCATGGGCATTCTGGCCCGCGCCAAGCAGCGCGAAGGCAAGCTCAACCACGACACCCTCGTGGTCACCGTGATGAGCAACCTCGGTCTGAAGCTCGCCCTGAAAGATATGGGCATCAAGACCGTGGAAACCGCCGTGGGCGATCGTTACGTGCTTGAGGAAATGCTCAAGGGCGATTACTCGCTCGGCGGCGAGCAGTCCGGCCACGTGATCAACCGCGAATTCGCCACCACCGGCGACGGCACCCTGACCGCACTGACCCTGTGCAACGAGGTCGTCAAGTCCGGCAAGAGCCTGAAGGAGCTCGCCGCCGACTTCCCGCAGCTGCCGCAGACCCTCATCAACGTGCCGAACGTGGACAAGAAGGCCGCCTCCACCAACAAGCGCATCCAGGATGCCGTGGCCCGTGAGGAGGAACTGCTGGGAGACACCGGCCGTGTGCTGCTGCGCCCCTCCGGCACCGAACCGCTCGTGCGCGTGATGGCCGAGGCCGCCACCCAAGCCTACGCCGACGAAGTCTGCACCCGCCTCGCCAAGATCGTCGCCGAAGAACTCGCGCTGTAGCACCCTTCCCTAAGGAAAAAAACAATGTTTGGAAAGAACGCCAAAGTCGACCTCGAACTCAACCGTGATGTCGAACAACTCATCAAAACCGGCGGCAAGGAGAAGCTCCTGCCCATCGTGCAGGCCGGCGAACCGGTGTTGCGCCAACGGACAGTGGCCTATAATGGCCAGCTTTCCAAGCGTACGCTCGCCAAACTCATCGATACGATGCACACCACCATGCTGGAGGCACCCGGCGTGGGGCTCGCCGCCACCCAGATCGGCTTGGGGCTCGCGCTCGCCGTGGTCGAAGACCACGTGCGCGACGACGAGGATGATCCGCGCGAAATCGCGGAATTCCCCTTCCACGTGATCATCAACCCGAGCTACAAACCCACCAGCGACAAAACCGCCTCGTTCTACGAGGGCTGCCTGAGCTTCGACGGATACCAAGCTGTGCGCAAGCGTTGGCTCGACATCACCGCCGAATGGGATGATGAAGACGGCAAACACCACAGCGAGCCGCTGCACGGCTGGCCCGCACGCATCTTCCAGCACGAAACCGATCATTTGAGCGGCGAGTTGTATATCGATCGCGCCGAAATCCGTTCGCTGACCACCAACGAGAACCTCGAGGACTACTGGTGCGAAGACCCGGTGCCCACCGAGGCCGCTGAAGAGCTCGGTTTCGCACTATGACCGACCGTGCATGGTTCGACGCCGCCAAGGGAGACATTCCCCAATGGGCGGCGTCCATGCCCAAGGACGCCGATGGCACCACCATCGACTGGGACTGGGTGCGTTCTCTGGACCTGGCGCATGGCGTCGGCACAATACCGGAATCCACCCCACAGTCCATCCACGACGCATTGAAGGCCGACTACGCCACACGCGAGCGTCTGGAATCGATCATCGCCCAATGCAACAGCGCATTCATGACCGATTTCGACCGGTTCATCGGCTCCTATCGTCTGCCTCGCGCGCTCGCCTACGCCAATCGTCGGCTCAACGACAACATCAACACGCTGTTGCATCTGGGCGAACAGCAACACCTATGGGCGGTCAGTCGCGAACGGCGGGGGAGGGCCACCATTGCCGTGCTCAAGCCGTACTCCGGCAGCGGCCCGTCGAACGATGACCAAGGCATGCTGGATCTGAGCGGCGAAGCCGGTGGCACATCTGCCGGAAACACTGCCGCCGAAAACAGCGATGTCAAGTTCCCCACAACAGTCGCCTTGGACGATGTCCAAGATCGTACGGCAGCGATTCTTGACGCACGCGCCGAACGGCGTAAGGCCCAGCGCTTCCAGAAGCGGGCGGGCGATGCGGCGATGGCCCGCGCCAATCTCTCCGGCGCGACTTCGCCGGGTGGTGCCGCTCTGCCGGGTGGTGCCGCCGCGTCTGGCAACGCTACCGGACACCATCCCAAGCCCGACTGGCGCGACGCCTACCTGCCCGGCCGCGACGTAGATGCGGTGATGGGCATCGACATCGAAACCACCGGCATCGATCCGGCACGTGACTACATCATCGACGTCGGCTTCGAGTTCATGAACATGGCCAGTCCGCGCCCGGCCGGCGAACCCGAGACATACGCCTATGAGCAGGGCTATTACGCCGCCGGCGACGCCTACGGCCAGTCCCGCCTCGCTTTTGGCGTGCCGCCGGAAAACGCGGCGCTCGGCAACGCCCTCATCGCCAAACTCACCGGCATCGATGTACGCGGCCGCAGCAGCGAGGCCGGGTACCGACTCTTCGACGAATGGCCCCAAGCCCAGGCCGGCCTGCTCGCGCGGCTTACCCAGCAGCCGTACGTGGCGCATAACGCCACCTTCGAACATAGCTGGTTCATGCTGAACGTCGCCGGATACGCGGAAAGCTACCGCGCCGGGCGCATCACCATCATCGATACCCTGCCGATGAGCCGGCAGTGGGACCCCGGCGCGGTACCCACCAACGAGCATCCTTACGGAGACAACACGCTCGACGCCTACGCCAAACGTCAGGGCGCGCTTGATTCCGCCCACAACGAACGCCACCTGGGCCTTGAGGATTCGCACATCATGCTGGTGGCCATGAAACACCATCTGGCGGCGCTGAAAGCGCAAGGGAAAGGGCCGTGGGGGTCCACCGGCAGGGCGGGCGTCGGCGGCAAGTCCTGCGGTCGTAAGCGGTGAGTACACTATTGGTCTCGTGAGTAACTATCAGGACAGCCGACAGCAGCGTGAGAACCGCCGCCGCACCATCGTGCGTGTGGTGTGCGTGGTCATAGCTGTGGCCATGCTCGGCTCCCTGGTCATCCCGGCGATTTACGCGGGGCTTTGACGTTGCCTTCGCATATTCGTGCCCGCAGTTGAACACGTCTGATGCGAGGGATTCGTGAGGTCGCCCGGCCGGTTATCGGCAAGGCAGGCCCGGAACCTTCTGACAGCATGGATTGCAGGCGGATGCGCGTGTGGCGCGGCAATGCCCGCCAACGCCAGAGGAATGTGCGAAGGCTGTCAACAAGGACGTGACTTCCCAAGGAATCTCAAAGAATCAACAGTAAGGTAAACCACGATGGCAGAATTTGACTTTACCCAGGCGATCGGCGAAGCCCGCGCCAAATACGAATCCATCGCCAAGGCGCTGGACGTCGACCGACTCAAGGCCGATATCAAGGATCTCGAAACGCAGGCCGCGGCCCCGGGCCTGTGGGATGACCCGGAAAACGCCCAGAAGATCACCAGCCGGCTGTCCGCCGCGGAATCGCAGCTGAAGCGTCTGAACTCCGCCTCCCAGCGCATCGACGATGTGGAAACGCTCGTCGAACTCGGCCACGAGGAGGGCGATCAGGACTCTCTGGACGAGGCGCAAAGCGAAATCGGCGAGATCCAGAAGGATCTCGACCAGATGGAGATTCAGACCCTGCTTGACGGCGAATATGACGAACGTTCCGCCGTGGTGACCATCCGCTCCGGTGCCGGCGGCGTCGACGCGGCCGACTTCGCGCAGATGCTGCTGCGCATGTACCTGCGCTACTGCGAGCGTAACGGCTTCAAGGCCAAGGTCATGGACACCTCCTATGCCGAAGAGGCGGGCATCAAGTCCGCCACCTTCCAGGTGGACGCCCCCTACGCTTACGGCCGACTGTCCGTGGAAGGCGGCACCCACCGTCTGGTGCGCATCTCCCCGTTCGACAACCAGGGTCGCCGCCAGACCAGCTTCGCCGCCGTGGAAGTGGTGCCGCTGGTCGAGGCCACCGATCACATCGACATTCCGGATACGGACATCCGCGTGGACACCTACTGCTCCTCCGGCCCCGGCGGCCAGGGCGTGAACACCACGTACTCGGCCGTGCGCATCACCCACCTTCCCACCGGCATCGTGGTGACCATGCAGGATGAGCGTTCGCAGATTCAGAACCGCGCCTCCGCCATGGCCGTGCTCCAGTCCCGACTGCTCGTGCTGCGCCACGAGGAGGAGGCCAAGAAGAAGAAGGAGCTCGCCGGCGATATCAAGGCCAGCTGGGGCGATCAGATGCGCTCCTACGTGCTGCACCCCTACCAGATGGTCAAGGATTTGCGCACCGGCTACGAAACCAGCCAGACCCAGGCCGTGTTCGACGGCGACATCAACGCGTTCATCGAGGCCGGCATCCGCTGGCGCCACGAACAGCGCCGCGCCGCCGAAACCGAGGAGTAAGCAGCATTATGGCGCTGATCTCACTGGACAATGTGTCCAAGATCTATCCCAAAGGCACCCGACCGGCGCTTGACGACATCAACCTCGATATCGAACGCGGTGATTTCGTGTTCCTTGTGGGTGCGTCCGGCTCCGGCAAGACCACGCTCTTGAGCCTGCTGTTGCGTGAGGAAGAGGCCACCAGCGGCGAGATTCGCGTGGCCGGCAACGATCTGCGGCGCATCACCAACCGTCAAGTGCCGCAGTACCGCCGTTCGCTGGGCTTCGTGTTCCAGGATTACAAGCTGCTCAATAACAAAACCGTATGGGAGAACGTGGCGTTCGCCCTTGAGGTGATCGGCACGCGGCGGTCCACCATCAAATCGTTGGTGCCCAAGGTGCTGAATACCGTGGGACTCACCGGCAAGGAAAAGAACTATCCGCATGAGCTCTCCGGTGGCGAGCAGCAGCGTGTGGCCATCGCCCGCGCCTACGTGAACCACCCGCAGATTCTGCTGGCCGACGAGCCCACCGGCAACCTCGACCCGACCACTTCGCTGGGCATCATGGAAGTGCTGGACGCCATCAACCGCACCGGCACCACCATCGTCATGGCCACGCATAACGAAGAGATCGTCAACTCGATGCGCAAGCGCGTGGTCGAACTGCACAACGGCAAGATCATGCGTGACGAGGCTCATGGCTCCTACGATTCCGCCCTGTTCTTCCCGGATGCCGAAGTCGAAGCCAAGTCCGACACCGCCCATCATGTGCTGGCGGCGGCGACCAAGGCCATCGAGGGCAGTGACGAGCCGTCTGAAGGCATCGCCCGTTTGGCCAATTCCGTGCATTCCGGCCGCACCGGCCGCTATGGCGAGACGTTTGCGCCGCTGGAAGACACGCTGACCTGGGGCAAGGGCATTCCGCTGGACGAGCAGGCCGCCGCCCTGGAAAGCACCCAGGCGTTCGACCCGTTCAAGGACGAGTCCGCCGCGACCGCCGCGGTTGCCGATACGTCCGTGTCATCCACCGCCGAGCCGCCGGCCCCGCCGGAGCCGCCCGCACCGCCGGAACCGCCCGCACCGCCGGCCAACGAGCAGTCCGCCGCCGAGCAGCCTGCTGACGAGCAGTCCGCCGACGAGCAGTCCGCCGCAGACCAAACATCCGACGATCAACCCGCTGAGGGCGCGAAGGAGTAAGGGGGATCATCATGCGAGCACGATTCATTCTGTCCGAAACGTGGGCCAACCTCACCCGTAACCTGTCGATGCTGCTGTCGCTGACGCTGGTCACCTTCATCTCGTTCCTGTTCATCGGCGCTTCGGTGCTTACCCAGGCGCAGATCACCAAAGCCAAGGGCGACTGGTACGACAAGGTCGAGGTCGTGGTGTGGCTATGTCCCGACGGCACCAGCCAGTCCGCGAACTGTGCTTCCGGCAAATCGCCCTCAGCCAATGAGATCACGGCACTGCAGAAAACCATTCGCGATGAACTCAACGACGTGGTCTCCAACATCGACTATGTCAGCAAGCAGGATTTCTACGACAACACCTTCACCAAGCAGTACCCGAACGGTGAATTCCAAGGCCGTACGCTGACCGCGGACGATATGCAGGACTCCCTCTGGCTCAAGCTCAAGGACCCCACCAAATATCAGGTGGTCTCCGAAGTGCTCTCCGGCAAGGAGGGTGTGGAAGACGTTACCGATCAGCGCCAGATCTTCGACCCGGTGTTCGCCGTGCTCAACCGAGCCACGGCGGTTACGGCTGTGCTCGCCGGCGTGATGGTGGTGGTCGCCATCCTGCTGACCGGAACCACCATTCGTATGTCCGCCGCATCCAGACGAACCGAAACCGAAATCATGAGGTACGTGGGTGCCTCGAACTGGACGATTCGTCTGCCGTTCATTCTGGAGGGCACCATCGCCTCGCTGATCGGCTCGGTGCTCTCGTGCCTGATGCTTTCGGCTATCGTCAACGTGTTCGTCACCGGCTGGCTGGCGAAATCCGTTACATGGATTCCTTATGTGAATCAGCTCACGGTACTGGTGATATCGCCGTTCCTGGTTGTGGGCGCGATACTGCTGTCCATCATCGCTTCAACCATCTCGTTGCGGCGTTATTTGAGGGCGTAACGTGGCCGGCTTACCCGCGAGAAATGTGATGACATCGTGTGCAAGCCTCTCAGGTTCACATGTTATGGTATTGGCTTAAGTGAGCGAAAGGACTATTCACATATGACGAATGTACGTGTGATCAAGCCCGCACTGGCGGCATTGGTGGCCGCCGCAGCCTGTGTGGGAGGTCTGGCGTTCAGCTCGGCACAGCCTGCCCAGGCAGACACCTATTCCGACCTGATCAATGCGCAGAACCAGCACGCCGCGTCGGTACAGCGCGAGGCCGAACTCAAGCAGCAGCTGGCCGGTGCCAGCCAGGACCTGGCGAATAAGGTACTTGAGCTGGACGATCTGACCAACAACAAGATTGTCGCCGCGCAGGCCAAGGTCACACAGGCCAACGAGGATGCCGCCACCGCTCAGGACGAGGCCGATGCCGCATCCGGACGTCTTTCCGCCGCGCAGAAAGACAAGGAGACGCTTGAGGAGCAGATCAAGCAGACCGGCAAGGACTACGATGACGCGCACGCCGCCGTGGCCCAGCTGGCCCGTGACGAGATGCACGGCTCGAATGCTTCCGACGTGATGAGCGTGGTGACGGGTGCCACCAGCACACAGGACTTCGTCAATTCCATGCAGTCCCGGGACGCGTTGTCCCGCAACGAGGCGAATGCGGCTTCCTCCGCCGCGACCTCACTGAGCACGTCGAAGAATCGTGGCGAGCGCTTGGCGGCCATCGAAAAGCAGATCGCTGTGCTCAAGACCCAGGCCGATGAGAAGGCCGCTTCCGCACAGACCGCCGCCGAAACCGCGCAAAGCGAACGTGACGCTTTGGACAAGCTGCGCCAGGAAGGCGAAGCAAGGCGTGACGAACTGTCTTCCATGATCGACAGTCTGGATTCCCAATCCGCCAAGCAGGCGGCCCAGACCGTACTGATCGCTTCCCAGGTCGATTCCTACAATCGTCAGTTCCAGAAGGAGCAGCAGGACGCCGCCAACAGGGTGGATACCGGTAACCAGGGCGGTACGCCGTCTACTCCGGTGACCCCCGCTCCGGCGCCCGCTCCGGCGCCCGCTCCGGCGCCGGCGCCGGCTCCGGCTCCGGCGCCTGCCCCCGCCCCCAGCGTCGGCGGCCAAGGCACGTCGAACGGTGATTACGGCAACGCCTATGCCGCCGGCCAGTGCACGTACTGGGCGTATGAACGCCGTAGGCAGATGGGCATTGGCACGCCGTCCTATCTCGGCAATGGCGGCGACTGGTGGCGCAGCGCCCCCTCGTACGGCTTGCGCGTGGACCACAACCCTCAGGTCGGCGCCGCGCTCTCCTTCCTGCCTGGTCAGGACGGTGCCGACGGTACCTGGGGCCATGTTGCCGTGGTTGAAGCCGTGTATGGCGACGGCACATTCCAGATCTCCGAGATGAACGTGGGCGGCCTGTGGATGATGAACTACCGCACGCTGACCAATTTGGGTCAGTACTGGTTCGTCCACTGACCGGTTGGTTCGGCCGATATATGCGGTTGAAGGGTTCCTCTTGAAGAGGAACCCTTTTTCGTATTCGAGGCCGGTCCGTGATATCGTCGGATGTTGCGTTGCTACCCACGAGTTGCTACCCACGAGTTGCTACTCACGAGTTATTGCCCACGAAAGGAGGAGACATGCCCAAGGAAACCGGTGAGAAACTCATCGTCCAGAACAAGAAGGCCCGGCATGACTATGCCATCGAAGACAAGTACGAGGCAGGGCTGGCCCTGACCGGCACCGAGGTCAAGTCGTTGCGCGAAGGCCGCGCATCGCTGTCCGAGGCGTTCATCTCCATCGACCGCCGCGGCGAGATGTGGCTGGAGGGCGCGAACATCCCCGAATACCTGAACGGCACATGGAACAACCATGCGCCCAAGCGCAAGCGCAAGTTGCTGCTGCACCGACTGCAGATCACCAAGCTCGCCCGCGGCATCGAAGCCAAGGGATACACGATTGTGCCGCTGAGCCTGTACTTCAAGGACGGTCGCGTCAAGGCGGAGATCGCGCTGGCCCGAGGCAAGAAGGAATTCGACAAGCGCCAGGCCCTGCGCGAAGAGCAGGACAAGCGCGAAGCCCTACGCGCCATGCGCTACGCCAACATGCGCCACTAGTCCCTACCCTTGGCTCCCCTCCGGAGGGGAGCCAAGGGTAGGATGTCCGCGTTGTGGGTCATTTCGCCCACGATTAACGCTTCCGTAGCATTGCACTCCTACGCTCTGGAACCATCTGGGAAACATACCCGCCCAGCTGACTATCCGGAGAGAGGAAATCCAATGTCTCTAAGCAAGGGAATACAATCCGCTGCGGCCGCCGCCCTGAGCGCGGCCATGCTGATCGCCGTGGCGGCCTGTGGCACGACTGACGGCACCGACACCGCATCCAAGAGCGGCGATTCATCCAAGGACTCGTCCAGCACTTCGATTCAAGGCTTCGACACCAGCAGCATCCAGAAGGACGACGAGATTGCCGCACTGCTGCCCGATTCCGTGGCCGGCGACGGTACGCTGACCGTCGGCACCGATACTTCCTATGCCCCGGCCGAGTTCCTGGCCGAGGACGGCAAGACCCCGGTCGGCTTTGATGTCGACCTGTCCAAGGCGCTGGCCGCAGTGTTCGGACTGAAGGAAAACACCGTCTCCTCCACGTTCGATTCGATTATCCCGTCCGTCGGCTCCAAGTACGACATCGGCATCTCCTCCTTCACCGTGACCAAGGAACGCATGGAGGCTGTGGACTTCGTGACCTACTTCAAGGCCGGTTCCACGTTCGTGGTGCAGAAGGGCAACCCGAACAAGGTCGACTCCTCGAACCTGTGCGGCGTGAAGGTGGCTGTGCAGACCGGTACCACCCAGGAAGAGGAAGTCAACAAGGATAACGAGCAGTGCAAGGCGGACGGCAAGGATGCCATCGACATCCAGTCCTCCAAGCTGCAGACCGATGTGACCACCGCCGTGGCTTCCGGCAAGGCCTCCATCTTCTACGCCGATTCCACGGTGTCCGCCTACGCCATCAAGCAGACCGGCGACACCTTGGAGACGCTCGGTGAAGACGCCGGCGGGGTGCCCGAGGCCGTGGCCATCAAGAAGGGCGATACCAAGACCGCCGAAGCCGTGCAGAAGGCCATCCAGAAGCTGATGGACGACGGCACCTACAAGAAGATCCTCGACACTTGGGGTGTTGGTTCCGGTGCCATCGACAAGGCTGAGATCAACCCGGCCGACGCCGCCTGATTGCCAGGTGTCCCTGTTCGTTCCCGCTGGCGGGAGCTGTCGCCGAAGGCGACTGAGGGTGGTCTGTAGCATAACAGCCACCAGCAGTTGTATTCTTATGCGGCGGCCTCCCAGCGGGAGCATTTGTATATGTATACGCTATAATGTATATTTATACCTGATTGTTGATAGTCGCTATAGGGCGGCTCCACAGAGAAGAAGAGAGAGATCATGCAGTTCAACAAGCTGAAGACCATTGCGGCCGCCGCCTTGAGCGTGGCCATGCTGTTCTCCGCCGCGGCTTGCGGCACCTCCGACAAGGCGGGTGACTCCGGTTCCGATAAGGGCGGTTCCTCCAAGTCGGTCACCATCACCAGCTACGACGTGAGCTCCGTGAAGAAGGACGATGCAATCGCCGCACTGCTGCCTGAATCCGTGACCAAGGACGGCAAGCTCACCATCGGCACCAACCCCTCCTACGCCCCGGCCGAATTCCTCGACGCCGACGGCAAGACCCAGATCGGCTACGACATGGATCTTGCCCGCGCCATGGGCAACATCTTCGGTCTCGATACCGAAATCGTCTCCTCCAACTTCGATACGATCATTCCGGCCATCGGCTCCAAGTACGATCTGGGCATCGCCGCCTTCACCATCACCAAGGAGCGCATGGAATCCGTCGACTTCGTCTCCTACTTCACCGCAGGCATGGGCTATGCAGTGGCCGCAGGCAACCCCAAGAACGTCGATGAGAACGACCTGTGCGGTCTGAACGTTGCCGTCGAGACCGGCACCGTCGAGGAAGAGGCCATCAACAAGACCGCCAAGCAGTGCAAGGCGGACGGCAAGAAAGACATCACCATCCAGTCCTCCAAGCAGCAGACCGACGCCACCACCGCTGTGGTGACCGGCAAGGCCGACGTCTTCTTCGCCGATTCCCCGGTTGTCGGCTACGCCATTGCCCAGACCGATGGTCAGCTGGAACAGCTCGGCAAGGACTTCGATGAAGTGCCGAACGCCATCGCCATCAAAAAGGGCGATTCCCAGACCACCGAAGCCGTGCAGAAGGCCATGCAAAAGCTTATGGACGACGGCACCTACACCAAGATCCTCCAGCACTGGGGCGTCGAATCCGGCGCACTGGACAAGGCCGAAATCAACCCGGCCGTCGAATAGCCGACAAGCTGTCGCGAAAATTCGAATGGGGCGCACTGTTTGTAACACAGTCGCCCCATTCGTACACTAAGGTTCAACGCTAGTTGCAACTTGCAGTTCAGGCTGCCCAACACGTCCAAGGAACCAAATTATGGCGAAGAAAGAAGTCGACGGTGAGGGAGTGAACATCCCCAACCGCATCAAGGCGCTGCCGGTCAAGCGCCCCGGCCCGATTGTGGCCGCAGTGATCGTGGTGCTGCTCGCCGCGATGCTCATTCAAGGCTTGATTACCAATCCGCGACTGGATTGGCCCACCGTCTGGAAGTACCTGTTCAACGAGAACGTGCTTGAAGGCATTCGCTATACCTTGGAGCTCACCGTGATCTCCATGGTCGTGGCGATCATCCTGTCGGTGATTCTCGCCATCATGCGCAAATCCATCAATCCGGTGCTGCGCGGCGTCAGCTGGTTCTTCATCTGGTTCTTCCGCGGCACGCCTGTGTACACGCAGCTCATTTTCTGGGGTCTGTTCGCCGTGCTGATTCCCAAGATTAGCCTCGGCATTCCGTTCACCTCGGTGGAGTTCTGGAGCATCGACTCCAGCGTGGTGGTCACCGCATTCAACGCCGCATGGATTGGTTTGGCTCTGAACGAGGCCGCCTACCTGTCCGAAATCGTGCGTGCCGGCCTTGAAGCCGTGGACCCCGGCCAGACCGAGGCGGCCAAGGCATTGGGCATGAACCGCACGCTCATCATGCGCCGCATCGTGCTGCCGCAGGCTATGCGCATCATCATCCCGCCCACCGGCAACGAGACCATCGGCATGCTGAAGACCACCTCGCTGGTCACCGCCGTGCCGTTCACCCTCGAACTGCAGTTCGCCACCAACGCCATCGCCAACCGTATCTACAAGCCGATTCCGCTGCTTCTCGTGGCCTGCTTCTGGTACCTGCTGATCACCTCCATTCTGATGGTTGTGCAGTCCCGCCTTGAGGCGCACTTCGGCAAGGGCTTCAACGCCCGCCCGGTGGGCACCAAGGGCAAGCAGCCGCCATACGATCCGCCGTACCCCGGCAAGTCTGACGGCGAGCCGAAGGACGATGTGAACAAAATCAATCAGACCACCTTCGCTGGGCTGAATGCGTAAGGCGGGAGCGAGAATTATGACTACGAACGACATCACCAACTCCGCTCCGGTCGTGCGCAAGGCGGTTGACGGTTCCGTGATTCCTGCTGTCAAGGCCGTGCAGGTGCACAAGGCGTTTGGGCCGCTGCATGTGCTCAAGGGCATCGATCTAACCGTTATGCCCGGCACTGTGACCGTGATTCTGGGGCCCTCCGGTTCCGGCAAGTCCACGTTCCTGCGTCTGATCAACCAGCTGGAAACCCTGACCGGCGGTTCCATCGAGGTGGACGGCGAACTCATCGGCTACAAGCACGTGACCAAAAACGGCCAGGACATGCTGCAGACCCTGGACGATAAGGAGATCGCCGCACAGCGTTCTCGCCTCGGCATGGTGTTCCAGCGCTTCAACCTGTTCCCGCACATGACCGCGCTGGAAAACGTGATGGAAGCCCCGATTCACGTGCAGCACCAGTCCAAGAAAGCCGCCCGTGACCTGGCCGTGGCCGAGCTTCAGCGCGTCGGTCTGGGCGATCGCATGGACTATTACCCCTCCCAGCTGTCAGGTGGTCAGCAGCAGCGTGTGGCCATTGCCCGTGCTCTGGCCATGAAGCCGGAGATCATGCTTTTCGATGAGCCGACCTCCGCCCTTGACCCCGAACTGGTGGGTGAAGTGCTCAACGTCATGCGTTCCTTGGCCAAGGAAGGCATGACCATGGTGTGCGTGACCCACGAAATCGGCTTCGCCCGCGAAGTCGCCGACCAGATCGTGTTCATGGACGGCGGCGTAGTCGTAGAAAAGGGCGGCCCCGACATCATCGACCACCCCACCGAGCCTAGGTTTAAGGACTTCTTGCAGCACGTGCTGTAGGAAGGCTCGTTGTTGCAGCTCCAAAAACGTACGCTGATGAACTCAGCGTACGTTTTTTTGCGACGCCTAATCGCACCCCCATCTCGTGAAGAACGTACGCTGAGTGGTAGTCAGTGTACGGTTTTCACGAAGGGGCATGTTCCAATCCTGCAAAGGCGGCGGGTTGGATTCGCTTTGCGCAATAATCGTCCGCTAGGCTGGTGAACCATGTGTGGAATCGTTGGATACGCGGGAAATATTGAAACGGCATGCGGCAAGCCTTTGGAGGTCTGCCTGCAAGGCCTGGAACGTCTGGAATACCGAGGCTATGACTCGGCCGGTGTGGCGCTGACCGCGCCCGGCATGGATAAGGTGGTCGTGCGCAAGAAGGCCGGCCGTTTGAAGAATCTGGTCGAAGACATCGAGCGTAAGCCGATGCCGCTTGCCACGGTGGGCATCGGCCACACGCGCTGGGCCACCAATGGCGAGCCGAGCGACGTGAACGCCCACCCGCACACCAGCATGGACGGCAAGGTGGCCATCATCCATAACGGCATCATCGAAAACGCCTCTCAGCTGCGTCTCGACCTGCAAGCCGAAGGCTACCGATTCGCCTCTGCCACCGACACTGAGGTGGCCGCTAAGCTGCTCGGCAAGATCGTGGACAAGATTATCGCGGACGAAGGCAAGCCAGACCTGTTCAAGGCTGTGCGCCGCATGGCCCGCATGCTTGAAGGCGCGTTCACCATTCTGGCCACCGACTGCCGCCAGCCGGACATCGT
>OGDY01002245.1_pt1 | contig 18381 bp, 39 predicted proteins | sample 1570341 | NCBI WGS metagenome assembly OGDY01 (sample SAMEA2581972, study PRJEB24529) | metagenome | biome: Human gut stool | place: China | collected 2011 | reverse complement strand
AAAATAACATCAGACATATAACAATTATCAAACGCATGGCGGTCTATTTGTTCATAGAACTTTACTCCCTCAAATTCATAAAGACAAGTGGGGGTGTTAAAAACTACTGGGACACCATGCACATAATCTTGTCTTTCGCTTCCGTCTTCGCTTCTTTGTTCTTTTAATTTAAAATCAGAGAAGACTCTAATTTCACGTCCAGTTTTATTTACTAGACTTTGATTGTTCTTTTTTGTCATTTAAAATTGCCTCCTTTCCATTAGGTAAAATAAATTTAGTATCTGGTTCTTTTTCCTTCATTTTTCTTAGTAATTCAAAACTAATAAAATTATTTAACTTTGTAATTTTAATTTTTTTACTTTCTGTATTATTTATCTCCACTTTCAACACCTCCTTCTTGTTCTAACTCCTCATTGTTCTTTGCTGGTTCTTCTTTTGGCGGTGGAGCAGTGTCTTTGTCTTTTGACTGATAAGAGTCTGCTATATTAGAATTTATATAATTTAATGACTGTAATACTTTTTGACCTTCGCCATTAGGTAAAGGCGCTAAATTAAACATCTCTCTAACGTCGTCTATCATTAAGACCGCGATAGGAGCTAATTCTTTTACAACATTAACTTTAGTAGCGTTAGACGCATATTGTAATCTGTTTGCTTCAAAAGTAATTTCGTTGCCAAAGTTACGTTCATTATCTGTAAATAAAGCATTAGTAAAACATTGCGACATTTGTATAGCTACTGGTTCAATAGCACCTTCGTAAAAAGCGTTCCACTGTTCCTCAGTAAATTTATTTTGCACAATATTTTCATTTACACCGAAATAATCATATATAGCATTTTTTGTATAACTTAGTTGTTCGGAAGAAATTGGTGTTGATTTTTCATTTATAGGTGTATAGTCCATTTTTGTATCTGTAACAATAACACCACTTCCGTTAGATGACATTTTGAAGTTATTTTCTACAAATTTATCTCTTGCTTTTGCTAAATCTTCGTCTTTAGACGATACTTTAGCTGATAATATACCTCTAATACTATTAATCAATTTAGCCGAATTAGAAACACCTTGATTTATTGCTATTGCAGTATCAAGAGCAGGACGTAACGCATGATTTTTACTTCCGAATATATCATTGTCAAAAAACTGTCCTCTCATGTGAATAATATTGTCATACGCAACAACCTTTATCTTTCCAGTTTTAAAAACAAATTTTAAATATAATTGTCCATTTTTCTCTAATAATTCTATTTGATTAGACATTAAAGGAAAGAACGAAACTATCTCGCCAGAAGTAGAGAATTCAGGGTAAATAAAAGCATTATTAGTTAATTTTAAATTAGCAGCTATTTTATAATAAAAACTGTAAGCTTCCATTAAAGAATTAGGTTGATAATTTAATAATCTTTCTATTTTAGATTTACCAGCTTTACCAATACGAGTATGTTTTGCTTTTAATTTAGCAAAGTTTCTACAATATGCGTCAACGGCACTACGTACAATGTCCATGTCCCAAGCGTTACCCGTATTAACTTGATAAGTTGAATTAAAGGTATTTAATAGACTATACATATTAAAACTTGTTGCTGCACTATTGTTATTATTCGGTTGTTCTTTATTTCCACCGAATATAGTTTTAAATAAGCCTCTATGTTTCATTTAATCACCCCACACTATACATAAAATCTTCATAATACTTAACGTATAAAACCCAAGCATTAAGTAAAGATACGGCTCCGTCAATTCTTCGACGTTCGTTTATTTTTACTGGTTGTATATTATTTAAACCACTTTTTTTAACCGCAGTATTAGTTAAACACCACTTTAAAATAGGGTTGTTATTATAATTAACTTTTTTATCTGCAAAAGCAGCGCCCATTTCACGCATTGGTTGACTCCAAGTATAAGGTCCTTGTGCTACGGCTTCCATTTGAAAACCATTTGATGTCATTTCGTCCACCCAATAACCAGCTAAAGCTCTATCATAACCAACGTATATAGGATCAATTTTAAATTCTTGTTGCATTTGTACAAACCAGTCCGTTACTTGCGAATAGTCAACACGATTTCCTTCACATACAGTAAGTAGACCTTTATCACGCCATATTTTGTATGGCGCTTCTTGTGTATTCTTTTCGTCTAATCTATCAAGCTTTACTTGCGGTAGAAAGTAGTGTTGTATAACATATACTTTCTCGTCGTTAGGCTTTCTGATAAGTAATGTAGAACAAGTTAAGTCAGTAGTAGCTGATAAATCACAACCACCGATAGCGTAAGTATTCTCAATATCTTCCATATTAAAAGTCTCTGTGTTGTTAATTTCCTCAAAGCTTAACCAAGCGTTGCTATCGTTTTCACGAATATTAAAATCTTTACACAATAAACCTGGTAATTTTTTAGGATCATTTTTAGCACGTTCAACTTCAATAGATAGATTATGATAACTTTTAATTGTTCCTAGTCCTGGGTTAGCTTTTAACCAACACGTTGGATCTGTCCACTCGTTACGATTATCTAGTTCATAAAGAATAGGTAAAAAGTGATCGTCTTTTATTTCTTCGTCTGCTACTTTACAAGCATAATCGTAAGTATCGTCATAGATACACTCTCTAACTGTTCCAGCAGTAGTTATCATAACTAATAACGGCTGGCGTCGAGCAGTCATAGACTGTTTCATAACTTCGTATAAATTTCTATCTTTGATAGCGTGTAATTCGTCTATAATAACGCCGTGGCTATTTAAACCGTCAAGCGTATTAGAGTCTGACGCTAAAGCTTCAAAGATAGAAGATGTAGCATTGAAGTAAAGATCATTTCTTCTTTTCTTCAAAACGGATCGTAATTCTGGACTTTGTTTAACCATATTACAAGCTTCGGTTAAAACCTTTTTTGCTTGTTCTTTCTTTGTTGCTACTGAGTATACTTCGGCTGCACCTTCATAGTCAGCCATTAACATATACAACGCGATAGGAGATAAAAGAGTTGTTTTACCATTTTTACGTCCTACCAAAAACATTGTTTCGTTAAATCTTCTGTACCCAGTTTCTTTATCTAAAAAACCAAATAGAGCTTGTACATAAGCTTTCTGGAACAATTCCAGTTTTAGGTCTGCGCCTAATTCTCCCTGGGACTGTTTGCAAAAAGTTTCTGTAAACTCTATAGGTCTATTAGCTATTTTTTCATCAAAATAAAAAGGACAATTAGGATCGTCCATTTCTTTTACTAAGCGAGCATAAACCTTTTTGACTCTGCGGCTAGTTATTATTTCGCCAGACTGTATTTTTTCGTTATACTCTCTGATGTAATTCATTATTTACCCTTAGGCTTAGTAACGAAATTCATTAAAGCGTTACCTTCCTTTGTTGCTGGTAAACCTTCTGGCAATAACTCACATAATTGTTTTATGATCGACGTATAATTTTTAATCATAGTGTTGTACACACTGGCTTCTGTACTGGTTTTTGTTCCGTACTGGTTTTCTCCGTTTTGGTATGTTTCTGATACACCATTTACACTGATGTAATTTTCTAATTTAGTTAACTCAACGGACATAAAAGCAGCACTTTCGATAAGCTTTTGTACCAAATTCTTTTTATCTTTTGGTATGTTTTTGAATATTTTTTTAAGTTTTTTAAGCTCTGTCGAAAAGTCTGGAACTTCTTTTAATTCTTTAGAATTAAGATTTTCATTTTCCATTTTTCCACCACCTTTGACTACACCCCCTCACACGACCGAAGCAGTCCGAAAAAGGACTCAAGCGCGGTTCACTGTGAAGCATATCTTTTTTAAGAAAGGGGGGAGTCTTTTATTTCTATCAGTGCAGCGTTAATCGGATTAACAAAGACTGACGCTCCTTCCTTTGTACTCAGAAAGACTGGTCCTTCGTCTAGTGCTTTAGCGAGCTCCTCTTTGGTACCACTAAAGACTATGTCATAAGTCATAATGAGATAGTTAGTATAGACGGTTAATATCATAATCAACGCTCCTTTCTATTAGATTACCCTCGTCGTCGAACATAAGACTCTTATCTGTTGGCAGCTCTGACTCATGCTCTATAGCATGACATACTCTACACAATAGCTCTAGATTGTCCTCTCCCAGTGTAACAGCTGGGTTATGAATATTATAGGGAGTTAAATATATTTTATGGTGTACTATTTCACCAGGTCCATACTCTCCGTGGCAACGTTCACATATTCCGTGTTGCTTATTGTATATATATGCCCTAGTCTTACGCCACGCAGTAGAATGATAGAAATCTTTAGCAAAATCTTTAGCCATAATATCACTCCATATTAATTCTTTATTTATCCTTGATCTTCCTTTTAACTCAAAAAAAGATACTTTATCAAAAGTATCTCCGGTATAGTGGCTACTATACTTGAATAAAAAAGGGTTTACTTTAGTATCTTTAATAGATACTGTCTAATGATATAAAGGTTTCTAAATTAAACATTACGCTTAGTTTAATTCGTTGCGTTAGGTCAAGTGCGTCCATCAACCTTTAACTCGACGTGGTTATTTATATATCATTAGACACCACCTACTAAAAGATTAACAATATAACTAGTCGTTTATAAGCGATTAAGTCCTCCCAGTTATACTGACGGGCATATATTATTAATCTAGATAGTGATTATGTGTTTATATTAAAACACAATTTAGGAATTACAGTCCCTAGTGTCTTATAGACACCATATCAAGTAAATATAGAATAGCAATTTACTAAGTGTTTAAACTTTCATAAACTAACATCATTATTCTTCTCGTTAGCAAAGGTATATTTACTCAATATGCTACCTACAAGATAGCACTCACTCTGCTATCATCTTCTCCCAACGAAAAGTCCGATTTTTAGCATTGTGACTTTGCTTCGTTCGTTGTCTAGGGTATTAGCAAAGTTCCCCACCTCTAAACTAAAGACTTTGTTTACTCTCATAATTAAATAATTTTAACAACTTCTTCGCAAACACAGGATTTTATGCGTTTTCCTAAATACCTGTGTCTTATAGACACTGTGAGTTAGACAATTAACCAGATATGATACAATGACTGGATCTCATTAAATCTTCAAATTACAAACTCAATTTGTTTTTTAAAGATATTAGTATCAAAATTGTCTTCCTCACACTATCTATAAGATAGTGTCGCTTAATAAGGATGATTTATGAATTAATTATTATTAATCCATTTTACACATTTTAGCACAGTTAGGGGGTAATAAAAGGGTAATCTTTCATTTTTGATGAAACATTTTTATTTATCTGCTTTATACGATCCACACTATAACCTAATCTCTTTGCTGTTTCTATTCTTGTTAAACCTAACATATATCTACAACGAAATGTATCTTTCTCTAGATCATTCATATCTGAAATAGCCTTTTCTACTTCTTTTAAAAACTTATCAATTATTTCTTTTTCTTGATACAAAATATTTAATTCTTTATCTAATTTTTCTATCTTAGAAAACGCTTTCGCAAATTTATCTTTTTTTCCACCGCATTCTATTTTAGCTTCGGTGAATGATGTAGCTTTTAATCCCAGTTGACTCTGTAATATTAATTTTATTCTTTCGTCAAGTTCTTTGATAGTCATATTTATTATATTCTTATCATCTATTTGAGATTTTAATTGTTTATACATACACCCTCCTAGTATCAGCACTTGTACAGCCAGTTAAACCTATAATTGCTACTAATAACATGCCAAATATCATTATTTTCTTTTTCATTCTTTACCTCCAACATTCTCGTATAATCTGTTTTATATTTTCATCAACATTTTCATAAATTCTTTCAAGTATATCCATTTCTTGTGTATATATATTTTTATTTTTAACATCATTTAAAGCTTCAATATAACCTTTTAAACGATAAATTTCCCTGTTCCTTTTAACATCGTTCATAGTAGTTATATAATCAAAATCATTAAGTTTTTTAAATCGCTCTTTTTTTCTACGAATAACACTATGTATATCTTCCATTATTTATCATCGCCCCTAATCTCTTTTGCTAGTCTTACATATGCATTGTGTAAATCAAAATATCTATATACAATTTCTTCTTTTTCCATACTTAGTAAAGCACTGTATCTGCTTCTTTCTCCTGTACAAAATGTAACAGTTTGTCCTGTTAATAATCGATATTTATTTTCATAATCAAGTAATTGTTTATATCTTTTATTTGATATTATTTTCATCTGATACTCCTATTATTTCTTTATATTTTTGTAAAACTTCTTCAAGAATTATTCTTCTTATATATGCTTTTTGTGAAGATAACTTTAAATACTCTTTCTCATCTTCATATATTAAGAAATATGATTTTTCTTGATTTTCTGCTATTACTGTTTCTTGTTGTTGTATTTCATCTTCTAAATATTTTATAAACTCTTTTTGTTGAGTTGCAACCTTGCCCATTTCTTGTTGATATTCTTTAAGAGTTCCCTCTAAACCTTTTACATAATAATTAGGTTTTAGTTGTTTTTTATACTCATCAACTTGTTTCTTTAATTCCTGATTTTCTTTTTCAAAAACATTTTGTGTGAATACTCCTGTGTCTGCTGGAAACTCAAATTCACTTGCTACACCGTTTATAATTTTTGTCATTTATTTCACTTCCTCTATACTTAATATTTTTAATACATAATAAATCTTGTGAGGTTCTGCTCCCCATTCGGGCTTACCATAACCTGTAGTAATTTCAACTTCACATTTAATTGTTGGACTATTTTTTGAATAACCATTTCTAAAAATTATATAATTTGGGCTTTCAACATACATAGAATATTCTTTTTTATCAATTATAGGTTTTACTTTTATACGATAAAATCTACTATCATAATAAGGTTTAATCTCTCTATATTCTTCTTTCTTTTCGCCTGATTTAATCATATCAAACCATTTCTTTTTAATTGGTAATGTTAGCATTTACTCATCCCTCTCTACTTTCTCTACTAAATCGGCTTTTATTAAGTCATAGATTGTATCTTCAATTCCTCCTAATTCGTCATCAAATACATGGTATGTATAATCATTATTCATAATATCTAAAGAAATACCTCTATTTGAAAAATAAACTAATAAAGCATTTTTATTCCCACTTTCGTTAAAATCTGTGGTAAATTCTTTTATCATGTAATATTGATTTTTATTTATAAATCCAAATTTTTCCAACTCTTTCAAATCCACATTATCTTTAATCTTTAACATTACTATTACAACTTTCTATTTTTTTAAAAAAATAAGTATTGTATCCCATAGCACCATTGGCATATATGTAATTGCCATTATATAGAACATTGTTAAGGCATTTATTACATAAATTTAATTTTTTATTGCATAAATAAGGTTTACAACACAAACCTTCATTTTGTTCAGTAGTAAAGATTACTTGTATATCAATTTTTTCATTTCTTGTTTCTTCATCACAAACATCACAAATCGTTTTAATTATTTCCATTACTATCACTTCCTAGCTCTAAACTTTTTCTTATTTTATAATTAGTTCTTAATTCGTCAATTATCATACATATAAAAGAAACACCTATTATAATTAACAATATACAGCCAATTATTTCTATCATTTGCTATCACTTCCTTGTAGTTCTTGCATTTTATCTAAAACATTTGAATAACAAGTATATTCGGTATTAAATAATACTGCTTGTTTTTTTAAGACAAATTCTTTTAACTCATTCCAATTATTATGTAATTCATGATATCTAATTTTGTAATGGTTTTCTAATTCTGTTTGATAACTCAAAACTTGTTGTTGTATAGCTGAATTTACGTTTCTATATCTAATATAATTACTAATATCAATAACTTGTTCTTTTAATTGTTTGTTTTCTTTTGATAATTCAATTATTAAATTGTTTATTTTAATACAGTCATTTGACGATATATTCGAAAGTGATAATATTCCTTGAATCTCTATAAATTTTTCATTGTCAGTTATCATTTACTCATCATTTCCTTTTAATATACTTTCGTATAAACTTTTTAATTGATTACAAATTTGTTCTTGTGTTGCATTTTTCCAATCATATTTTAAAAATTCGTTACTAATATTTTGTAATTGTTCTTTTAGACGTTTATTTTCTTCTAAAATAGGACTTACAATTTCATTAACTGTTGCATACATAAGTTTTCCGTTGTTTGAATTAATATCAAATACTTTTGTATCTTCTCTTGTTTCGTAAGTATATTCACTAGCCAATTTTTCATACGTATCGTGAAATTTTTTTGTTATTTCTAATATTTCTTTATTCATTCTGATACTTCTATTCCCTCTTGCATCAATCTCTTTCTTAAAGCTTTATTTTCTTCATTTAATTGTCTTATTTTTTTATCAGCTTCTAAGCCATCAAGTATATATTCTATTTCAACCAACCTATTTACTCTTTTAGGGCTTTTTTTACCTACTTCCCACAAATCATCGATTTCTTTTTGTATTCTATTTTTTTCTTCTTCATAAAATTCAATTAAATCTTTATTCATTCTGACCACCTTTCAATACCATCATATTTCTTTAAATATTCCTCTAATTCATCTACTGAACTTCTTCTGCTATCTAATATTGGTCTATTATAACTACTAAAATAATCTTTTGTGTTTGGCATATATAAGAATAGAACCCATCTACACTCATCCTCTAAATTTGTACTAACACATAAATGAAATGCTTCTTCATTTAATTTTCTTTGTATTTTCATGATTCTTTCAATATCTTTACTCATTTTTTTCATTTTGTTCTACCTCACAGTCCTTTACTTGATATGTAGATATTAATTTATCATAATTTGTTCTTAGTTCATTGTATTCCTTGCTCAATGACTCATTTATTTCTAATTGTTCTTGTCTAAGTAACAAACCAAAACCCAATCCTAACACAAGACATATTATCGCTGGATAAACAGTTTCTTTCAAAAAACAATTTATCAGTTCTTTTCTATTAACAATCATCAAAATATCACTTCCTTTTTTCAAACAAACTATTCAATTGTTTATTTGTTAATCTTATTAATCTATTTGCATACATACATTTTATTTTGAGTGATGATTCTTTCTTTTTTAATTTTCTAAAATCTTTATCTTCCTTCATTACCTCCATGTTTCTACAATAATATTTGATACTTTTAATTTGTATTTTTTTATATAATATTTAATAGTGAGAAAATCTTCCACTGGTATAGATTTAAATATTTTTAAAGTTTGTGTTGGAACCAAATATTCAATATAATATTTCTTATACTTTTTTAACAAATCTGCTATCGTCATGTTCTTTATAGTTCTCCTTTTAATCATCATTTTCTAAATATGACATAATAACATATTCTTGCTCATTATTCTTACTCATATAGTTACCCTTTCTATTCTATATCTGGATTTTTTCTTATTTTTTTTACTGATACAACTATTAATGCAAGCAGCTGAAGTATTAAAAAATATTGCAGCTGCTCTTGATGTTCTAAATGATGCAATTGGTATGTAATTATTTAATACATCATATACCATAATAACTTTGCTTCCATCTTCATCATTATCACTATTACAAATGGCTTTTAATAAATCTATATAACCATCAATCGGCATATTATTTCTCCAATGTTGATATGTATTCTCTTATTTCATGTGACAATTCAATTAAAGTCTCACTTGCAAAGTCTTCAACGATGAAAGTTCTTAATTCTTCTCCTCTTGGTTCCACTTCATTACCTTTTTTGAATAAGGTTATTTCATTAATATTAAGATCTGAATATCCTAAATAATATTGATTTGAAATGACAATATCTTTTTTTATTATTTCTAATACAACTTCGCGAAATCTATTTAAAATAGTTTTATCTAAATACTCTCTTGTTGCTGAATTAATTGGATGAGCAATATCTTTGTATTCTCCATCCTTAGTCTTACGACTTGGCATAGCTACTATTGTTTTTGTACCATTTTGAATAATTCTAATTCCTTTTACCGCAAAACAATTTTCTATTAAAATACTTGCTATTGCTTTAACATTAACTCCATCTTTTTCCACTAATTTTACTTTTACATTTGTTATTTCCATATTATTTTTCCTCTTCTTTCTTTCTTGATTTTCTTAAAGTTTGATATTTTCTTAGTTCTTCTATTTTTACTGGATGCTTTAACAGTGCATTCTTTTTATTTAATTCTTCTATGATCTTATTCATAGAATTTTTTTCTTTAGTTAAAGTATTAACTTCTGTTTTTAAATTCATTATTTCGGTTTTTAAATTATCAATTATTTCTAATTTGATTGCTTTTTCATTATTTAATTGTTTAACTATGATTCTATACTCTTTTAATTGTTCTTTTAACTTTGACAATTCTGTAACCAAATTAATATTTTGTTTCATCAAGCCACCTTTTGCAGATGCATTCTTACGTCTTTTCTCTTCTAAATACTTCTTTTCTAGATCATCTTTAATGCTTTGTGATATCAAAGTTTGATTTTCTAATGATAAATTTGCATTCTCTTTAGTTATTTCTAAAATTTTAGTTCTTTGTGCTTGAGCTTTATTCTCCAAAACATATAATTTTACTTTAGCTTGATTATATAATTTTCTATAATTCGTAAAAATTCCCACAAAATCACTCCCTTTTTTCTTCAATTTTTTAGCTCCGAAATACGCCAAAATTTTTAAAAATTTTTTTCGAATTTTTTATTAGTTTTACTTCTAAAAAGTTTCCAAACGCTATAATTCTGTAAACTTTTTCATTTTTTTAATTTTTTACTGGTTTTTCAACCGTTAAAACCTAATTTTTCTCTGTTATTTTTATAAAAAGTTACATATTTTTTTGTTTACGTTAATTCTTGTTCATTTTTTATCTTCTTTAGACTCCAGAGTAATAGATTTTATTTCGTTCATTCTCCGTATCCGTAGACTCCCAGCAAATATATCTAAGTGTTGTCGCTGGTTCGGAATGGTTTAACATTCTCATGAGTGTTAATAAATTACCTGTCTTAGCATAATACTGATATGCAAAAGTTTTTCTCATTGAATGGACACTAAAATCTTGTTTTAATCTAATACCTTCAGCTGCTGGATATAAAATTGTTTTATTTGCTGCTTGACGTGTTAATGGAATATATCCTTTGCAACTCTTTGTGAATAGATAATCAGAGTCATTCAAATTAAATCTTTCTATAAATGTTAAAATCTCTTTATGCAATTCATTCTGCATTCTAAAATTCTGTGGTTTATTTGTTTTTCTTTCTTTAATTGCATAATATCCTTTTTTTATTTTTTTAACTTTTAACTGTAATAGATCCTCCGCCCTAAAGGCTGTATTAAATCCAATTAAACAAAATATATAATTTCTGTATGCCTTCCACTTCTTTGTTTCAGTTTTAGCATCTAAGTATCTCTTCCACCAATACGACATAATAGCTGTCATTTCTTTTTTATTTTTTATCGGAATAGTATGACGTGAATAATTTTCTTTATTAAGAACTCTCGTCAATTAAATCACCTATTTCTAATTGTTCTTTATTTATGTTTCCAGTTTCAATTATTTTTTTTAAATAATAAACTTCTGTTCTAGAAAGTTTATTTTTATTCTTGTATACTTCCAATAAAAATTTATCATATTTGCTATCTATGTCACTAAGTTTAAGTCTTCTAACATTATCACCAAATATAGCAATTGAATTTATGTTTAACATTTCAGATTTTTCTTCTATGTAATTTATCATGCTACATCTAGTAAAACATCTTTCCTGTGATTCTCTTTCTAAAGGAAATTCATACTTTCTATGGCAAAAAGGACATTCTATATATCTTACATCTTCAGTTTCCTTTTCTTTTTTTGTTGTTAAATTTTTTAATAAATAATTTAACTTTGGTTCTGCATATGCATAATTTCCTTGCAAGTGACTTTTAAATCTTCTGATTACATCTTCTTGTGTATAATCTTTTAATTTGTCATACCAAAATTTTAATTGATAATCTTCTAAATTAAATTTTGGGTAATGGCTAGAAATCATTTCTATAATTTCTGCAAATTCATCATAACTCACTCTTTTACCACCACATCTCTTACTTTATTTAAATTTTCTATTAAATTAGAGTTTTTCTTTTGGTGTTTAACTATATCTTCAAAATTTGTTATATTCTTACTTTTTAAATCTGAAATAATTTTATCCACATATTTAACACTGTTTATTTTTTTACTTAAAGCTATATCAATAGCATAAATAACTAACTGTACATTGTCCCATTGTGAGATTATTTCATACTCATTAGGACTTATAATTATTTTTAATTTTTGCTCTACATAATCAAAATAATTAAATATATTATTTTGATTATCTTTAGTATTATTATTTATATCTATATCTATCTCTCTATCTATATCTATCTCATTAGAGGGGTTTGTTTCTTTTTCGCTTTCTTTTTGCTTTTCTTTCGTTTTCTTTTTGCTTTTTCCATTTTGAAATTTTTTAAAGCTAGAATCTAGATTTGGTTTAATTAATTTCCACATCATTGTGCACATTTTATCTGTAAATTTTGGCTCTTTCCTAGTGAATGAATAATCAATTATTGCCATACTCATTTCTGGTCGTTGTTCTTCGGGAAGATCCTGTATTGCAGCATAATAACTTCCTAAAAATGTAAATGAATTTCTAATCATTATAGATCACCAAGTTTTTCTATAATTTCATAAAATACTTTTCTTTTAATAATTCTAGATACGCGAATGTTATTTTTTGCAAACATAGTATTTATCTCCTTCTTTTGTGTAGTTAGCAGTAATACCATATCCTTGTGAAGCACATTCTTTTGATATTCTTTCAATATGCTGTTCCATTTCCCTATTAAAATAGTTTACAATTGAGATAAATAAAAAAAATACAATAGTTATTCCTAAACTAATAAAAAAATTTTTTACCCACGGTTTTAATCTTCTTCTAGTCATGTTGTACCTCCTTAATTCCTAAGTATTGATAAAATATATCAGGATAAATAATGTAATTCCACCTTTCTTTTACCCTTACTGCAGAACCAAAAGGCAATCTCCCCGTTTGCAGTCCCACTCTTATAAATTGTGGTGATTTATGCATCAATTCCGACGCTTCTTTAATTGTTATTTTTTTCATAAAAAATCCTTTCTTATATCATTTTTTGTTTTTTTGTTTCTTAGTTTGTGCGACTAATCATTATGCGTTTTAGCAAGTATATCATCAAAAAAAATATACAAATTAATATTATATGGTTTAAGAATTTGTTCCAGTTTATTTAACGACATATCTGAAATACCTTGTTCATATTTACTGATAGTGCTTGATGCTACATTGGACTTTAATGCTAGATCTTCAATTCTATCATGCTTTTCTAAACGAATCATTCGTAACCTATCAGCTATTGCTTTTTTCATTGTATCTTTCATTGCTATCCTCCTTACACTAACTATATTACTATGCGTTTTCGCAAATGTCAACAAAAATATTGCGTTTTCGCAAAAAATATTATAATATTATAGAAGAAAGAGAGGATGTACTATGAGCTTTTTCGCAAAAAATTTAAAATATTTAAGAGAAAACAAAGGAATTTCAAAGAGTGAACTTTCTAAAAAAATAAATGTCAACCAATCGACATTGTCCAGATGGGAGAATGAAGAAATGGGGGCAACAGTTGATAATGCCCTTGATGTGGCAAATTATTTTAATATTTCTATGGCTGATTTAGTTGGAAAAGACCTAATGTTTGATAATGCTAAATATATTGATATTCAACACGATGTTGTACAAATACCTATTTTGGGAACAATAAAAGCTGGTATAGCAATAGAAGCACAAGAAAATGTTATTGAATATGTAGATATTCCTAAATCATGGACTAAAGGTGGGAAATCATTTTATGGATTATTAATAAGTGGTGATTCTATGGCACCAAAATATTTAGAAAAAGATATTGTTATTTTTGAAAGTACAAATGATTATACAATAGCTAATAAAAAAGATTGTGCAGTTATGGTTAATGGTTTTGATGCAACATTTAAAAATGTTAACATAACGAATGAAGGGATTACGCTTATTCCTCTAAACATAAATAACAATGACAATTATGTTCCAACATTTTATAATAATGAACAAATACAATCGTTACCAGTTAAAATAATAGGAATAGCAAAAGAAAAAAGAACTAGATTATAGCATTGATGGTGGTGGGTATTTGTAAAATGGTTATTTTTTATACTACCAGCATTAATATTTAAAATTTTTTGAATAGGGAAAAGAAAAAAATAAAAATATAACAAAAAAAGTGATATATTTCAAGAATATCCAAATGCTTGGAATATATAAAAAAAGACCTACTGCTCGAACAGTAGATCGAATGAAAAATCTCAATTTAGTCGCACAAACTAAAAAACAAAATATCAATGATATAATGCTATGGATTTTTCTATTTCATTATATCAAATATTACTTAAAATTACAATGAAATTGGAGGATTTTAATATATGAAATTACCTAATAATTATGGTTCAATAGAGAAATTATCGGGCAATAGAAGAAAACCATACAGAGTGCGAAAAACTGTTGGTTGGAAAGAAGATGGAACACAGATGAGAAAAACTATTGGATACTTTGAAACTAGAACAAAAGCACTACAAGAGTTAGCTTTATATAATGAAAAACCTTATGATATAGATGCTAGAGCAATTACTGTAGAAAAATTACATTCAAAATGGCAAGATGAAAAATATCCTAAAATTGCTCATAAAACGCAGCAAGTATATAATATGTGTTGGAATTACTGTCAAGATATTAAAGATATGACTTTTGTCGATATTAAACTACAACACTTACAACAAATTGTTGATGGTATGGGTGAAAAATGGTCAGCAAAGAAAGCTTTTAAAATATTTTGGCATCAAATGTATGACTTTGCAATTAAAAATGATATGAATGTAAGAAAATATTCACAATACATCGATATAGGCAAAAAAACGACCAAATTAGAACGAATTCCATTCGAGGAAGAAGAAATAGACATCCTATGGAAAAATGTCGATAGAATGGACTTTATTGATTGTATATTGATATTAATATATACAGGAATGCGAATTGGTGAATTATTAGATATTAAAATTGAGAACGTTAATATAGAGGAAAAATATATGCGTGGTGGATCAAAAACTGATGCTGGTAAAAATAGAATTATACCATTTCATGAAAGGATTCTTCCTTTAATAAAAAAGTGGTATGACAGAGCAAAAGAAGTTGGTAGTGAATATCTAATCTTTAATCACGAACATAAACAAATGTTGTATTGGAATTTCTATCACGAGAAATGGGAAAAAGTAATTGAACAGCTTGGATTTGATAAAGAGCATAAACCACATGATACAAGACATACTTTTTCTACTCGCATGGATAGAACCGATGCAAATAAATTATGCACTAAAAGAATACTTGGTCATGCAAGTAAGGATATAACTGATAAAGTATATACACATAAAGACGTTGAAGACTTACTTGAAGCAGTTAACAAATTAAGATAAAAAAGAGGATCATAAACTCTTTTTTTGTGCCTTTTTTGTGTGGGCTACCTGTGGGCTACTTGTAGGCTACGAAGTAAATTCAACGGTGTTTTAGGAATATCTTAAAAAAAGAAAAACCCCATAAACGTTGAGTTTATAGGGTTTAACAGTAATATGTTTCCTAACGTTTTGAGAATTGTGGCGCACGACGTGCTGCTTTTAATCCTGGTTTCTTTCTTTCTTTAGCTCTTGAATCACGAGTAACTAATCCAGCAGCTTTTAAAATTTTTCTAAAGCTTGTATCACTTGTTGGATCAGTATCTTTATCATATTCTAATAAAGCTCTTGCAATACCTAAACGGATTGCTCCAGTTTGTCCAGAGAAACCTCCACCATTAACTTTAACATCAATATCAAAAGTATTTTCAGTATTTGTAGCAACTAAAGGTTGTTTTAAATCCATAACATTAGTTTCATAAGGCATAAATTCTCTAACATCTACACCATTAATAGTAATTTTACCTTTACCTGGAACCATAGTAACTTGCGCTACTGATGATTTTCTTCTACCAGTTCCAATAAATTTTCTTTCTGCCATTTAAAACCCTCCTATCTAGTCCATTCCACTGGTTTTTGAGCCATATGTGGATGTTCACTTTCTGCATATACAAATAATTTTTTATACATTTGACGTCCTAATCTTCCTTTTGGAAGCATTCCTTTAACTGCTCTTTCAATCATTTCAACAGGATATTTTTCCTTCATTTCACGAGCAGTTCTTTCTCTTAATCCACCTGTGTATCCACTGTGGTTGTAATAAATTTTATCATCTAATTTATTACCTGTTAAATTAACTTTTGAAGCATTAACAATAATTACAAAGTCTCCACAATCAATATGTGGTGTAAAAGTTGGTTTATGCTTTCCTCTTAATAATGTAGCAGCTTCTGTAGCAATACGTCCTAAATTTTTTCCTTCAGCATCGATTACATACCAATTACGTACTACATCTTCTTTTTTTTGCATATATGAATTTTTCATATTCTTTTCCTTCCTCCATTACATATAAGTGAATTGTCCCAAGATTCACTTTATGTGGGATATATAAAATGTACCAGTTAAAATTATATTAAAAAACTTTAAAAAAGTCAACATTTATTTAGCTTTTATAACAATTATTTTACATTTCCCATCTATACTTAGTATATTTTACGATTTTATTACTTTTATTTATACCATACATTATATAAATAAAGACCTTCAGGATGTGCGGTAATACCAGCTTTACATCTGTTTTTAGCCTCTAATATATCTTTTACGCATGAATAATCTTTTTTACCGGTACCGATTTCTATTAAAAGCCCAACCATATTTCTAACCATATATCTTAAGAAACCACTTCCTACAAATGATATTATCACTATATCATTTTCACATTTGATATCAGTTTGATATATCGTTCTAACATAATCCTCTTTTAAATCATTAGCTTTAGTAAAAGATTTAAAATCATGTGTTCCTTCTAAATATTTAATAGCTCGTTTCATATCATCTAAATTTAATTTCTTATTATATTGAAACACATAATCCTTCTCTAAAGGATTATACTCACCAACATTTATTTTATAAACATATTCTTTTTTCAAAACATTAAAACGTGCATGAAAATTATCATCTACTTCTTCTACCGATTTAATATATATGCTTTTATCAATCAAACTATTTAAAGCCTGTTTTAATTTGTCAGGTGTTATTTTAATATCTAAATCAAAATGAGCTTTCTGATTTAAAGCATGAACCCCTGCATCTGTTCTGCCACTCGCACTTACATTAACCTGTTTATTATTAATCATAGTTAAAGCTCGCTCCAACTCTTCTTGTACAGTTTTTACCTTAGGTTGTTTTTGATAACCATAAAACTTTGAACCATCATAAGCTAATGCCATTAAATATCTCATACAAACACCTCTATTCCAATTATTATTACTAATAATAATATATGTCCTCCAATAACTAAATAATCATTTCTTTTCATCTTATTATTTGAATAATATGTTCTACTATTAAAATTAAAATTTCTAACCTCTAAAGCATCTGATAAGACATCTGCTCTTTTTATTGACAATATAAACATTGGTATAATCATTGTTTTTAATGATTCTATTTTACCCTTTATATTTGAATTATAGTAATCCATTCCTCTACTAGCTTGTGATCTCATTATTTTTATTGTTTGTTCATAAATAATAGGAATAAAACGAAGCGCAAAAGAAATAGAATAAGATACTTTAGAAACAGGAACATTTAAAGTTTTTAACGGTGATAACACATATTCTAAACCATAAGTTATATCTGTTGGTTTAGTAGTTAATGTAAATATCGATGAATAATTAATTAATAAAATAATTTCTATAATCATTACTAAAGAATTATATAGACTAACTTTAAAAATTAAATTTATGAATAAAAGGGAAATTAAAAAATAACTAATATTTTTAATATCAGTATTACTATATATATCATTTAATATACCCTTCTTATATTTATTATTTCTACTTACCGGAACAATAAATATACTAAGTATTAAAATAATTATAACTATAATAACAATAATATAACAAATAATATTCTTCTTCTTTCTTTTCATTAATTCCCTCACTATAACTGTTCTTATTATACTATGAAATTAACTTTTTGTGAATAGTTTTTCCTCTTCTTTTATATGATGTTACAGTATAATCATCCCCTTCAAAAGTAATTGTAGTATAACAATCATTATCTATAGTATAAGAATCAATCCATACTTTAGCTAACATATACATAAACCTATAATTAAACTTAGTATAACTATCATATAAAAGTACCATATTATC
>OGDY01002243.1_pt1 | contig 18403 bp, 18 predicted proteins | sample 1570341 | NCBI WGS metagenome assembly OGDY01 (sample SAMEA2581972, study PRJEB24529) | metagenome | biome: Human gut stool | place: China | collected 2011 | reverse complement strand
CGCAAAGTCGCCAGTGCGCTGGTGAGCTCTTACCTCGCCTTTCCATCCTTACCGCTTTCGCGGCGGTTTCTTTCTGTTGCACTATCCCTGGGGTCACCCCCGGCTGCCGTTAGCAGTTACTCTGTCTCTGTGAAGCCCGGACTTTCCTCAGGCAGCCCTTGCGGGCTGTCCCGCCGCCGTATGTTCCACTCGTTTTCTAAAAGAGTATAGCATACTTCCGCCCTGTTGGCAAGGCATTTTATAAAAGCAGCCGCAAAATCAGCAGGGCCGTCACGCCGGGCAATCCCAAAACGCCCGCGCAGAACGCCGTAAAGCGATTCAGCGGCAGTGCAATGCCGGTCACCGGCTCCAACAGGCCCAGCAGGGCCAGCGCGCCCAGACCGCAGACGGCCCCTGCCAGCAGACTGCGCATTCCGTGCCGCTGGCGGGCGGCACAGCGCAGTACGGCGATGGCGCACACAGCTGCGAGCAGACAGGGCCAATATTCGGTCATGGCTCCTCCCCTTCCGCCCGCAGTGTGCGAAGCAGCGCCCGGCAGCGGCACATCAGCGCGGCGTGCTGGTAGGTCAGCTGGTCAATATAAAATGGGTCCTGCGCCTCCGTGAAGGCGCGCTCGTTCGAGCGCAGTGCCTGCAAGGTCGTTTCCAGCTCGGCCCTGGCGGCGCGGCGCTCACGCTCCTGCCTGGAAATGCGTCTGAACATAACTCCTCCGTCACAGCAGAATGCAGATCAGCCCGTCGCAGCCCTCGTTGATGATGCGCTCAAGCGTCTGCTGCAGGCGGCTGCGTGCCTCCTGCGGCATGTGCAGCAGCTTTGCCTGCACGCCCTCGCTGACCAGCTCGTTCAGGCTCTTGCCGAAAATATTCGTGCTCCACAGCTTGCCGGGGTCGGTCTCAAAGTCCGCCAGCAGGCTTTTGATAAGCTCCTCCCCCTGCTGCTCACTGCCGACGGTGGGTGAAAGCTCGGTGTGGATGTTGGCGCGCATGATGTGCAGGCTGGGGGCGCTGGCCGACAGCCGCACGCCGTACTGCCCGCCCTGCCGGACGATTTCGGGTTCTTCCAATGTCAATTCATCAATGCCCGGCATGACGATGCCGTAGCCCGTGGCCTCGACCTGGTCAAGGGCGGATTTGATCTTGTCATAGGCGCGCTTGGCCCGGGCCAGGCTGACGACGCAGGGCAAAAGGCTTGCCTCGTCCACGATGTCCAGCCCGGTCTGTTCACCGAGGATCTTATAGAAAATATCCGGGGCGACGGCAGCGGTGATGCTGACACTGCCGCTGGCCAAATCCATGCCGGTCAGGCTGGCGGCGGTGATGTATTCACACCCCAGCTGGGGGCGCTTGCCTGCAAGGTCGGCCATCCGGTGCACCGAGGCAGCAAAATCCAGCATGGACGTGTAGACCGCGCTTTGCAGCCAGTGCCCGCTTTCGAGCATCGTGACCCAGGCGGGCATCTGCACGGCGATCTCGCGAATCGGGAACTCGTACAAAAGCGTTTGCAGCAGCTTGTCGAGGGTCTCGACGGTCATCGTCGTGCAGTTCAGCGGAAGGACCGCGTGGCCGTAGGTCTCGGCCATCTCGGCGGCAAGGCGCTGTGCATCGTCGCTGTCCGGCTCGGCGCAGTTCAGCAGGATGATATACGGCTTGCCGATGCCGTCCAGCTCTGCGATGATACGGCGCTCGGCGTCGAGATACGCCTCCCGCGGCAGGTCGGCAACGGATCCGTCCGTCGTTACGACGAGGCCCACCGTGGCGTGCTCCCGGATGACGCAGCGGGTGCCGGTTTCGGCGGCCAGGTCAAACGGGACCTCGTGGTCGAACCAGGGACTCTTGACCAGGCGCGGAGCCTCGTTTTCTTCATGGCCGAGCGCGCCGTCCACCATGTAGCCGACGCAGTCGATGAGCCGCGCCTTGAAGCTGCCGCCGCCCGAAAGCTCGAGTTTGACGGCTTTCTCGGGGATGAACTTCGGCTCCGTTGTCATGATGGTGCGCCCGGCGGCGGATTGGGGCAGCTCGTCATGGGCGCGGGCACGACGGGCCTCGTTCTTGATGCGCGGCAGCAGCATCAGCTCGGCAAACCGCTTGATAAAGGTGCTTTTGCCGCTGCGCACCGGGCCGACGACGCCGAGATAGATGTCCCCGCCGGTGCGCTGTGCAATGTTTTGGTAGATTTGATCCTGTGTCACGGATGTGTCCCTCCTTTACAGCGCTGCGGGGATCAGCAGACAGGCGGTGTCCGTCGTAAGCTCCTGCGGCGGGTCACCGTTAGTGTCCAGATGGTTGGCGGCGGCCAGGTCACGGGCGCGGGCATGGTAGCGCCTGGCAATGTCAAAGATGCGCTCCCCCTGCCGGGCGTAGTAAATATAGAGGGCCGGGCCGTCGCTGTCGTCGTATTCCTCGCCCAGTTCCACGCCGCAGAGCGCGTCAAAGCTCTGCGCCTGGAACAGGGCGCCGCTGATCTCAATCTCTAAATCGACCCGCAGCCGTGCACCGTTTTTGCTGCTGGCGACCCGCGCGACGGAGGCCCCGACACTTGGCCACGCACCGTCAGTGCTGCCGGGCCAGAGGTCGTCAGGCTGCCAGGTAAACGCCTTGTCGTAGCAGGTCAGCTCACCGCGGGCATCGCTGATGAACACATGCGCAGTCCCCTTGCCCAGTAGTTTTAAATGTGTTTCAGCCTTGTTGCCGTCAGCCTGTGCGGCGTACAGGGCACCCAGCGTTACAAAGCAGCCGAGAACAGTGCCCTCGGCGTCGGGCAGGTCGTCGTCAAGCGTGACCGGGATACGCCCGGTCAAATCCGCGGTTTTCTGCAAAAGGCGGCAGATCGTCTGCACGGTCTGGGTCTTACAGAGCGTGGAGTAGGCGTCGGCCACGACGGTGTGCTGCACGCTGCGCCAGACCTCGACGCGCAGCTTCCAGGTCACCGAGAGGGACGCTTCCCCTGCGCCGTCGACTGCGCTCAGTGTGCAGGCCAGCACCTCGCCGCGCACAAGGGCTGTGTCGTCCTCGGTCACGCCGGGCAGCTCCAGCGTCTGCTGCACGGCAAGATCCTTGCTGCGCACGGTCAGCTCGCCGGTGTCGGTGTTCTGGCTGCATATTTGAATTTGCAGCGTCCCCTGCACACTGACCTGCCCGGTGGCCGGCGCTGCGCTGCCGGCGGCAAAGCTGCCGGTGATGTCCAGCACGCTTTCCCCGGTGCCGGGCAGCGCCGCAGCGGTCTCGGCAGTCAACGTTTTTTCCTCGGTCACGGCGCATTGCAGGCCCTGCATCGTGCGGGTGTACTGCTCAATGCCGCAGTCGGCCAGTGCGGTCAGCAGCTCGGACTCCCGCCGCACGGCCACTGCGGCGCAGAGGATGTACGCGCCGCGCAGGTCGATGCGGTGCTCACTGACGGCGCGGCAGTTGCAGTATTCCGGCTCGCCCCAGACCTGGGCCGGGCCGTCGGCGTACTGCCCGGCGGGCAGCTCGACCAGCTTTTCAAAGGCAAATTTCTGCTCGGTGCGCAAAAGGCGCGTGCCGGGCTCCTCGCTCTGGTAGTAGACGGTGCAGCGCAGATAGCCCTCGCTCTGCCAGCGCCCGCCGGACACACGGTTCTGCAGCACGACGGGCGTGATCAGGCACTTGACGATCTTGAATACGGCGGGCAGGTAGTCGGGAATCAGAATCTCCGTTTCCACGGGAAGCTCCAGCCGTGTTTCCCAGCGTCCGCCGTAGGATGCGATGGTGTCTTTGAACACCTTGAGTTCCATATTGCTTGCCCCTTTCCGGTTATGTTCTGGGGCATTATATGCGGCAGGGCAAAAAAATAGCCCCTGCCCGGAACAGGCAGGGGAAAAATTTGGATTCAGACTTTGAAGGCTGCGCGTAAGATCCAACGGAAGGCGCGCGGGCAGCGAACTACGACCACATGCATGGCATACACCTCACTTTCCGTGTTTGTGTACGCCATACTATGCCGGGCAGTGCTGCGGTGTTACGCATCGTCGCGGGTCAGCACAACGAGACCGCAGCCGCCGGAGCATTGCAGCTGTGCGGTGTCCGCGATAAACTCATTGCTGACGCCGAGCGGATAGTCCGCGGTCAGCACGGCGTTTTCCAGCGGGTAGAACGCGCCGCGGATGCAGACGCCGGTCAGCCGGCCCTCCATCGGGAAAAGGGAGAGATACTTCCAGTCCCTGCGCTGCAAAATAAGCCCGCGGCCCGGCACAAGATACCGCAGCTCGCTGCGCTCGTTGGCCAGCAGGACGTTCACGCCGTTTTTGGCAAGATACAGTCCGGTGGCAAGGTTGGCCAGCGTGTGCTCCAGTCGTGCCCCGCCCAGAGCGCCCAGCAGGGTGATCTCATCATAGCCGTGCTCCAGCAGCCAATGGGCGGCGTACTGGGTATCGGTATCGTCCTTCACATGGGGCAGCACAATGGTCTCGTGCTCGGTTTTGGGCTGCGGGGCGGAGTCAAAGTCACCGACGATGAGGTCGGGGCGCAGGTCAAGCCGTTCGGCATTGCGGTAGCCCGCGTCGCAGGCCACAACAAAATCACCGGGCTGCACATAGCGGCACAGTGCGGTGGAAACCGGCACGGCGGAAAGAATCACGGCACGCCTGCTCATTTCTCCCACTCCTTCCGTGCGCTGGCTTCCTCATACATGGCAAGGTAGCTTGCATAGCGCGTTTTGCTGATGGTTCCGGCCTCGACAGCCTCACGCACAGCACAACCGGTCTCACTGCGGTGGGAGCAGCCCGTAAAGCGGCACTGCCCGAAATAGGGTCCGAACTCCGGGAAGGTGTGCTGCAGATCATCCTTCGGGATGCGGCAGAGCTTCTGCGCCTCCAGGCTGGCAAAGCCCGGCGTATCAGCCAGACGCCCTCCGCAAATCTCAAAAATTTCGACCTCGCGGGTCGTGTGCCGCCCGCGGCCCAGCTTTTGGCTGATCTGCCCGGTCTCGCGGTGCAGCGCGGGGGCCAGCGTGTTGAGCAGCGTCGATTTACCGACGCCGGAGTTGCCGCAGAAGGCGCAGAGATGCCCTTCAATATAGCTCTTGACCCCGTCAAGGCCCTCGCCGGTCTCATAGTTCAGCTGCACCAGCGGGATGCCGCTGCCCGCGTAGGCGGTGCGCAGCATATCGGCAGCGGCCAAATCAGATTTTGTCACAACAAGCACGGGCTGCACATCCTTGTAGATGGCAGCGGCGGCCAGTTGGTCCAGCACCAACGTACTGGGTACGGGCTGGGTCGTGCTGGTAACGATGAACAGAATGTCCAGATTGGCAATCGGCGGACGGATAAATACGTTTTTGCGCGGTAAAATCTCATCGATCATTGTGCCGTCGTCGGACAGGGTGACGTTGTCTCCCGCCACCGGCGTGATGCCGCGCTTGCGGAAGATGCCGCGCGCCTTGCACTCGACGATGCCGTCCGGCGTCTTTACATAGTAGAAGCCGCCGATGCCCTTTGTAATATACGCCATGACTTCCCCCACATCAGGCAATGGGGTTGCCCTGTGCGTCGCACCGCTGGCCGTTCTCATTCCACATGGTACCGTCGGTCAGCTGATGGATCTGGTGACTGCCGTCAGCACTCGGCCACCAGCTCTCCTGCACAGTGATGGTACCGTCCTCGTTCACAGTGGGTTCGACTGGTTCGGGAGTGGCGACGACCTCGGGCACGCCGGTGGACACCACGAGTGTGATAACGCTCGACTTACGGACCGTGGAACCGGCATCGGGGCTCTGGCTCAGTACCGTGCCCGCGGGCTGTTCGCTGGCCTGCTCGATTGTGCGGATGGACAGGTTCAGCCCCTTGACCTCATTGCGGGCTTCCTCAATGGTCTTGCCGGTCAGGCTCGGGACCTGGCTCTCCTTGCTGACCTCGGAGCGGCTGACGTACAGGATGACCGTGGAGTCACCCTCGACGGTCTCCCCGGCGGCGGGCTGGGTGTAGACAACAGCGCCGTTGGCCACGGAGTTGTCGGACATGGGCTTCTTGGTCACGCGCAGACCCATATCCTTCAGGGTCTGCTCGGCATCCTCGGCCACCATGTTCTTCGTCTCGGGGATCGTGACGTACTGGGTGCCCAGGCTGACGGTCAGCACGATGCGCTGCTTCTCCTTGACGGTACGCCCGGCCTTGGGGGTCTGGCGGATGATCGTGCCCGCGGGTTCACTGGAATACTCCTCCGGGAATTCGGCGCGCAGCAGGTTGTTGTAGTCGGTGGCGAGGAACTCGTCCTTTGTCATGCCCACAAAGCTGATGACCTGCACATCGGCGCGGTTAGAGAACAGCAGGTTGCTGGAATTGGTGAAGATCAGATAGATCAGGATGGCAGCGCCGATGACAAACGCCACGGCCATGCCGAAGAAGATCGGCAGCAGGGAAAAGCCCTTGGATGCCTTTTTCTTCTTCTTTTGGGCAGATTTGCTGCGGCCCGGGTTCGAGGTGCCGACACGACGGGCGTCACCCGTGTGGATGCTGGTGGATTTCGGGCTGGGCTTTGTGTTGCTTACCACGCGGTTGATGTTCCTTTCCGGGTTGTCCTCGGCACTGCGGTACTCATACGCAAACTGGATGGACGGGTTGCGCTTGAATTCCTCGATAGCGGCCAGCATCTCCTGGGCGCTCTGGTAGCGCTTGTCGGGGTCCTTTTCCATGGCTTTCTCGGTAATCTGGCGCAGTCCTGCCGGGGTCTGGGGTGCGATTTCGGCCAGCGGCTTCGGCTTCTCCGAAATCTGCATGATGGCAATGGACACTGCACCGTCACCGTCAAACGGCAGGCGGCCCGACAGCATCTCGTACAGCATGACGCCGACAGAGTAGATGTCGGTGCGGGCGTCGGTGCGCTCACCCTTGGCCTGCTCGGGGCTGATGTAGTGCACCGAGCCGATGGCCTTGTCGCTGACGGTCTGGCTCTGTGCGCGGGAGAAACGTGCGATGCCGAAGTCCATCATCTTGATGGAGCCATCTGCCAGCAGCATGATGTTCTGCGGCTTGACGTCGCGGTGAATGATGCCCTTGGAGTGGGCGTGCTGCAGAGCACTCAAAATCTGGGTGGCAAAGTGCACGGTCTCCTTCCAGGTCAGGGCACCGCCGCGCTGCTTGAGATATTCCTTTAAAGTGATGCCGTCCACATATTCCATGACGATGTATTGCAATTTGTCGGTGACAGAGACGTCATAGACCTTGACGATGTTGGGATGGCTCAGAATGGAGATCGCCTTCGACTCATTCTTGAAGCGGCGGACCAGTTCCTCATTGTCCAGAAATTCGTCTTTTAATACCTTGACGGCGATCTGGTTGCCCGTTTTTAAATCAGTGCCGCGGTAGACATTGGCCATGCCGCCGACACCCACGAGACTTTCAATTGAGTAGCGGCCATCCAGCCGTTTGCCAATCAGATTATCCATTGTTGACCTCCGTAGCTTCCACGCCCATGAGCAGGACCGTAATGTTATCCTGACCGCCCGCCTGCAGGGCGCGGTCTACCAAAATGCTGGTTGCATCAAAAAAAGGAACCTCGCGCAGTACCTGCGCAATGTCATCGTCCGCGACCATGTTCGTCAGGCCGTCGGTGCACAGCAGCAGGATGTCCCCCGCCTCGATTTCGCAGCGGTTGTACTCCGGCACAATGTTGGCCGAGACGCCGAGCGCGCGGGTGATGAGGTTCTTCTGCGGGTGGACGGCAGCCTGCTCCCGCGTGATCTGGCCGCTGTCGACGAGCTGCTGCACCATTGAGTGGTCGCGGGTGATCTGCCGCAGCCCGCCTGCGTGGAACAGGTAGGCGCGGGAATCCCCGGCGTGCACCACATGGGCCATGCCGCGGCTGGCGTAGGCGCAGACGCCGGTGGTACCCATGCCCTGCATCTCGGGGTCAGAGGTGGACTTTTCATACACGGCGCGGTTCGTGATGTCGAACCCGCGCATGATGAAAGTCTTTTCCATGCCAGGCTGCAGGGCCTTCATGTGGCGGGCAAAATACTGCTGCATGGTGTCGGTAGCAATGCGTGCAGCAATGCGCCCGCCGTTGACACCGCCCATGCCGTCGCAGACGATGCCCCAGGCGGTGCCGCCTGCCAGCTGCTGCGCACAGTAATTGTCCTGGTTTTCCTGCCGGCAGCTGCCGATGTCCGTGATCGCGGCAATCTTCATTCGGGTTGGTTCCTTTCCGCTGCTCCGTTGTGGAGCAAGACTCATTTTCCCTGCGCGTCCTCGCGGCGCAGCTGGCCGCAGGCGGCGCTGATGTCGGTACCCAGACGGCGGCGCACCGTGGCGTTGACGCCCAGTGCCTCCAGCTCCTTCTGGAAGCGGTGCACATTGGCATCGTCGGTGGCAGAATAGGGGCTGCCGTCCACGGGGTTGATGGGAATCAGGTTGACGTGCGCGCCCATGCCCTTGATGAGGTTGGCGAGCTTCTGCGCCATCTCACTGCTGTCATTGACACCGCGCACCATCGAATACTCAAAGCTGATGCGGCGGCCCGTCTCCTTCTGGTAGCGGCGGCAGGCCGGGATCAGCTGCTCCAGCGGGAACGCATCGTTGACCGGCATCATGCCGGAACGGGTCTTATTGTCCGGCGCATGGAGCGAGACAGACAGTGTCAGCTGCAGATGGCGCTTCGCCAGCTCGTCGATCTTGGGCACAAGGCCGCAGGTCGACAGGCTGATGTTGCGCATACCGATGTTGACGCCCTCCGGGCAGGAGATGATCTCCAGAAAGTCCATCACATTATTAAAATTGTGCAGCGGCTCACCGATGCCCATCAAAACAATGTGGGAGACGCGCTCGCCGGTGTCCTTCTGTGCGGTGTAAATTTCCGCCGCGATCTCCCCTGCCGTCAGGTCGCGCACGCGGCCCGCCTGGGTGGAGGCGCAGAACCGGCAGCCCATCGCGCAGCCCACCTGGGTGGACACACAGACAGTATTGCCGTATTTGTAGCGCATGAGCACGGTCTCGATGCAGTTGCCGTCGGCCAGCTGCAAAAGATACTTGACCGTACCGTCCCTGGACTGCTGGCGGCGGCGGATGACGGGGGCTGCAATCGTGCACTGCTCCTCCAGCTGGGCCAACAGCGCCTTGGGCTGGTCGGTCATCTGGGAGAACTCCGTCACAAGCTTCTGGTGCAGCCATTTAAAAATCTGCTTGGCGCGGAATTTTGGCTGACCCAGTCCCACGATGTAGGCCGTCAGCGCGTCCAGCGTCAGGTCGGAAATGCAGATTTTTTCGCCCATGCGGGGTCACCTCCTTTTATAAGAACGAGTTTACAGTCAGTTTCGTTCCAGGATGGCGGCAAAAAAACCGTCCGTCCCGGTTCTGTGGGGCAAAAACAGCGTGCCCAGCGGCGTGATGTCCGCCCCCGGCAGCGCCGTCTTTGGCAGTACAACGTGAAAATCAGGATTGGCGGAGAGGAATTTCTCCACCTGGGCCTGATTCTCCTTATCATTCACTGTACAGGTAGAATACACCAAACGGCCATTTTCGGCAAGTGAATCTGCACCGTTTTGCAGGATTTTTTGCTGGGCAGCGAGCAGATTCTCTATCCCGTCCAAATCCTTGTAACGAATGTCCGGCTTTTTGGCGATAACGCCCAAACCCGAGCAGGGCACATCGCAGAGCACACGGTCAAACGTTGGCCAGTCGGAATTGTGCTGTGTGGCGTCATTTTCAACCGCTACGGCACAGGTGATGCCGCAGCGGTCAAACGCCTGCTGCAAAAGCGGCACGCGGGCGGGCACAAACTCGCCGCTGACAAGCTGGCCTTTGTCCTGCATGGCCTCGGCCAACGTCAGGCTTTTGCCGCCCGGCGCGGCGCAGAGATCGAGCACCTGCTGCCCCGGCTGTGCGTCAACGCAGAGCGCGGCAAACTGGCTGGCAAGCCCCTGCACATGGAAAAGACCTTTTTTGAATGCCGCGCTCGCGGCGGGCGAACCGGCAAACTCCACGACCAGCGCCCCCGGCCAGGGGCCGGGCGTCACGGTATGGCCCTCCTGCTGCAAAAGCGCGGTCAGGTCGGTATCGTTCGTGCGTAGTGTGTTGACGCGGATCGTCGTCTTAGGCTTTTCATAAAATGCGGCGGCCAGGGGGAACGCCTCCGCCCCGAACTGCGCATAGAAAAGCTCGGCCACCGGGCGGGACAGGCAGTAGTAGATCGAGAGCCGGTCCAGAGGGTCGGCAAAATCGGCCTCGGAGACATCGGCGGCAGCGGCGCGGCGCAGCACGGCGTTGACCATGCCTGCGGCACTGGATTTTCCCAGTGCCCGCGTCAGCTTGACCGATTCATTCACAGCGGCGGGCAGCGGTACATTCATGTACAGTGCCTGTGCCAGTCCCGCCCGCAGCACGGCGCGCACCGGCGCGTCCAGCTTGGCGACGGGCTTTTTCGTAAATTGATTTATACGATAGTCCAGCAGCGGCAGACGCTCGAGCGTTGTGTAAAAAATGCGCGCGGCAAAGGCGGCGTCGCGGCTGTTCAGCGGCGGCGTGCATTTTTTCAGCTCGGCGTCCAGCACAAGGTTGGCGTAGCCTGCCTGCTCCTGGTGGATCAGGGCCTTGACGGCGAGACGGCGCGGCGTCACAGGCTGTCCCCCGCTTTCAGGCGGCGGCCCGCGGCCCAGGCAGTGCCCGCCATCGGCTTGCCGCCCTCGGGCGTGACAGTCAGCAGCGCGACAGCGCCGTTTTCAGCGGCAATCGTCAGCGGCTTCAGGGCCAGCACGGTGCCGGGGGCTGCGTGCTGCGGGTTTTCGGCCAGGCGGCTTTCCAACACCTTGATGCGCTTGCCGTCCTGCGCGAACCACGCCACGGGCCACGGGTTCATGCCGCGCACCCAGTTGTGGATGTGGGCGGCATCCTGCGTAAAGTCGAACTGTGCCATGTCCTTCGTCAGCGGCGGGGCCATGGTGGCGGCAGCGTTATCCTGCTTGCGCGGGGTCAACTCCCCTGCCTCGATTTTTTCCAGCGCGGTGACCAGCGTTCCGGCACCCACGGCGCTGACGCGGTCAAACAATTCACCGCTCGTCTCCTCGGGGTCAATGGTGACTGGCTCCACCATCAGGATGTCGCCGGTGTCCAGCCCTTCGTCCAACTGCATGATGGTCACGCCGGTGCCTTCGTCACCGTTGAGCACGGCCCACTGGATGGGCGCGGAGCCGCGGTATTTGGGCAGCAGCGAGACATGCAGATTGATACAGCCGTACTTCGCCACATGCAGAAGCTGCGGCGGGATGATGCAGCCGTAGGCCACAACGACGATGATGTCGGGCGCCAACTCTTTGATAAGCTCATCGGACGTCCCGCAGCGTGCGGGGCTGGTAGACCGAAAGACCGTGCTCAACAGCCAGCTGCTTAACCGGCGGCGCGGTCAGGATCTGCTTGCGGCCCACGGGCTTGTCGCGGCGGGTAAAGACACCGCAGACCTCGTGCCCGGCGTCCAGCAGGGCGGCCAGGCTTTCGGCGGCGATGTCAGGAGTTCCCATAAACAGGATGCGCATAAATTTTAGTCCTCGTTTTCCTCGGGGTAGTCGTCCTCATAGAAATGTTCGGCCAGGTCCATGATGGTGATGCCGTCCAGATGGTTGTTCTCATGCTGGATGCAGCGGGCGAGCATGTCATCGGCCTCCAGTTCAAACCACTCGCCGTGGCGGTCCTGTGCCTTGACCTTGACGTGCTTCGAGCGCTTGATCGCGCCGTTATGTCCCGGGAAGGACAGGCAGCCCTCATACAGCTCGACCTGCTCGTCGCTCAGCTCGAGAATCTCGGGGTTGATGAACTCAATGAACTTGTACTCGTAGTTCGCGGGAACCTCCTCGGGCAGGTCGCGGTCATCCAGGCAGATGAACAGGCGGCGCATCATGCCCACCTGCGGGCCGGCCAGACCCAGGCCGTTCGCGGCCAGCAGGGTCTCCTTCATATCGTCAAGCAGGGTGCCCAGACGATCATCAAACTTGGTAACGGGGCGGCAGACTTTCTTCAGGATCGGGTCGCCGTCCTGCACAATGGTACGCAGTGCCATAAAAATAACCTCCAAATGTTATAAATCACCGTCAGAATTGAAATCGAGGATCACGGACGCCTTCTGCGGCAGCTTTTCGGCGTCGTAGGCGTCCAGTGTCTCGTGCAAAAGCGCGCGGAACGCCGCGTCATTGCGGCATTTCAGCGTCAGCTTGTAGCGGAATTTGTTGTTGAGCATCGTAATGTTCATCGGCGCGGGGCCTAAAATGCGCAGCGGGATATTGGGCTTTTGTGCGGCGTGCTGACCCAGCAGTGCGCCAAACCGCTGGGCTGCGATGAACACGGCCCCTTCCTGGTCACCGATGAAGCCGACGACCACGAACGAGCAGAACGGCGGGTACAGACTGAACCGGCGGAAAGTGATTTCTTCCCGGTAGAAGCCCTTGTAGTCCTGCGCGGCGGCCAGCTGCAAAACGGGGTGGTCAGGCACGGATGTCTGGATCAGCGCCCGCCCGGGCAGTGATCCAGAACACGCTCTCGTATGCGCGGAAGCCCTGCCCGAACAGCAGCGAGTCAATGCCTAAAACGCCGACGAGCGTGACCTTTTCAAAGTCAAGGCCCTTGGCGACCATCTGGGTTCCCAGCAGAATATCATATTCGTGCCGCGCAAACTGTGCAAGCATCGTCTCGTGCGCGTCCTTGCGGGAGGTGGAATCCTGATCCATCCGCAGGATGCGCGCACTGGGCAGCAGCTCGGCCAGCTCCTCCTCCACCCGCTGGGTGCCGAAGCCGCTGTAGCTGATTTTGCCGCCGCACTCGGGGCAGGTCTGCGGCAGCGGGTGTACCGTGTGGCCGCAGTGGTGGCACAACAGTGCCTGCTGCGGCTTGTGATAGACGAGCGGCACGCTGCAATTCGGACATTTCAGCACATGACCGCAGGTGGTGCACATGCCGATGGTGCGGTAGCCGCGGCGGTTGAGCAGCAGAATGCTCTGCTCGCCGTTGTCGAGGTTTTCCTGCAGCTCCCGCGCCAACCGTACGCTGACCTCGCGCGGGTTGCCTGCGGCCAGTTCAGCGCGCATGTCGATGAAATCGACGCTGGGCAGGGGCCGCCCGCCGTAGCGGTGGGTCAGCTGCACCAGCTGCAGCTTGCCGCTCTCGGCGGCGTGGTAGGTCTCGGTCAGTGGTGTGGCCGAGGCAAACAGCAGCAGGGCGTTTTCCATGACCGCACGCTTTTTGGCAACATCGTGGGCGTCAAAGCGCGGGGCGGACTCGCTCTGGTAGGTGTGCTCCTGTTCCTCATCCATGATGATAAGGCCAAGGTTTTGCAGCGGTGCAAACACTGCACTGCGCGTACCTACGACAATATCGGCGTTTCCCTGCTGGATCATCCGCCACTGCAAAAGGCGCTCGGTATTGTTGAGCGCCGAATGCTGCACGGCCAGACGGCTGCCGAAGGTGGACTTGAGCCGCCGTATCATCTGCGGTGTCAGGCTGATCTCCGGCACCAGGACCAGTGCGCGGCGGCCCAGCTCCAGCGTGCGCTGGATAAGCCGCAGAAACACAATGGTCTTGCCGCTGCCGGTTACGCCGTGCAGCAGTGCCGCGTGGGGTCTGGCATCCTCCAGATTCGGCAGCAGATCGTTAAAAGCCTGCTGCTGTTCAGGGGACAGCTCCAGCGGCTGCGGGTCAAACGGGATGGCCGCAAACAGGTCGATGGCCTTGTCCTGCTCGGCGGCGGTCAGCACGCCCTTTTTGACAAGGCCGTCCAGCGTTGCCCGGGAAATACCAACCTCGTCGAGCTGCCGCGCGGTCAGCGGGCCGTTTTGCAGGGCGGCGACAGCGGCCAGTTGGCGCGGGCCGGGCTTTGGCTTTTCCGGCAGCGCCCCCGCCAGCGTGTACAGGCGCTCCGTAGAGCGGGTCAGGCGGCCTTGCATGACGTGCCTGCCGTCCACGACAGCGGGCCGGTACTGTGCGCCATACGGGATGACAGCCTTGACGGCCTCGAACCAGGTGCAGAAGGTGCGCTCTTTTAAAAAGCGTACAAGCTCCAGAAGGTCCGGCGTCAGGCGGGCATTCTCGGGGGCGGCATCGTAGAGCGTTTTCAGCCCCTTGGGAGCGTCGCTCTCGTCCACCTCCCCGACAGCCAGCACAACGGCCATCCGGGCCTTGCTGCCCCGGCCAAACGGCACCAGCACCATGCTGCCGGCAAAGACCCTCCCGGCCAGCTCCGCGGGGATGCGGTAGGAGTACAGCTTGTCAAAGTGGATGTTCGCGTCGTTGACGGCAGCCTGGGCCAGCAGCAGACTCATTCGTCGCTGCCGTGCTGCAGCTTGAACTGGATGATGGAATAAATGCTCTCGGCGCAGGAGTCGACCTCAATGTTGACGACATGCTCGTCGTAGTTGACGGAGTTTGCAATCTCTGCCTCGGCACGCTTCAGGCGGCGCTGGATGGTCTCCTCATCTTCGGTGCCGCGGCAGCGAAGACGGCGCTCGAGCTCCTGCATGTCCGGGGGCAGCACAAAAATGGTCGTTGCACCGGGGTACATCTTCTTGATGTTGCCTGCGCCCTCGACCTCGATGACGAGGATGACCGGGATGCCCAGTTTCATGCGGCCCTCGATCTCGCTGCGCAGCGTGCCGTAGTAGTTCTCGCAGTATTTTGTGTGCTCGACGATCTGGTCATGTGCCAGATGATCCTCAAAATCAGCTACAGACATGAAGTGGTAGTTGATGCCGTCCTTTTCACCCTCACGCGGGGTGCGGGTCGTGGCGGAGACGGTGTGCTGAATTTCAGGATGCTTTTTCAGCAGAGCGGCAACAACGGTATCCTTGCCGGTGCCGGAAGGGCCGGAGACAACAAACAGATATTTTTCACCTTTCATCGTTACTTCCTCTTTTCTTCAGTTTCTTCGTTGGCACGCCCGGTCAGGCTTTCCAGCGGGATGCCGGACAAAATCACATGGTCAGAGTCCATGATGAGCACGGCCTGGGTGCGCCGCCCGTAGCTGGCATCGATCAGTGCGCCCTTCTCGCGGGCATCCTGCACCAGACGCTTGATAGGCGCAGAATCCGGGCTGACGATGCCGATGATGCGGTCGGCATTGACCATGTTGCCAAAGCCAATGTTCAGCAGCTTCATGGCGAACCTCCGTTACTCGATGTTCTGAATCTGCTCGCGAATTTTTTCGATTTCGGATTTCAGCTCGACGACCAGCCGCGTGATGGCTACGTCCTGGCACTTGGAGCCAATCGTGTTGGACTCGCGGTTCAACTCCTGCGTCAAAAAGTCGAGCTTGCGGCCAATCGGCTCGTCCAGCTCGAGGATCTCGCGGTACTGCGCCACATGGCTGTGCAGACGGACGGTTTCCTCGTCGATGGCGGTCTTGTCCGCAAAAATCGCGGCCTCGGTCACAAGGCGTCCCTCGTCGATGCTGCGATCCCCCAGCAGCTCCTGCAGGCGGGCGTAGAGCTTATCGCTGTAGGCCTGCACGCGGCCCGCGCTGTTCTCCTCGATTTTGGCGACGAGCGTTTCAATCGTGGTCAGGCGGCCTGCAACATCGGCCTTCATCTTCTCGCCTTCGACGGCGCGCATTGCGACAAAGGCGTCCACGGCCTGCTCGGCCACTGTCCTGACGTCCTCCCACAGCTCGTCCTCATTCGTCGGGGCGGCAGTCTGGGTCAGCACGTCCGGGAAGCGGGACAGCATCCCGACGGAGACGTCGTTTTTCAGATCCATCCGCTCGGCCATCGCATTCAGCGCGGCGCGGTAGCCCTCGGCCAGCTGCCAGTTGACGGTGACGACGGTATCCGCCGCCGTGACGGTCTGGATGCAAAGGCTCAGCTCTACCTTGCCGCGGCTGACCTTGGAGGCGACGAGCTTTTTCAGTTTGTCCTCCAGAAATGCGCAGGAGCGCGGCAGCCGGGAGGAATACTCAAAAAAGCGCGCATTGACGCTGCGCAGCTCAACCTTGATGTCACGGCCATGCAGCAGCGCACCGGCACGGCCATATCCTGTCATGCTCAAAACCATAACCTACACCTCATAAACACATATATTTTATATTTTACTATTTTTGGGCGCAAGATGCAAGGCTGACGCCGGGATTTTGCAATATTTCACGCAGTTTTTGTGGCGCGGTAAACAAAAACCGCCCCCGCGGCAGAGCGGGAGCGGCAATTCTTTTACTTAGACGGGGTGAGACTTGTTTTCGTAGTCGGCGTGCAGAGCATCGACACCCTGCAGACGGGCGTTGCGTTTCTCAAAGAACTTGGGCGCGACCTGCGGGAACATGGCGTAGGTCAGAACGTCCTCCTCCTGGATGGCGTACTTGGAGGCCTCGGCCTTCAGCTTCTCCATCTCGGGCTCAAGGGTGTCGGCAAAGCGGCAGGTGATCGGCTGCTCGCCCTTCAGGATGAAGTCACTGAACTCCTTCTTAATGGGCGCGGGGGTCTTGCCGTATTCGCCGCGGCAGTATGCGCGCATCTCCGCGCCGACGTTCTTATACCGCTCACCGGCGAGGACGTTCTGCACAGCCTGAGTGCCGACGAGCTGGCTCGTCGGAGTGACGAGCGGCGGATAGCCCATGTCCTTGCGCACGCGCGGGGTCTCCTCAAGCGCTTCATCGAACTTGTCCAGCTTGTTCATCATCTTGAGCTGGCTGAGCAGGTTCGAGAGCATGCCGCCGGGGATCTGGTAGGTAAGGCACTGGGTGTCAGTCGTGAGGGAAATGGGGTTGAGGGTGCCATCAGCAATGTACTCGGCGCGGACGTGCTTGAAGTAGTCCGCCATCTTGTGCAGGATCGCCGGATCAAGGCTCATGTCATAGCCCATTTCCTTAAGGGTGTAATACATCGTCTCGGTCGCGGGCTGCGAGGTGCCGCCGGAGAACGGGGATATGGCGGTGTCGATAACGTCGGCCCCGGCCTCGATGCCCTTGAGGTAGGTCATGAAGGCAAGCCCCGTCGTGCAGTGCGTATGCAGCACGACCGGCAGGTCGACCGCGTCCTTCAGCGCGGAGACGAGGTCATAGCAGCTCTGCGGCGTCATTATACCGGCCATGTCCTTTATGCAGATGGAGCTCACGCCCATCGCGGCCATTTCCTTTGCAAGCTCGACATACTTATCCAGAGTGTGTACGGGGCTCGTGGTATAGGAGATAGCGCCGGAGGCCATCGCCCCGGACTTCACGGTCTCCTCTATGGCGACCTTGAGGTTATCCGTATCGTTGAGCGCGTCGAATATACGGATGATGTCTATGCCGTTTCTGACGGACGCGCGCACGAAGCGGCGGACGATATCGTCGCTGTAATGCTTATAGCCGAGGATGTTCTGCCCGCGCAGGAGCATCTGGAGCTTGGTGTTCGGCATCGCCGCGCGGATCTTGCGCAGGCGCTCCCACGGGTCCTCATTGAGAAAGCGCAGGCACACGTCAAAGGTCGCGCCGCCCCAGCACTCCACGGAATAGAACCCCGCCTTGTCCATCTCCGCCAGCATCGGCGCAAACTTCTCATACGGCAGCCGAGTCGCGATAAGCGACTGGTTCGCATCCCTCAGTATTGTTTCGGTAAACTCTACTTTCTTCATGTCTCCTCCCCCGATCTAACATATAATTATCGGTTTTGCCGACTGTTTTGCGAATCTTCAAATTCTCACGCATTGTACCACATTATAGCACAGTGCCCGGGAATATTCCATTGCCAAAACCACCAGCTTTCCCCGCCGTTTGGCAGATTTTTGACACTCGTTTTTTGCTTTTGTTACAAAACCGCGGGCAATGCCATAAAGAAAATGTTAAATATCGGGCGGGTAAAAGAAATGAACCCACGGTCAAACCGTGGGCTCATCAGCGGATAGATATTCATTTTTACTCAGAAAATGCTGTGCGCTTTCTGCCTGCTGTATTACATCTTCCTTTGAGATGATAAAGAAATCATCGTAGTGACTCTCTGTGCGGACATCAAACAGCACTGAGATCGTCTTGGACATATCGCCGTCAAAAACACCTGTCTTGACATATAGCCGCCGGAACTCAGCGATCACTCCGCTGTGCTTTTTCATATCGATCTCATCATACGCGAGCACCGCACGCATTGCATGAAAAACAGCATAATATGAGCGGTTCGCCGCGCTTTTATAGTTCCCGCTCAAAAGCAGGCTGCTTGCAGCGGAAAGGCACTCTGCCGCATGTTCCATACGCGCGCGTGCGACAGGGCTTTCTTTTCTTCATACCGCATAGTTTATCCCTTCCCGCAAGACGTTTTTGTAGAAAGGCAAGACCTCGGAATACTGCCTGAACTGAGAGAGCGGCTTCGCAGTCACAGACACGGTTATATCATGCTTCAGGCTGAGACTGCTGGTTATCTCCGCAAGATCATATCTGCGTCTGGATATCTCGGTGCTGTCAGCATCCACGGTCAGCAGAATATCTATATCCGATTCGCTGTCAAAGTCACCGCGGGCATA
>OGDY01002236.1_pt1 | contig 18429 bp, 20 predicted proteins | sample 1570341 | NCBI WGS metagenome assembly OGDY01 (sample SAMEA2581972, study PRJEB24529) | metagenome | biome: Human gut stool | place: China | collected 2011 | reverse complement strand
GGCTCGCCGGTGACGTTGATCATGCGGCCAAGCATTCCCTCGCTTGCCGGAACGGAGATCGGCGCGCCGGTATCCACGGCTTCCATGCCGCGGGACATGCCGTCCGTCGGGCGCATGGAGATGCAGCGCACCTCGCCGTTTCCGAGCTGCTGCAGGCATTCAAGCACATGAACGCTGCCGTTGATGGTGACCTCGACGGCGTGGAAAATATCCGGGACGCTGCTGTGTTCCGGGAAATGCACGTCCACAACGGGGCCGCTGATGCGAGATATGGTACCAATATTTCCGGCGGACATAAGCTACTCTCCTTGCTGCAGATTGCCGGAGGCGATCTCGATGACGCTGGCGGTGACGTCCGCCTGTCTCCGGCGATTGATGGTGGTTTCCAGTTTGGCGGCGGATTCCGTCGCGCTGTCGCAGGCGGAACGCATCGCCATGAGCGTGGCGGCCTGCGCGCCGGAGGCGTTGTCGAGCGCCGCGGCAAATACTTCGTTGTTCAGACAGGTGAGCGCGAGCCGTGCGCCGATGGCGGCGGGACTCGGCAGATACAAAATGCCATCCGGGTTCGCGGTCTTATGCGACTCCGGGTCAGGCAGGATCTGCCGGTCGGTCGGCTCCTGCGAGAGCATGTTGCGGTAGCTCTGGTAAATGAGCCGCACGCGGTTCACCGCGCCCGTGGTATAGAGCTCTTTCAGATGCTCGCAGAGCGCGTGCGTCTCTTCGTAATCCGGCACATCGGAGAGAATGAACTCCTCATAGGCGAGCGAATGCTCGCGAAGATATGCGCTCGCCTTGCGGCTGCACGAAATGATGTGCGGCGTTTCATCCTCGGCGGCGAGCGCCCGGTCCATGAAGCGGAAAAGCTCAGCGTTGAAGCCGCCGCAAAGCCCGCGGTTGCTGCCGAACAGAACAAGACAGTTCTTCGGCGAGATCCTGTCCGCTTCGCGGCAGATCCCGAACCGGCCGAGCAGCGAGAGCATGTCGGCACTGCCGCTGGCATAGGGGGTGAACTCCTCGCGGACCTTGCTCACGCGCGAGTACTTGATCGTGGCGGCGGTGCGCATCGCTTCGGCGAGCTGACCGGTGGCGCGGATGCTTTTCAGCCGCTTTCTGAGCTGCTGCAGTCCTGCCATCAGAGCGCCTCCGCAAACGCGGTGAGCGCGGCATGGAGCGCGGCTCTGGTATCGTCGTCGAGCTTTCTGCCGGTTTTGAGCGTTTCGGTGAGAACCGGCTCCTTCGTGATGAACCACGAGAAGAGCTGGGATGAGAAGTCGTTGAGATCATCCGCTTCCACCTTGTCGGCGTAGCCGCCGGACACGGCGAAGATGAGCAGTGCCTGCTGCCAGTCGTGAAGGGGAGAGAAGCGGTCCTGCCGGAGAGCGGCCATCATCTTGGCACCCGAGGCAAGCGTTTTGCGCGTCGTCTCGTCCAGATCGGAGCCGAACTGCGTAAAGGAGGCGAGCTCGCGGTACTGGGCAAGACCCGTGCGCAGCGAGGAGGCGACCTGCTTCATGAGCTTCGTCTGCGCTGCACCGCCGACACGCGAGACCGAAAGACCGACGTTGACCGCCGGGCGCTGGCCCTCGTTGAAGAGGTCAGTTTCGAGGAAGATCTGGCCGTCGGTGATGGAAATGACGTTCGTCGGGATGTAAGCGGAGATATCGCCCGCCTGCGTCTCGATGACGGGCAGCGCCGTGACGCTGCCGCCGCCGGCCTCGGCGTTGATGCGCGCGGCGCGTTCGAGCAGACGGGAATGCAGATAGAAGATATCGCCGGGGTACGCTTCGCGTCCGGAAGGACGGTGCAGCAGCAGGGAAATCTCACGGTACGCTACGGCGTGCTTGGAGAGATCGTCGTACACGATCAGCACGTCGCGGCCCTTGTACATGAAATACTCGCTCATCGCCGCGCCGGCAAACGGCGCGATATACTGAAGCGACGCGGAATCGGACGCCGTGGCGCACACGATCGTCGTATACTCCATCGCACCGGCGGCTTCCAGCCGCGCGGCGATCTCCGCAACGGTGGCGCGCTTCTGGCCGATGGCAACATAGATGCAGAGCACATTCTGCCCCTTCTGGGCGAGAATGGCATCGATAGCGATGGCGGTTTTGCCGGTCTGACGGTCGCCGATGATGAGCTCACGCTGGCCGCGGCCGATGGGCACAAGTGCGTCGATCGCCTTGATGCCGGTGTGCAGCGGCACGGAGACCGACTGCCGGTCGGGAATGGCGGGCGCCTGAAATTCGATGGGCCGGGTCTCGGTGCTCCAGATGCGGCCTCGGCCGTCGATGGGCTTGCCGAGCGCGTCCACGACGCGGCCGAGCATCGCCTCGCCGACGGGCACGCTTGCCATCTTGTTCAGACGGCGCACGCGGCTGTAGCTGTCCACATGGTCGTAGCGGCCAAAGATGATGCAGCCGACGCGGTCGGCCTGAATATCCATGACCATGCCGCGCTCGCCGTTGACGAACTCGACCAGCTCGCCGTACATGATGTCGGCGAGACCGTCCATCCAGCAGATGCCGTCCGACACGCTGAGCACGCGGCCGACCTGGAACACGTCGATGCCGAGCTTCATATGGTGCACGGCGTCGAGCATACCGGCGCGGATGGAATCCGCGTCCGTCTCCGTGAGAGGCCGGTCGTTGAGCGCTTTGCCGAGACGGTAGAGCTTGTTGGAGATGGTGTAATCGTAGATCGTATCGCCGATGCGGAGCTGCAGCCCACCGATCAGCTCTTCCTTTTGCCGCACCCAGTAGGAGATCTTCCCTCCGGCGGCAGCGACGAGCGCTTCGGCACGCTTGCGCACCTTCTCGACGGTCTCGTCGGGAAGCACGGCGGCGGAGGTGAGCGTCACATACAGCACGCCCTTGCGGGAGATGTAGGAAACGTCGCCGGGCGTCAGATGGATCTGCGCGAGGATCTGCTCGACTGCCTCGTTCTGACGGGCAAGCTTGGAAGCCTGATATTCCGCCGAGCGCATGTGCTGCTCGGCGAGAGTGAGGACCTGCTCAATGATCTGCGCGCGGGTCGTAAAGAGCATTTCGCGGCGCTGGTCGGCGGCGTCCGCCTCATACTGCGTATCGAGCTCTGCAAGAGCGGCCTTTCCGTCCTTTTCCGCTGCGGCAAGCTCGGACTTGAGCGCCGTGTCGTCCGGCGCGGGCATCTCCGGCAGCGGCTCGGGAGCGAACGGCGTTTCCGCTTCGTCCAGCTCACGCGTGATCTTCTCCCGGCGGGAGCGGAAGATCTTCACGATGGTTTTTCGTCCGACGAGATAGATGAGCCCCGCAAGGATCAGAAGATTGATAACGGCATATACAAAACGCATAATCATTTCGTCCTGTTCGTAGTAGCATTCGTATGCTCACCGGCGGTGAGATGCTCTATGTCGGCATACGGCGCCGCGATCGTTTCCGCATCCACGGCGGAGTGGCGATCGTCCTGCCAGTGCTGCAGATGGTTCACGAGATCAAGCGCCAAATCGGAGAGCTGCGGTTCCAGCTCGCGGGTGATGCGTTCGGATTCTTCGGCGAGCGCGGCGCGGTTTTCTGCGAGCCGCTGCGCGGCCTCGGCGCGCTTTTGCGTCGTTTCGCGGCGCAGTTCCTCCTGCGCTTGCTCTAGCGCCTCCGCGTCGGACTGACGCAGCTGCGCTTCCTGTGCAGCGCGCTCGTCCGCAAGGCGGCGCGCTTCCGCTTCGTATTCCGTGCGTGCGTCCTCCTTCGCCTTGCGCGCGGCCTCAATCTTCGCATTGCGCGTATCCATAAAGGTCAGCATCGGCTGAAAGAGCAGTTTTTTCAGAATGAGCATCAGCGCGAAAAAGCATAGAACCGTCCATACGATGAGAGATGGTTCGATCGTCATAGCTGCGTGCCTCTCAGACCTTGGCGACGAGCATAAAGGCGATCAGCAGGCCGTAAATGGTGAGAGCCTCCATCATGGCCATCGAGATGATGAGCGAGGAGCGGATCTCGCCGGCGGCGTCGGGCTGGCGGGCAATGCTCTCCATGGCGGCGGCGGCGGCCTTGCCCTGTCCCAAACCGGGACCTATGGTGCTGAAGGCGATGGAAATGGCGGCGGCAATAGCAATGATGGCGGAATCGGTCATGGTAGTATATCTCCTTACAAAAATATTCTTTATTTTTTTGCTTTTAAGAGACGTGCCGTTATTCGGTGGCCTCCTGCAGATAAATGGAAACGAGCGTCGTGAAAACGATGGCCTGCAGCGCGCAGAAGAGCAGCGAGAGCACCATCATCACGATCGGCGCGCCGATGGGAAAAATCTCATAGAGCTGTTCCGTGACGGTCTCTTCGCCGAAGATATTGCCGAACAGACGCAGCGCCAGCGACGCGGGCTTGATGAACTCATCCAGAAGGAGCAGCGGCAGCATGATCGCGATGGGGGAAATAAAGCGCTTGAGATAGCCGAGAAAGCCGCGCGCATGGATGCTTGAGCCCTGCAGGTAGAAAAACGTGATGATGCTGAGACCAAGCGTTACCGAAAGCGACGAGGTCGGCGCTTTCCAGTAGTCCGTCAGACCGGCGCCGGGGATGAGCCCGGTGTAGTTGCCGAAAATGATGAAAATGAAGAGCGAGCCGAGAAACAGAAGGTGTTTTCGGGACTCTTTTTTTCCGAGAATACCGGCAAAGTAGTTGTCGAGGTATTCAACGCCCGTCTCGATCACATTCTGGAATTTGCCGGGCCGCTCGCGCATATGGCGCGTGGCGAGCAGCGAGATCACGGTGACGGCGGCCAGAATGACCCACATGCCGATCACCTCGCCGGTCACATCCAGAATTCCGAAAATCGGGATCACAACACGGGATTCACCCATTGAGATCTTCTCCCTTCTTATCCGCCGCGGCGGATTTGGACTTTTTATCGTTGCGCCGTGCCAGAAGCATGGCAAAAACCATGGAAAGAGCGGTCAGGCCGAGCGCCGCGCCGACGAGCGGCGCCGTAACGTCCCAGCCGAGAGCGCGCGAACCAAAGAAAACCAGAACAAGATAGGCAACATTGAACAGCTGCCGTACTGCGGAGAACGAAGCGAAAGCCGCAGGCTTTTTTTCCAGCAGCCGGGCGGAGAGCAGGGCGTTGAGACCGGCAACGACGGCACCGCCGAGAAAGGTGAGCAGCCCCTGCACAATAGGTTGATCCATGTATTTTCCTCACATTACATAAGAAGACATTTAAAAACCAAATCGTATTATAGCACACGAAAGCGGAAATGAAATAGATAAAATATAGAAAGAATGGTTCAAAAGAACATCATTCTTCGCCATAAAGCAATATAAAGCTCTCGTAGTGATCCTCGGTATAATAGATAAGCCCGTCATTGGAGTATACGATGCGCTTCGCCCCGCGCGAGGCGGCGTGCAGTGTGTCGATATCGCACTCATGGTACTCCCGCCCGGGCGCGTCCGGCAGGAGTCCTTCGTAGTTTCCGAACCGGTCGCCGCCGATGCATTTGCCGTCGGCGTAATCGTCCAGCCCGCCGCCGTTCCAGCCGAGCGCGCGGGCATCTTTCTTGGTGATGAAGTTCTGCGGCAGATGAGCATAGAGATGCAGATAGAGCGCCACATCCTCCGCCGAGGTATACTCCCCGCCCTCGTCGAGCGCAGCCGGGGAGGACTTGTCCGACTCGCCCGGGGAAACGGCGTCCGCAGCGGGGGCGGCAGTGCTGGACGGCACGTCCGGCGCGGCGCCGCCGCAGCCGGAAAAAACGGAAAAGACGAGCAGCAGCGCGAGCAGAGCGCCGGTGAGACGAGTAAAACGACGCATAAATTAACCTCCGTTTTTTGCCGACAGATATCATATGTAATGTAGCATAGCGACGACGAAAAAGCAATTGACAGAATGACACGAAATCTGGTATATTTACTTCACGCGAAATATTCTCGCAAGAGAATATAATGAGAGGAGAACATCCATGAAAAAAACACTTGCCCTGCTTCTTGCACTGGTGATGCTGTTCAGCCTTGCCGCGTGCGGCGCGGCGGAACCGACTCCCGCGGAGCCCGCACCCGCGGCGACGGAAGAGCCTGCTGCAACGGAAGCCCCGGCGGAAGAGCCCGCTGCCGAAACGGTCATGTTCACCGATTCGTGCGGACGCGAAGTTGAGCTTCCCGCCAACATCACGAAGATCGCTCCCAGCGGCACGGTCGCCACGATGATCCTTGCGGCGTTCGCGCCCGAAGAGCTCGTCTGCGCCGGCACCAAGGTGAGCGAAAACCAGGTCCCGTATCTTTATGACGGCATCGCCGATCTGCCTGTGACCGGCCAGCTGTACGGCGGCAAGGCCACGCTGAATCTTGAAGAGCTTCTCGCCACCGGCGCGGAGGTCATCATCGACCTCGGCGATTTCAAAAAGTCCATTGCGGACGATCTGACAGCGCTTCAGGAGCAGACCGGTCTGCCCTGCGTCTTCATTGAAGCCGATCTTGCCCACTTGGCGGACGCCTTCCGCACGCTCGGCACCATTCTCGGCAAGGAAGAGCGCGGCGAAGAGCTTGCCAGGCTCGTTGAGGAGACCATGACCATGGCCGCCGAAAACAGCGCGAAGATCACGGAGGATCAGCAGCTCTCCGTGCTCTACAGCTCCGGCAGCGATCCTCTCGGCACGAACGCCGAGGGCTCTTCTCAGGCGCAGGCGCTCGGTATTGTCGGCGCGAAGAACGCCGTTGTGCTCGAGGATGTCAGCAACAAGGGCGGCGGCAACATGATCAACATGGAGCAGCTTTATAACTTCGATCCCGATGTCGTTCTCGTGACCGACGCCGCGGCTCTGGAGATCATTGAGACCGAGGCCGCGTGGCAGGAGCTGCGCGCCGTGAAGGACGGCAGGGTCTATACTGTGCCGTGCGATCCCTACTGCTGGCTGTCCGCGCCCCCGTCCATGAACATGATCCTCGGTGTGTGGTGGCTCGGCAATCTGCTGTACCCGGAGGTCTATGACTACGACATGACCGCCAAGGCGCAGGAGATCTATAAGGTCTTCTGGAACTACGACCTGACCGCGGAAAAAGCCGCGGCCATGCTGGGCTAAATCCTTCAAACACCCCCCCCGCTTCGCTGGGGGAGCTGTTTGAAAAGACAAATGGATCATCCCCCGCAGACGATGTTCGCGGGGGATGATCTTATGTACGTATGAGTTTATGGGATATATGCTGCTTATCCGTGCATCGGGCAGCCGTGGTGCGCGGGCATTTCGCCCTCGCGGATCTCGGCGCGGCAGAGGATCAGCTCACCGAGAATGCTCACGGCGATCTCTGCCGGGGTGACGGCGCGGATGGGCGTGCCGATCGGCGTATGCACGGCCTTTAGCGCCTCCTCCGGAATGCCGCGGTCCATGAGCGTTTTGTTGACGAACGCGATCTTGCTGCGCGAGCCGACGACGCCGAGGTAGGCGTGCGGCGAGCGGAGCACCTGCTCCTCGATAATGAGATCGCCGGAATGGCCGTTCGTCATCACGACAACATAGTCCTCGGCGGTGAGTGTTACGGACTCGGCAATGTTATCATAATCGCAGACCATAGCGTCCTCGGCTCCCTTGAAGAGCGAAATGTCGGCAAAAGCCGGACGGTTATCGAGTACGACGCAGCGGAAATCCACAGCGCCGAGCATGGGTGTGAGCGCCTGCGTGATGTGGCCGCCGCCGAAGATCACAACACGGTTGAAGAGCGGCAGCGGTTCGGCGTAACAGGTGCTTGTGACGACCGTATGCGTCGTGCAGAGCGCGGCGCGCTCTTCCTCGCTTACGCCCTCGCCGCAGAGAAGGCCTTCCTCGCCGTACAGGCTCGGCACACTGCCGTCGAGCGGGAGGACGAGCCAGCCGTGCTTGCCCGCTTCGATACGGTCGCACACGGCGCCTGCAAGCAGGCTCCAGCGGAGATCGTCGGCGCTCACATACTCGAAGAGCACCGTAACATCGCCGCCGCACTGCATGCCGATGTCCTCTTTATCGTTGGGCCGGAGCACAAACTCATGCACGGCGCTCTCACCGGCTTTGAGAAGCTCCATCGCTTTTTTCTCCGACTGATATTCCACGGCGCCGCCGCCGATCGTGCCGGTGATGCGGCCCTTTTCGCCGACGAGCATCGCCGCGCCCGCGCCGCGCGGCGCGCTGCCGCGATCGGCGATGACTGTTACGAGCATAGTATTGCGCTCTTCTTCGATTTCATAAAGCAGCTTGGAAAAAATCCTTCGCATGGGTATTCCTCCTGACTTGTGATATGCGGTAAATTCCTGTATACTGAAATCAATTATACTCCGGCGAAAACAGAAAGGCAAGGTACAATCCGTATGGAACTTTATGAAGCGTTTATTTCTTCCGTACCGGCGCATCTGCGCGTAACCATGGCGGTGCGCGGGCGGTATCAGGCATATGTGGAAACGGAGGGCGGCGCGGGGCTTGCCTCGCTGCCGCTGCCGGGGAAAAAACCGTATGGCGACGCGGCCGTCTGTACGGACTGGCTGGGCGATCTTGCAGCGCAGCTCGGCTCGGACGATATGGCGCTCTCGGCGCTCGGCTGCGCGGCGGTGAACGCATGGTTCAACCGGCGCGAGAGCATGGAGGCCCTCGGCGTTACGCTCTATCCGCCGGAGATCGACGAGGGCGACGTGTTCCGCACGCTGGAACCGGAGTGCGCCGGGAAGCTCGTTTCCACGATAGGCCACTTTCGCGGCGGCGAAAAGCTCGCGGGCATGCGGGAGCTGCGCGTGTTTGAAAAGGATCCGCGCCCCGGCGACTATCCGGAACGGGAGGAGGACCGGCTGCTCCCCGGCTCCGATGTCGTCGTCATCACCGGCATGGCTCTCACGAACGGCACGATGCCGCACATCCTTGAGCTCTGCCGCGACTCGCAGATCGTAGCGTTGAGCGGGCCGAGCGTTCCGGTATCGCCGATCTGGTTTGATCACGGCGTGACGGCGCTTTTCGGCACTCTCTGCTGGGACATCCCCGGCTGCCGGAAAGCGATGCGTTACGGCGGCCATAAGGACACCTGGAAGTACATGGGAAAATCGGTGCTCCGCAAATAAGAAGCAAAGGCTCTGTTTCCGGAGAAACAGAGCCTTTGCCTTTTTTTAATAGGGGCGATGATTTAGCCGCCGTAGCCATAGCCGAAGCCGAACGGAAAGCCGCCGTAGGAACCGGAGGACTGCTGCTGGTTCGAGGACGACGTGGGATCGGCCAGAGCGCTCTTCTGCTGCTCGCCGACGGTGAGCGTGAGCGTAAGCTGCTCGCTCTCACCCTGCCGGTAGACGGTGAGCGTCATCTCGTCGCCGGGCTGACTGGCGGAGACGATCTTCACAAGCTCGCTGCTCGTTGTGATCTTCTCGCCGTTTATGGCGGTGATGATGTCGTTGATCTTCAGTCCGCATTCCGCAGCGGGGCTGCTCTCACTGACGGCCTTGACCGCCGCGCCCTGCGGGAGACCGTAGCTGACCATTTCGCTGCTCACGGTCGTGACGGAAACGCCGATATACGGCTTGACGATATAGCCCTTTTCAATGATGCTCGTGATGATGTTCTTCACATGGTTGATCGGGATGGCAAAGCCGATGTTGTCGATGGACGCGCTGCCCGAGGAAGAGGAGGAGCTGTACTTGGCGTTCGTAATGCCGACGACCTCGCCGTAGCTGTTGAAGAGCGCGCCGCCGGAGTTGCCGGAGTTGATGGCGGCGTCGGTCTGGATGAGATCCATCGTTGTGCCGGAGGAGAGCGTGACCTCGCGGTCAAGCGCGCTCACGTAGCCGACAGTGAGCGAGAACGTCAGCTCGCCGAGCGGGTTGCCGATCGCCATGACCTCGTCGCCGACATAAAGATCATCAGAGCTGCCAAGCACGACCGGCGTGAGACCGGTAGCGTCGATCTTGAGAACGGCAATGTCGTTGCTCTTGTCATAGCCGACGATCGAGGCGCTGTAGGAGGTGTTGTCGTAAGTCGTTACCTGCACGCTGCTGGAGTTTTCGATCACGTGGTAGTTTGTGAGAATGTAGCCGTCCTCGGTCAGAATGAAGCCGGAGCCGGAAGCGGCACTCGTTGTCTGATAGCCCCAGTAGTTCGTCGTGATCGAGGTCGTGATGCCGACAGTGGAATTCACATTCTGCGCATATACCTCGCGCGGCGTGAGCTTCTCGGAGGTATCGGTACGCGCGGTATTCACCTTTTCAGTCTGCCGCTCGCCGACGTACATAGTCGTGCCGGTCGAGGGAGTCTGGTTTTCCGTGTTATTGCGCAGCAGAAGCGTTGCGCCGACGCCGAGGCATCCGCCCAGCAGCGCGCACGCGAGGGCGATGGCGATGATCTTTCCGGCGGAGAGTTTCTTCTTTTTCTTCGGCGGCTCGGGGGAATACGAATAGCTGCCGGGAATGCAACCGCTCTGCGGACCGGAAGAGTACTGTGAATCGGCGTTATGCGCCCCCGCGGTATAATCGCTCTGCGTGCCGCGCTCCGGCGTGTACCTGTACGTGCTGCTTTCGTTATTTTCGGTATTGGGATCGTTGTTCTCGTACATGGAAAACACCTCTTGTTTCATTTCTTGGCTGTATCCTATCACGGAATTCTGAAAAGAACCTGAAACTATCTTGAACAATTTGTAAATTGAGTCAAGACCACCGGCGTAGCCGGTGGCTTGTACAAGCCCTATAAGGGCATGTTACCGGCCGCACATTAAGGTGCATTTAATTTCTTTCTTTTGCACGAAACGCTCCGCTATTAAAAATAGCTTTTTGCCTTACGAATGCAGTTAGTGCTATAATTTCCTTATCATTTGGGATAATCTCCGTTGATTCTGTCTGTTGTCGGTTGGCGAACCTGACTTCACTCTATCATTGGAGTTTTTTCCCCATCCACAAGTAGAACTCTTCGCGTCCACCGGTTTCCTTTCCTATGAATGAAGTAAGCCTGTAACCGTTATGGTTGCAGGCTTTTTCGTTATGGTGCGGTTTGCAAACTCAGCTGTTGCTCGCCGACGTGTTGCGCTCGGTTCCGTTGCGGATGTGATCGTACACAAGCTTTTTCAAAAGCTCGGCGTCACGCGCCTCTATGGCGTCGAGAATCCGCAGATGCTCTAGTGTGGAAGATTCAATCGTCTTTTTCCGGGAATCATCGCCTTCGCTTCCGAACACCTCTGCATAGTAGCGAAGACGGATTGAATATTCCTTCACCATCGAAATTGTTTTCATTACAATATCGGACTTCGAGAATTTGTAAAGGATTTCATGAACGTCCAGATCGGACTGAATATAGCGCTCAAAATCGCACGGATTTTCCTGAACGCGGCGTAGCTCCTCCCGCAGGTGATCAATGACACTCAGCGGAATGTTGTTAATCGACAGCTCCGCCGCATAAGGCTCGAGCAGCAGGCGCAGATGCATGGTGATTGCCATATCGCTTATATCGATCTCCGAAACGGACGCGTGCTTTCTCGGATTGAGCGTGACAAGCCCGTCGCGGGAGAGCATATTCAGCGCCTCGCGCAGCGGTGCGCTGCTGATATTCAGTTTTGCGCTTAACACCGCTATGTTGATCGGCTCGCCCGGTTTCAGCTTTCCCAAAACAATTTCGCGCCGCAATATTTCATAGACACGGTCCTTTACCGTTACCGGCTGAACCTCATAATCGAAATCCTGCAAGAGAACTCACCTCAAAGTTTATATAGTCCTTCACAGCGGAAAGCAATTTTTTTTAGTATACCACATGATATAGAGAAAAAGCAATATCATCGATCGCCGATAATCTTAAATATTGCTGATAGTACTAAAGATGAACCTCAAATTTTGTCGAAACCATAGAATCGATCATAAACTATCGACGATCTATTGACAACGATCGATTTAAAAATTATGATGTGCTCAACACAGGAACTTTTCAACAGGTTCCGAAAAGGAGGAAGCATTATGAAAAATTTGTATGCTCCCAAGGGCATTATCCCTGTTCCCCCCACACCGTTCAACAAGGACGACACGATCAACGAGGCTGAATACCAGCGCCTTCTCAATTACGACATTGAGCGAGGCGTTCACTGCATCTGCATCGGCGGAAGCACGGGCGAGTGGAGCACCATGTCGCTGGAAGAGCGGAAGCAGCTTTTCAAAATCGCTGCGGAAGGCATCGGCAATCGCGTCCCCAAGATGGCGACGACTGGCTGTCACAGTCTGAGCAAGACGCTCGAGCTTACGCAGTACGCCGTCGATCTGGGCTATGAGAGCATTCTTCTGATTACGCCGCACTACCTGCAGCCCGGCCGCGAGGCAACCATGGCTTATTACCGCACCGTCGCGGAAGCCTTCCCCGATCTGGCAATCTGCATTTACAACGTTCCCCACTGCACCAATGTGGAGATGCCCGTGGAGGACATCATTGAGTTGGCGAAAATCCCCAACATCACCGGCATGAAGCACTGCACCGATCCTACCCGCACCAACAAGATCATTGAGGGCACCAAGAACGAGTATTTTGAAAGCTCGACGGGCCGTGAAAACATGATTCTCGCGAACCTCTGTCAGGGCGGCAGCGGCGGCATGGGCGTTATGTGCACGATTATGCCGCAGGAACTCGTCAAGATGTACGACCTGCTGATGACGAACAACTGGAAGGAAGCGCTGAAGATCGATGAATCTCTCCGCAATCTGTCCATCCTAATCGAGGCCGAGCCGAACCCCGCTCCTGTCAAGGAAATTCTGAACATGATGGGCTTCGACTTCGGTGCTCCTCGGCTGCCGCTTCGTCCCTGTAGCCCGGGGCTGAGAGAGAAGCTGCGGGCTGAGCTTGTCAAGCTCGGCTACAACGTGTAAGATAAGAAGGCGGATTTTATGCCAACGATTCTGATTACCGAGCCGATCGCGGAAAACGCGGTCTCAGCTCTGGAGCAAAAGGGCTTTCACGTTCAGTTCGAATATGAAAAACGCGATTCGGATCATGCGTCTGAGGACGTCACCGCAGTAATCAACCGTCTCCACCCCATCAGCGACACATGGATGGCGCAGTATCCCAATTTGAAAATCATCGCTTATCACGGTGTTGGCTATGACGGCATTGATACGGAAGCGGCGAAGGCGCGGGGTATCTGCGTCGCCATAACGCCGGGACAAAACGCGCTTGCCGTTGCAGAGCACACCATGGCGCTGATTATGGCGCTTTCCAAGCAGCTGATCGCCGTCTCGTCGGACTATAAAAGGAGCGGGTTTTCCTGCAAATACAAGCACAGCTATTCCGAAATTTCCGGAAAAACGCTTGGTCTGATCGGTTTGGGAAATATCGGGGTTCGCGTTGCCCATATGGCCCAAGACGGGTTTGCCATGAATGTTATCGCCTATGACCCGTTTCTATCGGCGGCACCGGAGGGCATCACGCTCGTTTCGGACCGCATGGAGATTTTTCGGACGGCAGATTATATCAGTCCGCATCTGAATTTGACGGATGACACTCTCCACAGCATCGGTCGGGCGGAATTTGACGCCATGAAGCCGACGGCATGCATTATCAACGTATCCCGCGGCGCGATTATCGATGAGCCGGCGCTTATTCAGGCGCTGCAGGAGAAGAAAATCGGCGGCGCAGGACTGGACGTAACCGATCCGGAGGAATGCGCGCCGGAAAATCCGCTGCTCCACATGGACAACGTCATCGTCACGCCGCATATCGCAGGTTCCAGCCGGGAGGCCATGGAGCGGGTGGCCGGTATGTGCATCGCCAACATCGAAAGCTTTTTCGCGGGAAGAGAGCTTCCCGGAAGAAGAATCGTGTAACCTGTCACCCATTTCCGCCATTCCCGAAGACATCCCTACGCATCGGATGAACAAAACAGCAAGACCCTGTTTCGTTCATCTAAATTGGGCCTTGCTGTTTTCCCCCTTTTAAAAAATAATATGGAGGAATACCTATGTCATTTTCCATGGTTGACGGCATCGCAACCATTAACTTGGATTCGGTCGGAACACTGGCGCTCGCTCTGGTACTACTGCTCATAGGAAATTATCTCAGAAACCATGTCGCGTTTCTGGAGCGTTTCTGTATCCCGGCTCCCGTGGCCGGCGGATTTACGTTTTCCTTTATTCACTGCGTTCTTTATATGACCGGCGTTTTGTGCTTTGAATTCGATACCGCGTTTCAGTCTCCGGCGATGATCGCGTTCTTTACCTGCGTCGGCCTTGCGACAAGCCTCAAAGGAATTAAGCGTGGCGGAAAATCCTTTGTTATTTACTACATACTCTGCTGCGTGCTGATCGTGGCGCAGAGCGTTCTCAGCATTGTTCTCTCGACCGTAACGGGAATCGAGCCGATCTACGGTTTCCTGGCCGGTTCCACCACGATGGTCGGCGGTCACGGCAACGGCGGCTCCTTCGGCCAGACCATCACCGATCTGGGATATTCTGCCGGACTTACCGTCGGCATGGCCTGCGCAACCTTCGGTCTTGTCAGCGGCTCCCTTTTGGGTGGCCCATTTGCCGATCATCTGATCAAAAAGTTCAAGCTGGACCCGAGCAAGGCGGACACCTCTTTCGACGAACCCGCGGACGATCCTTCCGAAATAGCTGTTGAGGACAAATCCAACATGAATCTCATGAAGCACGTCGCTTGCATCGCGGTCATCATGACGATTGGCGGATTCCTTGTTGGAAAGCTGTCAACGCTGATCAAAGGTGTCACGCTGCCCGCGTATGTCGGCGGCATGTTCCTCGGCGTAATCGTGCGGAATGTGAATGACAAGACCAAGCACCTCAAGCTCCATCAAAGCACGATCGACGGAATGCAGGACACTTTCCTCGCAGTATTTCTATCCATCGCCATGATGTCGCTGAAGCTCTGGCAGCTGATCGATCTGGCGATTCCTCTGCTGATTATTCTCTTCGCGCAGGTTGCGTTCGTTTTGCTGTTCGCGCGCTTCATCTGCTTCCCACTGCTCGGGAAGAACTACGATACCGCGGTTATGCTTGGCGGTCTGATCGGCCACGGCCTTGGCGCCACACCGAACGCCATTGCTAACATTACCTCCGTTACTGACAAATACGGCCCATCCAAAAAGGCCATGTTTATCGTACCCATTATCGCCGCGGCGCTTCTCGATCTGTTCCTGCTGCCCTCTATTGTGGTGACATTCAATGTCGCTTTGAATATGATGGGATTGGGTTAAGCCGAAACAGAAAAACCGCATAAAAAAATCGTCAGACAAGAGTCTGACGATTTTTTATCCGTATACAGGATCAGAGCTGCTTCTGGGCGTTGATCTTGATGCCGGGGCCCATGGTGGTGGCGGTCACGCAGCTGCGGATATACTGGCCCTTCGCGGTCGCGGGCTTCGCGCGCAGGATGGCGGTGATGAGAGCGGTGTAGTTCTCAAGCAGCTTCTCCGCGCCGAAGGAAGCCTTGCCGATGGGGCAGTGGATGATGTTGGTCTTGTCGAGACGGTACTCGATCTTACCGGCCTTGGACTCCTTGATGGCCTGCGCCAGGTTGGGGGTCACGGTGCCGGCCTTGGGGGAGGGCATGAGACCCTTGGGGCCGAGGACCTTGCCGAGACGGCCGACAACGCCCATCATGTCGGGGCTGGCGATGACGACGTCGAAATCGAACCAGTTCTCGCCCTGGATCTTCTGGACGAGCTCCATGCCGCCGACGTAATCCGCGCCGGCTTCCTTGCACTCTTCTTCGCGCTCCGGCTTGCAGAACACGAGGACCTTGACGCTCTTGCCGGTGCCGTTGGGCAGGACGATGGCGCCGCGGACCTGCTGGTCAGCGTGGCGGGAGTCAACGCCGAGCTTCACGTGCAGCTCGACGGTCTCGTCGAACTTCGCCTTGGCGGTCTTGGTGACAAGCTCGAAAGCCTCAGCGGGCTCATACTGGGCGCTTTTATCGATGAGCTTCGTGCTCTCTTTATAATTTTTACCTCTGAACACTTCATTATCCTCCTAAAATGTGGTTTTTCGGAAGGTTACTTCCTCCCACGTTTGCCAGCTCAGTCGCCGACGACGACGCCCATGGAGCGGCAGGTACCGGCGATCATGCTGACGGCGGACTCGATGTCGGAGCAGTTGAGATCGCGCATCTTCTGCTCGGCGATCTTGCGGACATCTTCCTTGCTGATGGTGGCGACCTTGTCACGCTGAGGCACGCCGGAGGCGGTCTCGATGCCGCAGGCCTTCTTGATCAGCAGAGCCGCGGGGGGCGTCTTGGTGATGAAGGTGAAGCTGCGGTCGGCGTAAACGGTGATGACGACCGGGATCATAAGACCCATATCGCCCTTGGTACGCTCGTTGAAGTCCTTGGTGAACTGGGAAATGTTCACGCCGTACTGACCGAGAGCCGGGCCCACAGGGGGAGCCGGAGTCGCTTTGCCGGCGGGAACCTGGAATCTGACATAGCCAACTATTTTCTGTGCCATTATTAAGCACCTCCAGAATTATTCTTCTTTTACCGGTTCGACCTGGTCGAGTTCCAGATCGATCGGCGTCTCCCTGCCGAACATGGAGACGATGAGGCGGACGCTGTTCCCCTCGGGGTCGATCTCGTCCACCGTGCCGAGGAAGCCTTCCAGCGGGCCGTCGATGACCTTGACGGTATCGCCAAGCTCAAAGCCCACGGAAATCTCTCTGCGCTCCACACCGAGATCGAGGATCTCCTGCTCGGTCAGAGGAACGGGTTTTCCGTCGGAGCCGACGAAGCCGGTGCAGCCGCGGCTGTTGCGCACGAGATGCCAGCTTTCGTCCGTGAGCACCATTTTCACCAGCACGTAGCCGGGGAATACCTTGCGCTCGACTTCCTTATCACCGCCGTCGGTATGCTCAACGACCGTCTCCAGAGGGATGTTGACCTCCTGGATGAGATCCTGCATCTGGCGGTTTTCCGCCGCCTTCATGATGGAAGCGGCTACCGTGTTCTCATAACCGGAGTATGTGTGGACCACATACCATTTTGCGTTCTCTGCCATCCGGCTTACACCAATGTGATCAGCGCTTCGACAGCGGCCTTGGCCAGAGAGTCAAAGCCCCAGAGCACGAGAGCGGCGGCGGCCATAACGACCAGCGCGACCAGCGTGTTCTTGCCGAACTGCTTGGGGGTGGGCCAGACGACTTTTTTGAGCTCGCTCTTCATTTCGCGGAACCACTTGGCAACGCGCTTGAAAAAGCCGAGCTTCTTGTCCGTCCGCTTGACGGCTGCGCCCTTCGTCTGAGGGGCGACGGGTTTCTTTTCTTCGTTAGCCATTGGATGCATCCTTTCTCACGTCTGTCATTACTTCGTTTCGACGTGCTTGGTGTGCTTGCGGCAGAAGGGGCAATACTTATTCATCTCGAGCTTTTCGGGAGAATTTTTCTTGTTCTTCATGGTGTTGTAGTTCCGCTGCTTGCACTCGCTGCATCTCAGGGTGATCTTGATTCGCGAACCTGCTTTCGCCATTATTTCGGCACCTCCTTGTAAAATTTACGCAGCGCTTTCCGCGCGCGTATGCCTCCCTGTATGGGCCGAAAGAGCATAAAAAATAAACCTCTCGACCGACAGGTAGGGTTAATATAACACAAACCGCCTGTCCGGTCAAGGGAATTCAACGAAAAAACCTCGGTTTTTTTGGCGTATTTTCTCTGCCGTGCCAAGGAAAAACGCCCCGGCGTTTTCCGCCGGGGCGCAGGAAAGGGATAGGCTTATTTTTCGCCGTCTTTCGGGGTTTCTTCCGCGGGAGCAGCGCTCTTCGCGGCGGCTTTGGCCGCGGCCTTCTGCGCGCGCTTTTCGGCTTTCGCGGCACGCTTTGCCGCCCGCTTTGCGGCACGCTCCGGACGGTTCTTTGCGCGGCGGCGGATGAGCCACACGATCAGCACAACGACTGCCGCGAGCGGCACGAGCCACGGGAGGCTCGTCACGAACCAGAGGAACAGATCCTGGAAGAACTCGCCCACGTCCTTGAGGGATTCGGAAAAGCCGCGGGTCATGCGCTCCCAATAGGTGAGCGTGATCGTTGGTTCGGGCGTATACTTGGTCACCTCGGAAACGTAGAGCGACACGGTGGAGTAATTCACCTGATGATCGTAGTAGCGGAGCTGACCGGTGAGCGAGTCGATCTCATACTGCACGTCGGTGAGCTGCTGCTGAATGGCGAGCATATCCTCGACCGATTTGGCAGCGGCGAGCATCTCAAGAAGTCGGGTCTCCTGCGTTTTATAGGCTTCAAGGCGGCTCTGCACGTCGTAATACTCCATCGTCACGTTCTGCATGTATGTGTTGCAGTAGGGAACGTTGCCGAATTCGGAGAGGGAGCCGGTCAGCACGGAGAACTTGTCGCTCGGCACACGGATGAGGAAGGACGCATAGCGCCCGCCCGTATTGCCGCGGGAGATGCTATAGTAGTTGTTGCCGGAAATGGTCGAGCTCTCCATAAAGCCGCCCAGCTCTTTGACAAGTGCGCGGATCTCCTCAATCGAATAATCAAACTCGG
>OGDY01002230.1_pt1 | contig 18475 bp, 17 predicted proteins | sample 1570341 | NCBI WGS metagenome assembly OGDY01 (sample SAMEA2581972, study PRJEB24529) | metagenome | biome: Human gut stool | place: China | collected 2011 | reverse complement strand
GAACATTTGTTGAACCTGTAGTTGTTCCCGCTCCTGCATTTATTGTTAATGTGTACTTTGTTGGCTCCGGCGTTGGTGTTGGATTCACCGTATTAGTCGTAGTATCAGTTCCATTATTTCTATTATGATTTAAACTCGACGATAGAGCATTAGAAAGCTCTCCAATTCCCTGTTCAGTATTTGCTTCTGCTTCTATATATTGATTTTTTGCCGTTTGAGCATTTCCAATTATTCCATTATTATCTAATACTAATTTTATACTTATTCCAGCAAGAATCAATAATACGATTATCGTTACTGACAGAGCAACAATTGTAATTCCTTTTTCTTTCTTCATTATAATAAACCTCCTTTTTTTATGCTTAATCCTTTGTATATTATAAAATTTTTATATCAAATTGTACGCCAAAAAGACAAGAATAGCCCTTTTAGACTACTCTCGTCTCAGTATTACCATTATTTTTTTGTATGCAAAATAAACCTTAGCAACAACTGCTAATTTTTCTGTTCCGTAAAATATACAGTGTGTGTGTGTGTGTGTGTGTGTGTGTACAGCCACAACGGTTTGCTGTTTTATTCATTTTGTTTTTTCTGCTCCTTTTTTCTTTTGCATTTTTGATACTTTGTATAATTTATAATAACATATCGAATATTTTATTTCAATAGCTTTTTATTATTTTCATACGCGATTTTTTATAATTTTTACACTTGATTTTCGCAATATCTATGATATAATACTGCTATCAAATATTTACTTATACTTTGATAATTTTTAATATGGAGTTGAATTAATTTGAAACTAACATCTGATGATGAAACACTTGCCGAGAACAAAGTTCTTATTTTGTATGTATTAGAAAAAGCCGGCAAACCACTAACAAATGATGTATTATATAAAATAGTTTTAGCAGCTGTTCAAATGAATTATTTTTATTTTCAACAGTTCGTACTAGATTTAATTGAAGTAGGATATATTCTATCTTTTGAGAAAGAAGAGCAAACTTTATACCAAATAACAGATTCGGGTAAGACTACATTAGATTTAACTTTGGACCTTCTTCCCGGAATTATAAAGCTTAAGGCTGATACAAATTTAAAACCTATTTTAGACACTGCCGAAGAAGAGCAATCTATTGTTGCAGAATACACTCCAATTAGTGAAGATCACTATATTATAACCTGCAAAGTTGTTGATAATAATGAAACTGTATTTGAAGTAAAAACATTCGCTGGTTCTCGTGAACAAGCCAAAGATATTGTTGACAATTGGCAAAATAATGCTGATACAATTTATCCTAAAATATTAGATATATTAACCAAGAAATAAAAGATTACCCAAGAGATTCAAACTCTCTTGGGTATTTTTATAAATTTTTAAACATTTTTATCTTACTGATGTTTTACATAATATTATTCGCCCAAAAAAGGGCGTCCCTATTGGGCGAAAAGGGCTTTTCTCGTTGGGCGAAATTTTCATCTTATTATCTATTTTACATATTTTCTTGCATTGTTCATTTTTACGAATTCGTTTACTAATTCGTCTTCTGTAAATGTTTTCTTTTCTCCTGTTTTAGTGTTCTCTATTTCGAAGCTTCCTTCTTGAGCCTTGTTTCCAAGTACAAGCATGTATGGTGTTCCAAACATGTAGCAATCCTTTATTTTGGCACCTAACATTCCTTGAGCTCTATCGTCTATTATAACAGGAACTCCCGCTTCCATTAATTTGTTGTAAATTCTTTCTGCAACTTCCTTTTTATCGTCTACTGCAACTATTTGTAACAAATATGGTGCAACACTTACTGGTAATGAAATTCCCATTGGTTCTCCGTTTTTTCCATTTACAACATTTTCTTCGTAAATTGTTGCAACTGTTCTACTTACACCAATTCCATAGCAGCCCATGTATAATAATTGCTCGTTTCCATCTTGGTCGATGTATTTTGCATTCATAGATTCTGTGTATTTTGTTCCTAATTGGAATATGTGTCCTAATTCTATTGACTTTTTAGCTACTACATTTTCTTTATCCTGAACCCCGTATTTTTCTTTTAGGTATTCGTCTGCATCTTCTCTTTCTAGAATTTCTGTATTAAAAGCGACTCCTGTTGCCTTGTCTACTAATATTGTGTCTTCTCCGATTGGCGATTCTAACATGAATTCTTCTGATAAGTTTCCACCCATTGCTCCACTGTCTGCTGCAACTGGTTTTGCATTTAGTCCTAATATTTCGAATATTTCTAAGTATGCTTTTCTAATTTTTTGGTATGTTTTAGCACATTCTTCAGCGTTCAAATCAAAGCTGTATGCATCCATCATTGGGAATGTTTTTCCTCTTAATAAATATCCTCTTGTACGAATTTCGTTTCTGTATTTTTCTCCAATTTGGTATAGTGTAACTGGCAAGTTTTTGTATGAACTTATTCTGCCTCTTACAAAGTCTGTAACAGCTTCTTCTGCTGTTGGAGCCATTACAAAGTCTCCCTTGTCTGTTTTAACAGAAAGCATAACACCTTCTTCTATGTATTTAGAAAGTCTTCCTGACTCTTCCCAAAGTTTTGCTGGTTGCAATGTTGGAAGTAATATTTCTATACAACCATATTTGTCTAGAATTCCTTTAATAACACTTTCTACATTTTCTCTTAATTTTAATGGTACATTATTGTACGCATAAATTCCTGTTCCATATTGTACTAATTGGTTTGTTTGTAATAATATATCTTGTGCTGGATAGCTTTTATCTAAATTATTTACTCTTATTGTTCCTAATCCTGTTTGTGATAATCTCATATTTATTTTTGTATGACTTTTTGCCATACGCTCCTTACATAATAAATTTAGGTTTTTCAGGTTCCCATAAACCTTTCCTTAAATAACAATCTGTGTGTATGCAACTACTTTTCTAGCTTTTTCTATATGTTATTTTTCTTTTATTACATCCTCATTTTCCCTTTCGGGCATTGGAGCCTCCATTTGTATTTCATCTGTATTTTCTTTTGTGTTGCTGTCTGTACTATTAACTTTAGATTTTTCCTGTTCATTCATTACATCTTCAATTACAATTTGCTCGTTTTCATCTAATTTATATCTTGGTAAATCAGGAAGCTCTTCTAAAGAAGAAATTCCAAACATCTTCAAGAAATTCTCTGTTGTTGAATACATCGTTGGTCTTCCTGGTAAATCAGCCTTTCCAACATTTTCGATTAAGTTATATTCTAATAATTTATAAATTGTACCATCTGAATTAACTCCTCTTATTGCCTCTATTTCAGCTCTAGTAATCTTTGGATTATATGCAATTATTGCAAGAGTTTCCATAGATGCATTTGAAAGATTTGGTTTGCTTCTCTTATCAAATATTGGGTACAAATACTCGTACATTTCTTTTTTAGTTGCAAGTTGATATCCATCTTCAACTTTAATTATTTCTATTCCACGATTTTCACATTTATAGTCATCTTGCATTTTATTTATAATTGAAATAACTTCGTCAGAAGATATTTCTAATATTGCCATAAATTCATTAATTTTTATTACTCTACCTGCAGCAAATAAAATTGCCTCAATTATTGCCTTCTGTTTTTCTAAATTCATTCTTCTATTCCCTTCTATACATTACATCAATATTTTACTACATTTGGCAATCTTTTTCAATGTTTTTCAGCTATATTTTTCAAGGTACAATTTTTCCCCCCGAACCAAATTGTATCTCTTTTTCCTTGTGCACTCCTAAAAATTATGATATAATACATATGGTTTTTAAAAGAGATTTAGTTTAAAAATTTTATATATTTTGCATTGCTCTTATTAGCAAACAAAGAAAGGAATGGGTACTAACAATGGAGAACGGAAATAAAAAGGAAATTACAGTTATTTCAGGAGATGGAAAGAATTTAAATATCTCTCCTGTTTCAGATAATTTAGATATTGCAAAACCTGATGAAGAAACAAATTCAAAGAAAAATGTTATAATTCCACCAGAAAAAAAATAAAGAAATAAGGAAACATGAGGAATCTTAAGCAAAATTATTATAAAATAAAATATACGATAATAGCATAAAGCAATAAAACAGACAGACAGATATAAATAAATAAATAATTAATTATTTATTTATTTAATCAATTATTTATTTCGTAAATTTTTTACTTTTCATGTATAAATATACTGCTATACCAATAGAAAAAAAATTCCACTAACATGTTTTTCCAAAATAGATATAAAAACTCACATCTACAAATGTGAGTTTTTTCTATCTATGTAGTTTTTTATCTATTTCATTATTTTAATCAATCAATGAAATTGCTGAATTTTTATTATATAACTATTTTTACAATTTCTTATACTCTTCTATATTTACTATTATTATTCTCATGGTATTAAATATAAAGTAGGACGAGTTCCATTGTCTTCAAATGAATACATAGGTCTTTTCTTGTCATCATAATCTGAAATTGAGCGATAATAGAAATTATCTTTATATCCGCCTCCTCGATAAATTCTAGCATCAGTAGAGCATGCCTCCTGAGTCCATTCCCAGCAGTTTCCAGCAAGATCATATATATTATTAATTTTCCAATTTTCACTGTATCCCGTATCTTGTTTACTGCCTGCTCCATCTGAATCACTATTACTGTAATTTCCATAATTTTTCGAGTTATTTTCATCAAAGCCATTATTAATAATCCAAATACATGTTGCATCCCATTGTAATCCCCATATCATTCTTGTTTTCACACTTGAATTCACAGAAAAATTCTTACAACTTTTGTATAAACTATGCCAGTTTCTGTTAATAGTCTTGCCAGTTTTTTCTCCATTTTCTGATAACTCGTATCTTCCTATATAAAATCCATGATATTTTTCTATACTTCTTATCATTTCATCATATTCACTTACCATAGTTTCTGCCATTTCTTTCATACTATTAAATCCAGCCGTTGAATAATAGTATTTATCATAGCTATATTCGCTTTCTCTTCCAAGAACTAAATCAGGTTCTCTGGATTGCAAATATTCATTTTCTCCTGGTAAATGTCTGCCTTTTATACTTGTTGATTTTGTATACTTTTTTGTAGTTACACCAGTGGTTCCATCTAAAGCTATTGCCTCATCTACAGTTGCATACAAATCGCCTGGCGTGTCTACAGGTACCCATACCCATTGGTTTCCAGCTAAATCTCTTCTAACATCTTCTTTTCCTTTGTCCAATTCTTTATCCAATACATTATCTGAAATTACAATTCCACTATTTTTTGTACCACCAACATAATAATATCCTTCAGGAATTATAACGTTCTCAACCTTTACCTTTTTTATTCCACTTACGGTCTCATCTATCCAATCTGTTGTTTCGTCCAATTGCTTATCTTCATTTGTTTGTGCTTCTGCATACTGGTTTTTGGCATTCTTGGCTTTACTTATTACTCCATTATTATTTAGTACTAAACTTATACTTACTCCTGCTAATATCAGCAATACTACTATTGTTACAACTAAAGCAATAAGTGTGATTCCTATCTCTTGTTTTTTTTTCATTTTATTTTTCCTCCTGCGTTTTTTTATATTTATTTTCTATATACTTTATGGATATATAATCATTCTACCATTACAAATTTTCATTTTCAACTGTTTTTATTTAATATTTATTGTTTTTTCTTGTACAAGTTGCATTTACTTTACAGAATTACATTTGACTTTTCACTTGACGTTACTTATTTATGCAAGAAAAAAGTGCCACGTTTTCGTAGCACTTCTTTCTTATCTTAAAGGAATTTATTTATGTTCATTTTATCTAATTATATAGCCTCTTTATTTTCTTCTACTTCTGCAACTTCTTCTTTATTTTCAGCTTCTGCAGTAGAATCTTTCTTTTCTATTACTTCTAAGCTTCCTACTGAAACTTCGTAAGCAACTTTATTTTCAATAGTTCCATCTTCGTGTTTCTTTTCATATTGTCTTGATTGGACTCTACCTACTATTTTTACTTCTGTTCCAACTTCCATATTTTCGCAGAATCTAGCTGTTCTTCCCCATGCAATACAAGGAATATAGTCTGATTTGCTATATGCTCTATTTACTGCTAACAATATATCTGCTATTTCTCTTCCAAATGGTGTTTGACGATAAACTGGTTTTTTGCATATATAACCAATTAATGTTACTTCGTTTGATATAAAGTCTTTTCTTGCTTCTACTTCGCTTTCTTGGTCATCTAATAATGTTACGTTTTTAGCAAATACTGTTAGAACTAATTTGTTTCTTCCTTCTCCATAGCTGTTGTATGATCTGAATTGACCTTCAACTGTTATTTTTGTATTGATTGGTAAGTCTCCATTTACCATTAATCTTTCTGATATTGTTATTGGTATAATATCAGCATTTCCACTTAAACGTGGTACACTTAAGTCAAATATGTAGAATTTCTCTCCATATATTTCATGACTAAATCTTTTTTCACTAGTTACCTTTCCCACTAATATAATGTGGTTATTTTCTGAATAAACTGTATCCAACTTTAATTTCCTCCTCTTACTTTTTTTAAAGTACTTGTATTTTTAGTTTTTTTCTAACTTACATTCTTTATTATACTACCATTTTTTGGATTTGTCTACATAAAAAGTTGATTTTTTTGAATTTTTTATGATTTTTTTATAAAAAACTGCCTATTTACCTAGCATACAAGCATGTTAAAGCAATAATTATCATAATATTGTATATATTTACGTTCGATTTTACGTCTACTTTCACTTCTTGTGGAAGAATTTTTCTGCCATAAGCGCTTACAATTGTATTTTGAATGCAAATAAGCGCTTCATCTTCAAGAACACTAGATACTGTTATGTCGCTCTTCGAATTGTAACCAATAGTTATTATTTTTCTTCCTTCTATTTCTTCCTTTTCTTCTTTTGTCTTTCCAATAGATAACTTCTCATTAAAATCTTTGTTATATATTAGATTCTTGGCATTTAAAATTATTTTATTCATTATTTCATTATTTTTTACCTCTTTATTTATAATTAATGTTTCTAATTTTATATTTTTTATGTTTTCTATGTTCTTTTCTTTTATAAACATAATGTCACAGTTATTTACTATTTCTCCACTCATCATCTTATTAAGTTCAATTTGACTTTTCGTGTCTGTAATTATTTCTATAAAAGGCATTTTTTCTTATGTGATCTCAAGTTGCTTTTGTGATCACTTCTCCTTTAAAATATTTAGATTTGCAAAAATCTATAAATTTAGCTTATAAGTTCTTGAACTGTTGTTATTTTATATCCACTTTTTTGTAAATTACTTATTATTCCTTCCAAGCTTGTTGCTGTATTCTTGGCTGAATTATGCATAAGTACTATACTTCCAGGTTTCAAGTTTTCATTTATTCTTTCGATCATTTCTTCCTCGTCTAACCCATTATAGTCAAGTGAATCTATATTCCATCCGACAATTTCCAGATTTTGATTTCTTGCTTCTCTTACTATTGTCTTGTTATATTCTCCGTACGGAGCTCTAAATGTTTTTACTTTTTGATTTGTGATTTTATTTAGTATTTCTACTGATTCTTTTATTTCTTTTCTAACTTCTAAAACACTTTTTAAGTTTAAATGCATGTAGTTATTTGATAGGCTTCCGACTTCGTTTCCAGAGGCAATTATTTTCTTAACCTTTTCAGAGTTTTCTTTTGCAATTTTTCCAGTTATATAAAATGTCGCTTTTGAGTTCATTTTTGCGAGTATTTCTAATATACTTTCTATATTTTCTGCGTTTTCACTACAATTTATACTTAATGCAATTTGTTTTGTTGTAGTTTCAGATTTAAAAATTGGCTCAAATATTTCGTTTTGTACACTTGCCTGAGTTTGTATTGTATTTTCAGGATTTTTGCTAATGCTCATAAACGATATAGAAAACAAAATTGCTACTGTTCCTAATGATATTAAATATGAATTTATTTTTCTTTTATTGAAAACAAAAAACATATATATTGTTCCTCCTTTGTAATCGGTTTAACAATATATATGTTTGTTTTTGTAATAATATTCATTTCAAGATTATTTTTTTTCTGATTTTGGTAGTTCAAGATCATTTGCTATTATATTAGCTTTTCCAAGAACCATTATTAATCCAACGAATAGTAGAACTAGTCCTATTGTAACTAGCATTATAGATGTTACTATGCTGTTTCCGAATACACTGCTTTGTATTCCTGCAAATAACATTCCAACTCCAACTATTGCAAATAGAATCCAGAATACCCAAACAATTGTCTTAACTTCTTCTTTTTCTTCTGCTTTTTTGGCCATAATTAATTCCTCCTTCGTTTTTTACTGGAATAATTATATTTAATTGAATTATAAAAGTCAAGACAAAATTTACATAATTAAATTTGGTATAAAAATTATTTTTTACAATTTTCTCTTTTATATTCTTCATTTTTATGTACTATATAGTATTCTAGATTTTTCTAGTTAATAAACTAATTTTTACTTCCAATAATTTTTTTTATAATATTTTCACTTATACCGTTTTCTCTCATTCTTTTTTCAATACGTTTTCGCTCTTCTATCCTTGCTTTTTTCTTTTCTTTGTAAATTTGCATATTTATTATATCAACAAAATTCAAGTTTTCTTCCTCCTTTTTCAGTTTTTCTAGTTCTATGTCTGCTCTCTTTTTTCCATAACTTTCGCATAATTTGAAAAAAATATATTCATTTATTATGTTTCTTTCATCTTTTCCAAATTTTCTAAAATCTATAAAATTAACTATATTCATTAAATTTTCAATCTTATATGCTCTTTCGATTACTACTAATTTTGGAAGTATTCCGTTCATTTTTATAAGCTCTTGATCTTTTATTTTGTTGGTTTCCATTAGTATATATTTTCCTAGATTCATCTTTTTGGCTGGTAAATCAAAACACTTATATTGTTTTCCATCTTCTTCTATATTTCTTTTTGCATTCCATTTTTCTTTTCCTATATAAATGATACATGGAATTATTAATGGAATCTTATTTTCACATTTTTCTTTTATCATCAGTCTTCTTACTGTTTGATAATAGCATTCTATAATGTTTATCGACATCTTATAGTCAATTTTATTTATTATTTGTATTATATAATATATGTTTTTCAATTCAGTATTTTGAAACAAAACACAAGCCTCTCCATCTAAATTTTTTAGGCTTGTGTAATTATTTTTTATTATTTTTATTTCTTCATTTTTTAGTTGATTTTCATTTAATATTTTTAAAGCTTCATTTATTACGTTTATTGCTTCTTTTTTATTTTCTATTACTGTTTGAAAAGCCATTGTATTAGATGTATTGAAATTATTGAATATATTAATTTTACCATTCCTTTTTTCGTTATCAAATTCTTCAAAGCAATAATCTAAAAATTCATCTTCGTGTAAAATTTCTTTATTCTCATAATCCAATTTTTTCCCAGAAATATTATTTTGCTTGTTTATTATCTCTACAAAAACTTTGTACCATTCTTCTTGTTGTTCTTTTATATTTTCTATAGTAATTTCTTGCTTACCTAATAAATTGTACATTTATACCATTCCACCTCTCTATTTTATTGTGGTGCGTTTCTTGGTATATTTATTATTATTTTTGTTGCTATTTCTATTTTATTATTATGTTTATTTCATTCTTATTACAATAAATCATTTTCTTATTTTGTTTATTTTCATTCTAATTTTATATTTCTCTACATTTTATTATTAATCTTTGTGTTCCGAAATTCTTACATGTTATTAAAGTTATTTCTCTTTTTCCATCAGTCAATTGACTCGTGCAACTTACATCATCTGGATTTACTGTATATTTTGCATAAGCTTCATATTGCACTGTTTTTCCGTTGCTTGTGCTCTTAAGTTCTGCAATATCTCCAATTTCCATTTGAGATAACTTTCCAAATAGTTTTCCATTTGCGTAGTTGTGTCCAACTATGCAATAGTTTCCAACCATATTTGGGCCATTTCCCCAATATTTGTTTAATGAAATTTTTAATAATTCATCAGATGTTTTTGACAATACTGGATAGCTAATATCTAATTTTGGTATTGTTAAAAATGCTTCTGCTGTATAATCTTCTCCGTCCTTTGCTACATACTCTGTCATGCTTGTTTCTTGAGGTAAATCTTCTACAATATCATTTTGTGCATTCTCAGATTGTCTTTCGTCTAACGCAACAATCATAACATCATTTATAAATTTTGCCGTTGTCGTGTCATTTTCTTTCTCTTTATTCGCATTACTATAATCAGCTGCAATCTGATGAGATACTTCTTCACTTTTATTTCTATCGCTTTCAGCATATATGTAATAAGAGCATAATATGCATATTAAAAAAACAGATAAAAAGAATCTAACTTTATACATTCTTTTTTTCTTTTTAATTTCTGGTGTAATATATAACTTTTCTGTAACAAGAATTTGATTCATTTTATGCTCCTTTCCTATCTAATATTTTACAATACACTTGAATAAAAATCAAGCAGAATGCTTTATTTACATAAAAATTCTACTTGAAAATCACATTTATTTTAACTATATTGTATTTGCTGTTTCATTGTTCAAAATTCAGATGTATATTTATTAACTATTTTTGTACATCTATATTAAACATTGAAATTCAAACTCAAAAGTTAATGCCTATTTTATTTCAATATTTTTTCTTTTACTTTATTTATTAATTCTTCATTCCTGATTGGAACGTATTTTTCGTCCGCTCTGATTTCATCTATACATTCTGCTATTACAGTTCTTATTATGCTGTACACTCTACACTCAAGCATAAGCTGTTCTTTCTTTTTCTTGAATGAACGATGTTTGAATAGCTTAGTGAAAATTCCGCTATTATTTTCATATTCATATCTTTCTAATTCTTCTCTGGTTATGTCTTTTAGTCTACGACCTTTTTTGCAGAATTTTCTTCCACTTACAATGCTTTTTAGCTCTTTTAAATCTTCCTCTGGTAGACTTTTTAATGTTTTTTCTATACTCTCTTTTTCCATTTTAGAATTATTTACAGTTTTGTTTTCTTTTTTTACTTCTGCTTGCTCTTTCGTTTCTTTCATTTTCCTTCACACCTTTTCTTTGGAAATTTTTCGTTTATTTTTAATCATTGTATACTATTTTATTATAAAAAGCAATAATTTTATGCTTCAAAAATTTATTATATTATTGGGCTGATTTTCTGAAACTTTTTGCCAGTAATTATAGCCACTCTCCATGTTTCTTAATATATTTTTTCTTTATTACCTCTACTAATATTGTATATAATATTAAAAGAATTAATACGAATGCATAATATTTAAGTGGTAGAATTTCAAAGTGAAAGCTTTCTACATCATGTAATAGTATTGGTGTAATGATTGTTCCTATTATTGTTACTGCTGTTCCGAGCATCAGCCACTTGTTTGCCTTTGATTCTATGAATGGCTTTTTAGCAGTTCTTACATAGTAAATTATCATTGTTTCTGATATTAAACATTCTACAAACCAGGCTGTTTGGAAGAAGGTTTCTTTTGATGCATTATATCCAAACAAGAACCAGAATCCTGCAAATGCAAGTACATCTATTACTGAACTGGTTATTCCCATTACATTCATAAAGCTACTTATTCCAGCAGTGCTCCACTTCTTTGGTTTCTCCAAGAATTCCTTGTCCACATTATCATAAGGAATCGCAATTTGAGATATGTCGTACAAGAAATCCTGTAATAACATTTGAATTGGTAACAATGGTAAAAATGGTAAAAATATACTTGCAATTACTATACTAAATACATCGCCGAAATCCGAACTTAGTGCCATTTTCATATATTTTATAATATTGCCATATACTTTTCTTCCCTCTATTACTCCATTGTATATTACGTCTAGATTTTTTTCTAATAATATGATGTCTGCTGCTTCTTTTGCAATGTCTGTTGCACTGCTTACACAAATTCCAACATCAGCTACATGTAATGATGGCGAATCGTTTACTCCGTCTCCCATATATCCAACTACATGTCCATTTTCTTTTAGAAGTTTTACTACTCTTTCTTTTTGAAGTGGATTCATTCTAGCAAATACTGAAACTTCTTCTACCTTTACTTTTAGCTCATCATTGCTTAATTTATCTATATCAGTTCCGCACAGTATTTCTTTGTTGTCTATTCCAACTAAGTTACAGATGTTTGAGGTTGCATAAGGATTGTCTCCAGTCAATATTTTTGTAGTAATTCCTATCTTTTTTAATCTTGTTAATGTTGCTTTTACATCTTTCTTTGGTGGATCTAAGAATGCAACAAATCCTATAAAGGTCATATCTTTCTCGTCTTCAACACTGAACACATTTACACCCCTGTACTCTCTTTTAGAAGCCAAGCTAATTACCTGCATTCCCTGAGACGCAAACTCTTTTGCTTTTTCTTCAACTATATTTATCATTTCATCTGTAATTTCTACTATTTTTCCATCATACTTAACCTTTGTGCAAGTTTTTAATACCTCTTCCAATGCACCTTTTGTAAACATTCTGTAGCCATTATTTTTGTTGTTTTTTACAACCACACTCATTCTTTTTCTTGTGTAGTCAAATGGAATTTCATCTATTTTCTGATAATCACTTATTATCTTATTTGTTCCAACTTTATTTCCATAGCTGATAATTGCCCTATCTACCAAGTTTTTCATTCCTGTTCCAAAATAACTATTTAGATATGCATATTCCAAAATAGAATTATCTTCTTTTCCATTTACATCTATATATTTTTGCAACACAATTTTATCTTCTGTTAGGGTTCCCGTCTTGTCTGTGCATAGAATATCTATAGCACCTAAATTTTGAATTGAATTTATATTTTTTACAAGAGTTTTCTTTTTGGCAAGTACCTTTGTACCTCTTGTTAAGTTTACATTCACAATCATTGGTAGCATGCTTGGTGTAATTCCAACCGCAACAGAAAGAGCAAATAAAATTGCTTCGAGCCAGTCTTTTCTGATAAATCCATATATTACAAAAACAGCAACAGATACAACAATCATATACTTTATAAGCATTTTTGTAATATTGTTCATTCCTTTTTCAAAGTTTGTAGGCTCTTTTTTAGTATCTACCTCTTTGCTCATTTTTCCAAGATATGTTGAGAACCCTGTATCAATTACAACTCCAGTACCACTTCCACTTACGACACTAGAACCCATCAAGCATATATTTTGCATCGAGAAGATTTCTTTTGTGTTATTTGCCTTTGCGTCAACATTAGCTCTTTTTTCTACAGGAACACTCTCTCCTGTAAAAACAGATTGATTTATAAATAAATCTTTGCTCTCCAACATATATAAATCTGCTGGTATCATCACGCCTGCGTTCAAGTGAACAATATCTCCAATAACAACATTCTCTACTCTAACTTCTTTTTCTTTTCCGTCACGTACTACATGAGTTGTTGTATATAACTTCGACTTTAATTCCTGATTAAATTTATATACACTATAATCTTGGAAGTATCTTATTAGGGCACTAATTACTGCAATTCCAAGAATTATATATGTGCTAATTGCATCACTTAGAATATAATTTATAACCGCTAAAATAAGTAAGATTATTATAAATTTATCCTTAAAACTATTAAACAGAAAATAAAATCTGCTCTTTTTTTCATTTTTTACAACTATATTAGGTCCATTTTCAATAAGCAATTCTTCAGCCTGCTTTCTGTTAAGACCTTTTTCATTGCTGTTTGTGTATTTTAATATTTCTTCATTATTCTTCTTAGACATTTCAGCATATTTATTCAATAGCTCATTATCCTGAAGTTTTAGCTTCTTGTTATTCTTTTTTATATCAAATAACTGAATCATATTTATCACCCGTTTTCTAATTTATGCCTTTGTGAAAAAATAATTTTCCAAAAGAATAATATCACAATACACATCTTATTTCAATATTCTAATTGCATTTAGTACTGTTATTAGTGTTACTCCAACATCAGCAAATACTGCTTCCCACATATTTGCAACTCCTAAGGCACTTAAAATTAATATTAGAATTTTTACTCCAATTGAGAAAATTAGGTTTTCTTTTATTATTTTGCTTGTTTTCTTAGAAATGTCTATTGCATCATTTATCTTTTCAATTGAGTCAGTCATTATAACCACATCAGAAGCTTCTATACTAGATTCGGATCCGGCTCCACCCATAGATATTCCAATGTCTGCTCTTGCAAGTACTGGTGAATCGTTTATTCCATCTCCAACATAAGCAACTTTTCCAGATGTTTGTTTAAACTTCTTTAATTCTTTTTCAAGTTCTTCGTACTTATCGTTTGGAAGCATGTTAGATTTTACTTCTTTTATTTTCAATTCTTGAGCTATTCTAAAGGCAACTTCTTTGCAATCACCAGTGAACATTTTAGTTATAATTTCTCTGTCGTTTAATTTTTGTATAGCTTCTTTTGCATCTTCTTTAGTCTCGTCTTTTAAAGTAATTGCTCCAACTAACTTTTCATTAAACTTAACATATATTTTTGTAGCGTCTGCTTCTTCATTTTCTTTTCCAACAAGTAAGCTGTTTCCAAGTAAAACTGTATTTCCGTCAATGTTATATTTTATTCCTTTTCCTGCAACCTCCTCAAAATTTTCAACCTTTTCTTTGTTCTCTTTTATAAATTGTTCCAAAACTTTGTTACTTTCTTTTATTTGATTTGCAAACTCTCTTACTTGATTGCTATCATCTATTAAAGCTTCTTCCATTGTCTCATCTTCAGAATGTTTTGCACTTTTTACAATTGATTTTGCAATAGGATGATTTGAATAACTTTCGCCAAGTACGGCATATTGAAGAATGGCTTTTTGATTAAATTCCGAATCATAACTTTCTATTTTATCTATTATAAATTCACCTTTTGTGAGTGTTCCTGTTTTATCAAATACAATTTCTTTTATGTCTTTCAATCCATCTAAATAGTCGCTTCCCTTTATAAGAATTCCTTCTTTAGATGATTTTCCAATTCCAGAGAAATAACATAGAGGAATTGATATTGCTATTGCACAAGGGCAAGAGATTACTAAGAATATTAGAGCTCTATAAATTGAACCATTTTCTGTTGTGTATGGAACATTTGAAACCAGTGGCAAAAATGCTCCTAGTAAAAATGCAATTCCAAGCACGATTGGTGTATATATTTTAGCTGCCTTATTTACAAAAGTTTCTGTTTTTGCTTTCTTGTCGGTTGCATTCTCAACTAATTCTAGTATTCTACTAACAGTACTATTCTCATATTTCTTGGTTACTCTTATTTCAAGAAGACCATCTAAAACAATGCTTCCAGACAAAACATTAGCTCCAATTTGAACACTTTGTGGCTTTGCTTCTCCTGTTAAAGACGCAGTATTTAAATTAGCCTCTCCCTTTACAACAATACCATCTAATGGTACTTTTTCTCCTTGTTTTACGATAACAATTTGATTTACTTTTACATCTTGAGGTCTAACAACTTTTATCTCATCTTGTAATTTCAAATTTGCATAAGCAGGTTTTATATCCATAAGACTTGAAATAGATTTTCTAGTTTTGTTTATTGCTTTTTCCTCAAGTATTTTTCCTATTTCATATAAGATAATTACCATTAATCCTTCTGAATGTTTACCAATTAAATATGCTCCAATACAAGAAATTGTTATTAATAAATTCTCGTTTATTGTTTTACTTTTAAACAATAAATATACTGCATTTTTTGCTGTTCTATATAAAAGAATCACATAACCTGCAAGCACAAATATTGTTGATACAGGTTCAGGAAGCTTAGCATATAAGCCTATAATTGCAATTAAAGCTCCTACTAAAAGTCTAATAGTATGCATCATGAACTTTTTCTTATTTTCTTTTTTGGCTTTCTCATTTTTCTGGTCTTTTCCATCAAGTTCAATAGTTTCTTCTTCATCTATAAACTCAACTTCTGGTTCAAGACTTTTTACAACTTTTTTAATTTCTTCTCTTGAAACCTTTTCAGTTTCATATACTATTTTTTGTTTTGCAAAACTTACAGATACATTTTCAAGCTCTGGATTTTTGCTTAATTCTTCTTGGATTTTATTTGCACAATCAGCACAATCTAATCCACTAATTTTACATTCATATCTTTTCATAAAAAATTCCTTTCTTTGGGTGTCCCATTAGCTATTATACCTGTTCTTCCTCTACATGCTCTTTTCCTATTTCATATATAGTTCTTACATGTTCATCATCTAGGCTGTAATACACAGCTTTACCATCTTTTCTGCCCTTAACAAGTTTAGCCTGTTTTAAAACTCGTAATTGATGAGAAATTGCAGATGGAGTCGAATTTGTAATTGCAGCGATTTCAGAAACATTTAATTCATCTTCTAACAAAGCTGAAATTATTTTCATTCTTGTTGAATCTCCAAACACCTTAAAATTCTCGGCAATATCAAATAACAAGTCGTCATCAGGCATTTTACTTTTTATATCATTTACTTTTTCTACATTAATACTTATTTGTTCAACATTTTCTTCCATACCTTTTGTTCCTTTCTTTAATTTTGGTTATTTTTCTGCCACTTCTATTGATTAATATTAATTCCATGTGGCAGATTCAAATTTTGTTTTGTTTCATTTTATTTCATTTGAATATTTGTTCATATATTCATTATATGCATACAAAAAAAATTTGTCAACAATTTTTATTAAATTCTATTTGGAATTTTTTTCAATAGCTTTTAGTCGGTCAATAGAATTTATTTTTTCCAAATGTCATTTACTTTTTCAATTGACTGAAATTTTTTAATTAAATTTTGGTGGAATTAAAAAAACGACAAATGGGAGCCCTAAAGCTCCCGTCTGTCGTATATGTCCGTTATTTTTTTACCTGTCGCCCCTTTTTCCTTTTGTCTCTTTGACTTCCTTTTCTTGGTCGTTATCGTCTGGTTCTTTACGGCTTACATACATGCACATATCTGCCCAAGATCCAGCTAACATCAGAAATAATCCAATTACGGTATTCCTTCCTAGCAATGGGTTTGTAAGCATCGCCACGAGTCCTCCAAATTCAACTACGGTGCAGAGTCCAATGCACAAGCCTCCAAAGATGGCACATGCAGTGTATGCTATTACGTATCCGCATATTTCTTTTTTGCTTACCCGTATCCTCTCGTCTGCGATGAAACGCAGTATCGAAGCCGTTATCACAAAGAAGTTCAGTGCTAAAATTGTGAGAATGATTTTCGGAATCATAATTCTCCTCCTTAAGGTTGTAGTAAGTGTTTTGCTTACTTTGTGTGGGTTGATTTCGGAACGGACATATATTTTGCATGCTGAAACAGATTTACATTTAGCATGCATAACATACCGTGCTAACTGCACTAATTTAAAGTATACCATTTTTTCTTAATTATGTCAATTAGTGTATTTCTTTATATACATAAAAAACAAGCAAATGTATAGCAAAATATATACATTCGCTTGCTTTTCTTATTTTCATATAAAATTCAATGGGTACCACCCAAAATTTTCCACATAACGTATTCCATTCGCTATATGTTGTGACATAGCCTTCTTTTTGTTTTCCCTCTGTCATAGAAGTTTTGAGTTCTTCTTTAGAACTCATCGCCTCTATATCTCATGGTATCAAATATAAAGTAGGACGAGAACCAATGAAGCTATTGATGTTGTTATTATTGTAGCTGACACGGTCAAAAACTGGACTGCTAGAGCCTCTGTCGCCATAGTAGCCTCCTCTGTCAGCTCTGTCGCCTTCGCCGATCGCTTCTTGGGTAATTTCCCAACAGTTTCCAGCAAAGTCATAGATATTATTTGCCTTCCAACTTTCACTAAAGCCTGTATTTTGTTTACTTCCATGTCCTGTTGCTTCATTATCACTACAGTTTCCCCATGTACTTGAATTTGTTATACTGAATCCAGAGCTTGCAAGCCAATTACAGGTCGCATCCCACTGCAATCCCCATATCATTCTTGTTTTTACTTTTGAACCCGAAGCAAGAGTAGTACAATTTTTATACAATGTATACCAATTTACATTAGTCTGAGTAGCTCCTGTCTTTTCTCCATTAGCTGATAATTCATATCTTCCTATATAAAATCCTTTATACTTCTCTAAACTTTTTATCATTTCTTCATATTCACTTACCATTGTCTCTGCCATATTAGCTAAACTACTAAATCCCGCTGTTGCATAATTTGCATAATCGTAACTTGTTCCGCTACCTCCAAGTACCAAATCTGGCTCTCTCTCTCTTGTACTTCCAGGTAATCCTCTCGTTATTCTACTTATTATAGCTGAATTTGTGTATTTGGTAGTTTTTACTCCTGTATTTCCAGAAAGTTTTACTCCTGCATCTACAGTTGTATATAAGCTACTTGGTGTTTCTACTTGCACCCATACCCATTGGTTTCCTGCTAAATCTTTACCAACGTTTTCCTGTCCCTTATATTTTT
>OGDY01002215.1_pt1 | contig 18636 bp, 16 predicted proteins | sample 1570341 | NCBI WGS metagenome assembly OGDY01 (sample SAMEA2581972, study PRJEB24529) | metagenome | biome: Human gut stool | place: China | collected 2011 | reverse complement strand
ATGATATGAAGGAGGTAATCCTTCACTATGAGGACAAGTATATACCTATGGAGCGTAAGGATACCAGAAAGACAGTTCCGATGAAGAAGGTTGCTGTCTCACAGTTTCATGATTATTATGAAGCACAGATAAAGATGCATTTGATCTGTCTGCGTTACTTTTTCGAATTTACGGACACGCAGGGAGAAAAGGTATATTATGGAAATTATGAGTTTGATAAGGAATGCATTACAAACAGGGACAGAATGTTTGACTGTCCGCAGAACCTCCGGGAGGAAGAGATGTTTGAGGTGCCGGAGTGGGCAGCAAACAAGGTCGTGTATCAGATTTTCCCATCCCGTTTTGCAGCAACGGAGCCGGTAGACAAAGAACTGTGGTATAAAGCACCGATTACGCCTATGGATGATCTGCATGGAAATCTCAGGGGAATCATCGAACATATGGATGATATTCAGAATCTGGGAATCGATGTGCTGTATATGACACCTATCTTTCAATCAAATTCGTGCCATAAGTATGATACCACGGATTACTACCAGATAGACCCGTCCTTTGGAACAACAGAGGATCTCAAAGAGCTGGTACAAAAAGCGCATGAGCGTGGTATGAAGGTAGTCCTGGATGCGGTATACAATCATACGGGAAGAGAATTTTTTGCGTTTGCGGATATCCTGGAAAATGGTGAAAAATCCAAATACCGGGACTGGTATTTTATTGATGGATTCCCGCTTAAAAGCGAATGGGGAGAGATCCCAAACTTCAAATGTTTTGGTTATTATGGCGGAATGCCAAAGTTAAACCTGAAAAATCCTGAAGTTGAAAAATACATTACGGATGTTGCATGCTACTGGATTAAGGAATGCGATATTGACGGATGGAGACTGGATGTAGGAGACGAAATCAGCCATTTCTTCTGGAAGAATTTCAGAAAGGCAGTAAAGGCAGTAAAGAAAGATATGTTGATCATTGGGGAAATCTGGCATTATGCAGGAGATTTCCTTGAGGGGGATGAATGGGATACAGTCATGAATTATCCATTTTACCTGAACCTGATCGATCTGCTTGCAGACGAAAAGATTACGGTCAGCCAGTTCGTACAAAATCTTGGATATTTGAAGGGACGCTTACACAAAAACTGCTATCCCCTTATGTGGAATCTGATCGACAGCCATGATACCGCAAGATTTTTACATCTGTGTAACGACAATAAGAAAAAGCAGCATCTGGCAGCCGCTTTTCAGTTGTTATTGCCAGGAATGCCTATGATTTATTATGGAGATGAGTATGCGATGCCGGGAGCAAACGATCCGGACTGCAGACGGGGTATGTACTGGGATGAAGAATACCAGGACAAAGAGATGTATGAATGGTACAAGCGGCTGATTCAGGTCCGGAAAAGCCATGCATGCATTGTAGAAGGCGAACTGGCTGGGAGCGTCACAGAAGATGAGGAAGGGACAGTTGTCCTGATCAGAAAAAATGGCGAGGAGACCATTGCCATGATTTTTAACTGCAGCAGCAGTGCAAAAAAATTTAATGAGTACACCGAGAAGTACAATCTGCTTACCGAAAACACCTTTGATGGAAATGTAGAGGGGTTTGATGCTGCGGTAATCGTGCTTTAAGAAGCCTTACGGCAGATGGTTTCCCGGGAGTTTGTCTGTGGGAAGAAGAGGGAAAGCACCAGTATTTCTGGTAATGTAAAGTACGGAGGATGATATGACGAATGTAAAAAAGAAGGATGGAAAACGGTTTGGGGCAATCGTACTTAGCCTGATATTATTGCTTTCTCTGGTGTTTCCATATCCTGTGATGGCAGACCAGACGGCGGCAGACCAGACGGCGGCAGCTTCCGTTTATACCATTCACAAGACAGGTGATGATAAGGAAAATTTTGTGATTGTTATCATGGGTGAGGGCTATACCCGGGAACAACAGGAACAATTTTTGAAGGATGCAACGGCAAAAGCACAGGGGCTGCTAAAGTGGTCCCCTTATAAAGAGTATTCCGACAGGATCAATATTTATGCAGTACAGACGGTATCCAATGAAACCGGTGTGGGGGTGATGTATGGGGAGTCGAACCCGGACACATATTTTCATGTGCAGGCATTCGGAAAATCCTGCTATTTTGCAAAGGACGGGGAAGACAAAGCAAGGGCACTGAGAGCAGAACTGGAGAGCAGATACCTGGATACCGGTGCAGCCGTTGGAACCATCCATATCATTTGTAATACGACTGCGAATATTGGATCTTCTTCCAATGCACTCTTTTCTTTTTCCGCAAATTCGAATGAGAATGCGCAGGGGGATGTCATGACCCATGAAATTTCCCACAGCATCGGAAGATTAGGCGATGAATACGATAAAAAGATGCAGGGAGAAAATATTTCCGATACCTCGGACCCGGATAAAATTAAATGGCATAAGATGCTGGGATTCCGTGGAATCGGAATAACGGCAGCAGGAACAGAAACGGTATTTGCACCGAGCCGCGTCTGCATGATGAGGGATCTTGGGAATCCGTTCTGTGAAGTGTGTAAGATGGAACTGGCGCGGAGATTAAATAACCGTGATTATGTCAGCAGGCAGGCATCTGTTTATGTGTGCGATCCTGAAATTACAATTCCACATACCAGGACAGGAACACTTGACAGGGATAGTGACCAATACCGGATCGACGAGAAAAATATCACAAAAGCAAATGGAAAGGATCTGGAATTCCGTACAATCGTACAAAATATAGTGGATGCCAAACAGCATTTGAAGATTACTTTCCGTATTATTGGAGCAGGCAATACGGTCAAATATGAAAAAGAAGAAACATATACCGTTCCTCCACACAGTAACTGGTATGATCCGGATGCTGCCAGAGAGTCCCTTTCTGTCACGCTTCCTGCGGTAACTGGTCTGGTTTCCGGGGACAGATTGGAAGGAAAGATCATAGATGAGGATACCGGGAAAATTCTGGCTGACAATCGGACGGCAGGGCAGGAGTGGAGTACCGTAACGATTCGTTATATGCTGCAAAGCGAAGACGGAACCGAAACAACAGTGCCTGATACGGCACCTGCGACAGTATATGTACCAAAGAATTCTGCGTATACGTTAAGAAGTCCGGATTTATATGGATATACATGTGTAGGAAACAGTGCAAATCAGGGAGAAATAAACATCACAGAGGATCATCAGGAGATCACTTATTATTACCGGAAAAACAGTGGGATGCCGGAAATACAAACCGTACCTGTCCGTGTAACTTATGATGGAAAACCCCATACATTTGATATCAAACAGGAAGATGGTGTACAAATCCGTTACAGTTTGACAGAAAACGGATCGTATACACAAACGGAGATGCCATTTTACACAGAAGCAGGCCAGTATAAGATTTATTTTAAAGCAGAAAAGGCATCTTTTATTCCAACATACGGGGAGGCTGTCCTGGAAATCGAAAAGGCTTCCACCAGCATGCAGCTGACCGCAAAAACCGATACGGTCAAAGGTGCGGGGACAGTAGAATTACAGCTTTGCAGACAGGGGATTCCGGAAGATGCCGGGATAAAAGTAACCTGTGATGTTTCCGGAATTACACTCGAAGAAAAGGGAACGGATCATTGGATTGCAACACTTCCGAATGAAACGAAAACATATACGTTCACCGCATGCTATGATGGAAATGGCAACTATACAGGAAGTAAGGCAGATTGTCAGGTCCGTGTAACGGCAGATCATTCCCAGACCGGGGGCGGTTCTGGCGGAAGTTCCGGAGGCAGTTCCGGCGGATCATCAGGCAATGTTTCACCGGATTCCGGCACATTACCGGCACCGGATCATGCAAAAGAAGAACCGGGGAATGTGACACCTCCACCCGCAGCAGACACGCCCGTTTCTGTTAAGAATCTTAATGTCAAAGTAAAATCTGCAGTTAAAAATAATACTGTCAAAGTGAAGAATATTGCAGCAGTTTTGAAAAAAGAAATTACAAAGGCAGAAAAAGAACAGGGTGGCAGGATAAAAGATCTGTCTGTTGAAATAACTTTTGATACGGGAAAAGCCAAAAATTGGAAGAATCTGCATCTTGAAATGGATAAGCAGGCGGTAAATTTACTTGTCAAAAAGAATGTAAAAGAATGGAAGGTCAATGGTGGTAATGTAAATCTTACCTTTGATTCGAAGGCATTAAAAGAATTAAAGAAAGAAATGAATACAGCTGTGGTTATCAAAATGAAACAGGCTGACAAGAAAAATCTTTCTGCCAGGGCAGGGAAAATTATTGGAAAACGTCCGGTTTATGATTTTTCCGTCACAGGAATAAAGAAAAAGCAGTCGTCTGTCCTGAAAAAGGGACGGATCAGGGTCGCTGTTTCCTATAATGCTTCGAAAAAGGAAAAAGACAAAAAGATTTTTGCATATAAAATTGATAAATACGGTGCAGCAGTTAAGATACCGGGATCTTATTATGATTCCGATACAAAGACTGTTAACTTTGTAAGCCGTGGGTTTTTCACAGTTGCAGTAGGTTGTGAAAAGTGATGAAACATAAAAAATCATCGTTCACGTTAAAAAAACTGTAATTCATGTCGAAAAAGACAAAAACCGGTTTTAATTTGGTATAATGATAGAACTCATTTTAGTAAAAATGAGTTCATACCGTGAATGATGGAGGGGATAACAATCATCGTTTTAGAAGAAATATTAATGGCAAACGGATTGACCGTGTTAATGATGTGGTTCCTTTTGTTTTGCAGACGAAAGAACAGAGAGAGCCTTCATGTGGGAGATAAAATATATGATGGAATAGCAATCGTAAATTTAGTGGGGGCATTGTCTGAAACCATTGCTTTTCTCGTAGATGGAAAACAGTTTACTGGCAGCCGGCAGATTAATTATATCTCTAACAGCATATGCTTTATAGGGACAGTCAGTATGGGTATGCTTTGGTGTATGTACGTGGAATTGCGTATCTATCGAAATTATAAAAGAATGGTTCAAAAAGCAGGAGTGGAGATATTTCCCTGGCTGGTAGAAGTAATTATGGTTTTATGTAATCTGTTTGGAACAGGGATTATGTTTAAAATATCCGGGGAGAATGTATACCAGAGAACTGCCGGTGCGCTGGTGGGATATATTTCGCTTGTCATATATTTTGCTTACAGTATCTATCTGGTGTATCATTCCAAAAAACAAGGGGTTAACCTGAATTTTTTCCCGGTGATCTATTTCGTTGGTCCTTGTTTTGCAGGTGTAGTTCTCCAGTTCCTTTTTTATGGAATTACATCATCATGGGTGCTGGTTGCGGTCGCATTGATATTTGTGCAGATGCAGTCATACGCAGAGAGTTTGTATATGGATGAGCTTTCCGGATTATATAATCGGAGATATTTTAATGCGGTGCTTGCGGAAAAGAAAATTGCAAGCCATAAATCCTTATATGGAATCATGATGGATGTAAACGATTTCAAGTGTATTAATGACAATTTAGGTCATAGTACGGGCGATAAGGCTATTTGTACGTTGGGAAATATACTCATCAGATCCATACCGGATGATGGTATGGCAATCCGGTATGCGGGAGATGAGTTTATTGTGCTGCTGTCAGGTGTTGATACGGAGCGTGTCTTAGCGACAATGGAGGAAATTAACCATAATCTGTCCCGGTTTAATGAATCCGGAATAGAATCGTTTCATTTAAGTGTTTCTATGGGATACACGGAATTTGGGACAGAAGATGATGCAGAAACTTTTTTAATGCATATGGATGAGAAAATGTATGAGGAAAAACGGAAATATCATATGCGAAAGAAATCAGCCGGTTTGGAAAATAAAGTATAGCATTACGTTCCTGCCATTTGTCCGATAACTGGTTGCAATGGCACAAGAAAAGAAAATATTATAATCATCAAACGAGTAGCAGACTGGTGTAAATCCGGTTTTGCTGCTCGTTTTTATATTTATGGTTATAGGCAAGGATGCTCCGGATTTCAAGACAATAAATAACCGTGTTATGGTAATGTGGTATACAATCATGTTATGAGTGCAGATGATTTCTGTATCAATAAATTTGTTCCGGGATATTTTTCCCGTATCAATGAAGACGGTTCGTATTCAAACGGCTCAGGATGTGGAAATGATACAGCATCCGAGAGAAACATGGTACGGAAATATATTGTGGATTCCGTATGCTACTGGGCAGATGTATTTGAATACTATAAGGTACTTATTAAGTTCAGAAAGGCACATCCGGCACTTCGATTATCTACATCAGAGGATGTGAAAAAATATGTAAAATCCATAGAAGGACTTGGGGATAATATTGTAGGAATTAATATAAAGGGCGGTCAGAAAGATGAAAGTGCAAAAGAGATGTATCTTCTTTTTAATGCAAACACTGACAACGCAAAAGTTACAATTCCGGAAGGAAAATAGAAAGTCTGCATAAACGGACAGAAAGCTGGCGTTGAGACAATCGAGACAATCAAGGGTGGCGAGTATACAATGGATGGTATCAGTGCACTTGTACTTGTAAAACAGGATGGTGCGGCCATGACGATTGTTATTGTTCTGATTGCAGCAGCGGTAGTTGTTGCGGCAGGAGTTGTTATTGTTGTAATGAAAAAGAAAAAAACAAATAGATAATAAAGTTTATAATTAGTGTCTGCTTACTCAGCAGGCACTAATTATTTTGTATGGAATATCTGCATGGCCCCATACCGTGATAAGGTTAAACATGTTAAAGAAATAGTATCCTAAACTTTGGACGGTAGAGGATGCTATTTTTTTGCGCGAAAATATATCGAACATTTGATTGCTTTTTGATCGAAAAATGGTAAAATAAATACATACAGAAAGCAGTATCAAAGCATAGTGCGGTAGGCGGTTTGCCCTTATTACGAGGGCTATGGTGCCCTCTGGTTGAAAGGAGGGCGATAGCATGGTTACATATTCTGAACTTTTTCAGTTTTGCATACTGATTGTTGCTATTATCAATCTGATCGTAATGATCTTTTTTAACCATAAAAAATAACCGCCCCTACCAAAGACCGGTTATTTTTTAAAACTAACTTTGGCAAACCGCCTACACGGTATTGCTTTTTGTATTTTCATAATACCATTGCGTAATTTTTTTGTCAATGATTTAAAGATCTTTGCTGGATACCATTAAATTGTTTTATTATCTGCGAACAATTTCTAATCGTTCGCGCTGGATAAGTTTTTCATACTGTCTCAATTGAAATACTGTCTACCTGTGCACTTAAATGATTTTAGACACCAGATCCATATCTATTATAGAGTAAGATCAGTATAAGCAAAACGAGTATCACTATATATCTTTTTTTCATTATTATAAATAACTTGAAGCGTAGAAATTGGTTTTACTCGAATAAGTTTGCGATGTAATCTTTACAATTCCTACATTTCCAACTCCAACATAAGTATCAAGATTTCCAGAACATTTTAAGGTAATACAGGAGGAAGTACATGTGGTTTTGTTACTTTGTCCAGAAAGTTTATATGTATATATAACAAAGTCAGAATCTACGCTTGCATTAGAAGCACTTGCATTTGTCCAGTGCTTTCCACTATAATATCCAACGGCATCACAACTATATATAATATATAGAGATGAACATTATAATTCCCGCAATTTCATTTCATTTATTTTCTTTTTGCGCGTAATCGTTCTATTTCTTTTTATCCGATTATAAATTGATATAACAGCAGGAATATTTGTAAGTATAAAGATAATGATACAATTATGTATCTTATCCTTTATAGACATCTGATTTTCGGAAACGAAACTATATGAGAGTGTCAATAACCCCTGCTTCTCAACGCGTTCAAAACTTTCTGGTTCAAAATTAAGATACACTATAATTAATACGATTGAAAGAACAAGAAAAATAATTGGTGTTAATGAAACGGTAGTTGTTCTTCTTTTTTTATTTAAATATGATTCTAAAAAACGTACACAAATAATGGTTAATGCCATTATTATTACGATGAATAAAATTGTAGAAAATTTCATTTATTCTCCTTTTTGCTCTCTGTATTTTTTTATCAATATTTTTGCTGTGTCAAAATCAAGTTGATCATCTATTACCATTTTTTTAATTAATGAAATATAAGCGTCATTTTCTATTTGATCATTCATTTGCATTTTTTGTATAAGTCGATCAAGTCTCAATCGCACGGTAGGATATGTTATATGATACAATTTTGCAACCTCTTTTAAAGAGCCAGATGACATAACAAAATTTTTTATAAATGTGATATCTTCATCACTTAAATTGTATATCCATTCTTGCGCTTTTCGTCTCATTACCAACCCCTTTCTTTAATATTGTTAATATTATCATTTAATAATGTTAAAGTCAACTGCTAATATTATGTTATTTACATCTTTTTATCTTAATAATCATTCGAAACCTCAAACTTGTAAAGATAAGGTTTTCAGATTCGAGGTTACTCTCAACCCCCTTGCTTTTGTTTATATTTCTTCAATCATCAGTTATAAAAAACAGAAGCATTTTAATCAGTTCACCATATCGGTTTCATTTATATTGGAAGCACAAGGTGTAGAGCAGAGATTGTCCGTGTCGGGTGGGTGGAGCAACTAAGAAATTGTTTGGTATTACAGCGGAAGAACTTTTGAAAAAAGCACGGTAAAATGCTGACTTATCAATTGAAAAATAATTATTTTGTATGGAATATCTGCATGGCCCCATAAGTATGCGGCAAATGCGGAGCCGTGACCTTTCTCGACGGGCAGGAAAAATTCCGGCAGGTTGCGCACGTATTACACAATTGCTTGAGATTGGCGTGTGTTGTTGTATCCAGATGCAGGATCAGCGTTGCTGTCTTAAGCGGCCGGAGCATCTGCCCCTCGGTAAGCCGGATGCCATCCGGGGCAAGCCGCCCATAAATCTGTGGGAGCAGGTCAAGGGAATAGGTATCTCCCAGAAAAGATAATTCTGCAAGATACAGGCGGCTCTGACGTTCTACCACATGTGCAAACTCTTCATAAGCCTTTGACAAAAGCATCAGGCTGATGCAGTCCACAATGTAAGCCTCCTGGATCTGTTCATGGTTCAGATATAATTCCGACAGTTCATCCACTCCGTTTCCAAGCGTCACAAACCCATAGGCATAGTGAGGCAGAGAAACCCCGTCTAAATCCTGAGCCAGAGAGTAATACGCATAGGATTCAACCAGGGGAAGAAGTGCCGTATAAATTGCCTGAATATGAGGCAGGTCATCCGGAGGGAAATGGAAACGGCTGCAAAATTCGTTCCAGTCACCGGAGGATAATCCGGGAGTAAGTTTACATTTCATGGGATGCATCCTCCTTATCGGAAGCAGCCATAACGGCTGCAATTTCCTGAAAGCGGCCCGTGACCTTATCATAGTTCTTTCGGTGATGGGGAAAGCCACAGTTTATGCAGGATTTGATACCATTTTTTAAATATTCACAGTTTCCACCACAGGATTTCCCGAGTGTATAGAGGGGACAATAACAAAACAGACAGTTAAAGTCCTCCTCCGGAATTCCTTTATGGCATGGAAAATATTCACATTTTTTATTTTGAAAAAACTTATAATATTCGCTCAAAATGGTTTCCTCCAATCAAAGCACAATCATAGCATAATTATATCGGAACAACAAGCGGATCGCAAGAAATGCGAATGACATAAAAATTGCATTTCAGTGGGAAATGATACCTTTTGCCCATTTTATCATTACATTATTTACATCTTTTTAAGAGCGAAGGTATAGTGGCTCAGGCAATTGAGGGTTTGAAGCAAAAAGTTGAAAATTAAATAAAAAATACTTGACTTAAAGTTAACTTTAAGTGGTATATTATGATAGATAAAATCGGAAGGAGAATTTATTATATGTATATCGAAAAGATTAACGGACCGGAAGATGTGAAGAAATTGAATATAGAAGAGATGACAGCTCTCGCAGAAGAAATGCGTCATGCATTATTAAAGAGGGCAAGTATTCACGGCGGGCATTTTGGCCCGAATTTTGGCATGGTAGAGGCAATCATTGCACTGCATTATGTTTTTGAGTCCCCAAAGGACAAAATGGTATTTGATGTTTCCCATCAGACCTATCCGCACAAGATGCTGACCGGTCGAAAAGATGCCTATTTATATGAAGAACATTACGATGACGTGACGGGATACAGCTGTCCGCAGGAAAGTGAACATGACCATTTTACGGTCGGACATACCTCTACATCCGTCAGTCTGGCATGCGGTCTGGCAAAGGCAAGGGATCTTCGTGGGGAAAGTGCAAATGTGATCGCAATTATCGGAGACGGTTCTTTAAGCGGAGGAGAAGCCTTAGAAGGAATGGATTTTGCAGCAGAATTAGACAGCAACATGATCATTGTAGTAAATGACAATGATATGTCAATTGCAGAAAACCATGGAGGACTTTATTCAAATCTGAAATTACTCCGCGAGACAAACGGACAGGCAGAGTGCAATTTATTTAAAGCCATGGGACTAGATTATGTCTATGTGGATCATGGAAATGACTTAAGGGAGCTGATCGGGGCTTTCAAACAGGTAAAAGACAGTAAGAAACCGGTTGTTGTCCACATTAATACATTAAAGGGAAAAGGTTATAAACCGGCAGAAGAGCATAAGGAAGAATGGCACTGGCATCTTCCGTTTGATATTGAGACTGGAAAATCCCATTTTCCGGAAGTGGAAGATTATTCTTCGGTGACCTGTGAATATCTGATCGAAAAGATGAAACAGGATCCGACAGTTGTTGCAATTACATCCGGAACCCCGACGATTCTCGGATTTACGCAGGAGAAAAGGAAACAGGCCGGCCGGCAGTTTGTAGATGTGGGAATCGCGGAGGAGACAGCGGTAGCACTTGCTTCCGGAATTGCCAAAGGTGGCGGAAAGCCGGTATACGGTGTGTATTCCAGCTTTATCCAGAGGACGTATGACCAGATTTCACAGGATCTGTGTATTGACAGGAATCCGGCAACGATTGTTGTGTATACGGGATCGGTATTTGGCATGACGGATGTTACCCATCTGGGACTGCAGGATATTCCGATGCTTTCCAATATCCCGGGACTGGTTTATCTGGCACCGACAACAAAGGAAGAATATCTGTCAATGCTTGACTGGAGCGTGGAGCAGAAGGAAATGCCGGTTGCGATCAAACTTCCGGGCGGAGACATGATTTCGGATGGCAGAGAAGTCACAAAAGACTGGAGTCAGCTCAACACCTATGAGGTAACGGAGAAGGGAAGCAAAATTGCACTGATCGGACTCGGAACATTTTATTTCCTGGCACTGCAGACCGCAGAAATGCTGGAGAAAAAAGGTATTCATGCAACGGTAATCAACCCGTATTATATTACCGGACTGGATGAAGGACTGCTGGAGAAGCTGAAGGCAGACCATGACACGGTAGTTACATTGGAAGATGGCATCCTGAATGGTGGTTTCGGAGAAAAAATCGCAAGATTTTATGGAAGCAGTGATATGAAAGTCTATAATTACGGATTGAAAAAAGAATTCCTTGACCGGTATGATGTAAATGAGGTATTAAAAGAGAATCATCTGACAGCAGAGCAGATTGTAAATGACGTATTATAGAAGGCAGAAATATACAACAAACCTTGTGAGAATCGACACAATATGGTAAAATATAACATACTAGAGCTTATTTTGCATAGTGGTTAGAATAGCAGGCTCATGGAAGGAGCGGTATCATATGAAGAATAAAGATTCGAAAGCAAGGATGCAGATGATTTTCGGGATACTTTTGTTTGCGTTTATTTTTATGGCAGAGTTGTATGCCATGGTCAATTTCCCGAAAATGTTTATTGTTCTGGCTGTTTTGGCTGTAGCAGATCTGATATGCCTTTATGTGGCAATAAACGGGATTATCTCAGTATATGAGACAAAATATACCCAGAGAGAAGAACAGTATGAGAGCATTTTCAAATCCGAAAAGGCATCGTATCTTATGCTGAAAAAATATTTTGAGGAAATATCGGTCAAGCTTGCATATATGGAAGAGGCATCTAAGATTCCGACAGAGGAAATTGTTAATGCACAGAAGGGAATAGCGAAAGTAATTATCAAGCGGTCCCATGAGAATACCGATGCATTGATGAATTCATATGAACAGCTGATGGACCGGTTTGATACGTTCCAGAAAGGAATGGATGGGTTCGGTACAGTTGCGGGTGCTTATAAGGACGAGATTCTTTCAGCCTGTAAGGATGAAATTTCTTCGGTGCAGAAGGGTGGAAAAGAACAGGAACATTCACAGGATAAAGAGATAGCCGCAAAGCTGCAGGAAATCATTATTGCAATGAAAGATATGGAACTGCGCCTGAATCAGACCATTATGAACAGTCAGAAAGTGGTTGTTTCCCAGCCGCAGGTTTCTGTACCTGTGGCAACACCTGTAGAGCCACAGCCGGCACCGCAGAATCATGTGGAAGAAATACCGGCAGAGCCGGAGATTTCACCAGAGCCGGAAGAAAGTATGGAGCCGGAGCCTGAGATTTCGCCGGATCTGGAAGAAAGTATGGAGCCGGAGCCTGAGATCTCACCGGAGCCGGAAGAAAGTATGGAACCGGAGCCGGAGATTTCACCGGAGCCGGAAGAAAGTATGGAGCCGGACCCGGAGATTCTGCCGGATATACCGGAAGGGGAGAGTTTTGAGCCGGAGGAAGAGCCTCCGGTCATGGCAGCGGATGAGATTATCCCGCCGGACCCGGAAGAATCCATTGAGGAAGCAGAAGAACTGGTAGAACCGGACCCGATTCCGGAGGATGCGATTGTTGAGGAAGCGAATGATGAGAACCTGCCGGAGGAAGAACTTTCGCCGATGCCGGATCTGTCCGATCCAAACCGCGCCATGAGCCCGGATGAAATAGCTGCCCTGTTTGCAAATATGGGCAATGACGACAATGCGGATAAAGCCGGGGAACCTGTCGAAGAAACGGTGGAACCGGAGGATATTCCCGAGCCGATTGAAGAGCCGGAAGCAGTAAAAGAAGCACCGCTTCAGCCGGAAGAACCGGCTGATCCGAATAAGGCATTAAGCCCGGATGAGATAGCTGCCCTGTTTGCAAGTATGGGAACCTGAAAAGAATAAAATAACAGGCAACGGACGCCATCTGTTCCACGTAAAAACGTGTGACAGATGGCGTTTTGCTATAAAAATGCCATACAATGAAAAAAAATAGTTGCATTTCTTTTCCATTGTGTTATACTTAGGTCGTTGCAATTTAATAGTTTAAAGCAGAGTAGACACATGTGCGTTAAGTGCCGGATGAACAGGGAGTTGTCACCCGGACGAAAAGAGAATCTTGCGGTACATGAGTCGCATCCCGCTGCATCCGAAGATAATATTATCTCCAGTTGTAGTACGGTGAGGTCTGCAAAGGAGGTAATTTTTTTATGAAAAAATTCGTTACTTTGTTCACCGATTCTTTCCGTGAATTAAAAGCGGTAAGAACCATCACTACCATGGCAATGCTTGCTGCAGTTGCTGTGATTCTAGGATTTTTCTCCATTGAATATGGACAGTTTATCCGTATCGGCTTTTCTGGTATTCCAAATGGTATCATTGATTATCTGTTTGGACCGGTGGTTGGAGGAATCTTTCATGGTGCGTTGGATATTATCAAGTATATGATGAAGCCAACCGGACCATTTTGTCCACAGCTGACGCTGGTTGTCATTTTGGCAGGAATCCTGTATGGCTGCTTTTTTTACAAGAAAAAGCTTACCATATGGCGCGTATTGGCAGCGAAATTTGTAGTTATGCTGATCTGTAATGTGATTCTGACAACGCTTTGTCTGACCGTGTTATATGGACAGGCATTTATGGTGATTCTTCCGGCGCGTGCACTGAAGAATCTGATTATGTGGCCGATAGATTCGGTGATCTTTTTCGCTATTACGAAGGCGCTGGAACAGATTGGTCTGTTTCGGATGTTTCAGAAACCTGCACTGGCAAAATCCGCAAATATGCAGGGAAACTAAAACTTCATAAATAATAACAAAACCGTCCAAAATCTGAGATTCATCAGACTGCGGACGGTTTTTTGCAGATTCATTTATTTGCGAATGGGATGGGTGGCAATATTTTTTAAAATGCGGACAGCTGTCTGCATGCCTTCCACAGAGATGTGTTCGTATGGTCCGTGAAAACCATAGCCACCAGTGCCGAGATTCGGGCACGGCAATCCCATAAAGGACAGTCTTGCGCCGTCTGTACCGCCACGGATCGGACGGGAGAGCGGTGTCAGACCTTCGGAGGCAATTGCCTGTTTTGCCAGATCCACGATCTCCATTTTATCCTCAATGACAGAGAGCATATTCTCATACGAATGTTCGATGTCGAGCGTGACGGTTTCCGGTCCATATTTCTGATTCATGGATTGTGCAACGTCACGCAGATTCTGCAGCCGTTTCTCAAATGTAGTTTTGTCATGGTCACGAATGATAAAGGAAAGGGTGGCGGAAGCCACATCTCCGGACATATCGGTCAGATGATAGAATCCTTCCCGGCCGCTGGTGTGTGCCGGCGTTTCCGCTTCCGGAAGCCGGGAAACGATTTCACATCCCACGAGTGCGGCATTGACCATAATATCTTTCGCTTCGCCCGGATGGACATTCACACCCTTTATATGAAAGACGGCACTTGCAGCATTGAAATTTTCATAAGCCACTTCGCCCTCGTAATCGCCATCTACCGTATACGCGTAATCAGCCTGAAAGATCGAAAGGTCAAACAGATCTGCACCGGCACCGACTTCTTCATCCGGCGTAAAGCCGATCCACAGTTCTCCGTGAGGGGTGCCTTCTGCTATCAGTTCTTCGATGGCAGTCATGATTTCAGCAACGCCAGCCTTGTCATCCGCACCTAGAAGTGTGGTGCCGTCTGTAGTGATCAGTGTTCTTCCTTTTAAAGAAGTAAGGGATGGAAAATCGCTTACCTTTAAAACATTCTGACTGCCTTTTAACAGGACATCGCCACCGTCATAATTGGGAATGATCTGTGGTTTGACATCTTTTCCGGAAAAATCCGGGGCGGTATCCATATGAGCGATAAAGCCGATGGATTTACAGTTTTCCATGCCCGGTGTGGCAGGAAGCTTGGCATATACATAGCAGTGATCGGTGAGGAGTATATTGGTAAGACCGAGAGTTTCCAGTTCCTGCTTTAAAGCTTTTGCAAGCGTGAACTCACGCTCACTGCTTGGAATGTCACTGCAGGATTCATCGGAGGTTGTCCAATAGCTGACATATTTTAGTAATCTTTCTTCTACTTTCATGTTAAATTGTTCCTTTCAAATATGCTTTTAAAAAAATTTAAAAAAAATAAAAAAAGTGCTTGCTTTTTTAATACTCCTATTATATAATAACTCTTGTCTTAAGGAAAGACACAAAACAAACAATTTAAAAATGCGCGATTAGCTCAGCTGGCAGAGCACCTGACTCTTAATCAGGGTGTCCAGGGTTCGAACCCCTGATCGCGCACTAAACGATTTCAGTAACATTTTTAGATAAATGAAATTGCAAAAGAACTCTTGACGAACAATGTGATTCGTTGGGGGTTTTTTTATTGCAAAAAATAATGTATCTCAATTTCTTACCCGGGATCGAAGCCAGGAAAAGAAAATGAGATACAACACACTATACATGCAAAAGAGAAGCACGTAATGATTTATTCACTTTTAAAAAAAGATCAGCTTCAAACTTTGATTTCGACCAGAAATAACAAAAACCATCCACTGGATCAACAACCACATATTCATCAAGCATTACTGTAAACTCATCTAAACTCATAAAAATCCTCCTTAATAACCAGTTTTAAAGAATATCGAATCTAATCTGTATATATCGCTATGCAGCATTTTAGACTGCTGAGCAATATGAACATACATTTTTGTTGTAGCATAATCTGTATGACCTAACATCATACGCAAATATTCCAGATCACCACCACCAACTATAAATGATGTAGCAAATGTGTGCCGAAGCAAATGAGGATGTACACGCTCAATACCAGATTTTCTTTTGATCCGGGAAAAAAGCTGTTTAATAACATTCTCATTAATAGGACATGAAGTACCAACCTTAACAAAAACAGTAAAATCATCTCCCGGAGTATAAGAACGAAACTTCACAAGATAATGGTAAAGCATCCTTTTCAGCTTGGAGCACAGGAACACAGTACGAAATTTATCACCTTTACCTTTTACAGTTAAATAGTTAAGCTGAAAATTAATTCCCTTAAATGTAAGGGAAATCACATCACCCACACGAAAACCAGCATCAAGCATCAGATGGACTATACAAAGATTTCTAAGCCCGGATTCCGTTTTGATATTAAATAAACCGTCTATCAGGTCAACTTCCCATTCTGTAAGCGGAAGCACCGGAGCGTTATCCTTTTTCAGGAACTTAACCTTACGCAAAACATCCCCAGAACAATAACCCTCATCAATACAATAATTCAAAAAAACTTTTGCTGCACGAAAATAAGTATTCACAGAAGTATTCTTGCAACCAGTTCCACGGAGCTGACAGAGATATGCAAGCACCAATTCCCGGGAAATAGACTCACATTCCACCCGATCGGGTTCAAGATCTAACCGATCAGAAAGAAAATTCATAAACTTAGAAATGTTTTCCCGGTAATACACAATAGATTTATCTGAACAATAAGATTCACGATCAACAAGAAACAAGTTGTAAGCCATCTGTACATTCATAAAAATCCTCCTTATCTGGAGATATAACCACCACTTTGCAACATTCGCCTTTACTTTTCGGCTTTTTCATGTTATAACAAAGCTAAGAGTTGAAAATTATATCTCCGGTATCTTTATCTATCAACATAAGGTTACTGGAACGCTTAACAGCATTTTCCATTGTGTCCGTCAGTTCATTCGCATTGAATTGGCGGACTTTTTTTGTCTTATAGTTGTATGCATCATGTAGATCATTATCATTCAGCATACACAAAGCCTCAATGCAATCTGTTAAAGGATCATCAGCGTTAATACCACGGACATAAATTCCATAAGTAATAGCAGCCTTAACCGCCCGGGACTTAACCACTTCACTATTCAGTTTTCTTGTATATGTCCTGACTAAAGATCTGTCCTCTTCCGGAATAAATGTATCTGTAAGTTTGCAGCTCCGAAGTGCTTTCCAGAATGCACACAAGTCGCGCCGAGATTTATTTGAATCGTTTTTTCCGGGTTCGTGAGGTTCAACCAGACGAAAAACCTTGCTGGTAAGATAATCACAGATCAATTTCCGGTTATCCAGAAAATCATAAATACGTTTCCCGGTCAGCTTATCCGAGTTATCAAAAAAAGGAATAAGCTCATACGATTTCGTATGTTTCCGCATTACCTGATACTCAACATTCATAACTAGGTTTACAGCCGGAGTAAGCCGATCAGCCAGAGCACGGAGCGAATCCGGGGAAATCGTTTCTTCCTGCGACAGTATCCGGCGGCACTTCTCAACATAGTGTTTCTGTCTGCCATACTCCGCGTAAAACTGCAACCGGCCAAGATCTAACGATTTCCAGCTATGTTTCAAAAATGCATATTCATAACAGTACATGTCATAGCGATTAATTAACCCATTAAAAAGCCACACCTTGAAAAACCATGGTTTATAACCTTTTTCAACCACTTCCTTGCTTTTCAGGTAAATACGTATAAAAATCTTCTGTGAACGTTTTCCCATAGCCAGATAGTCAATCTCAAAATCTTCCGATCCCTTTTTACTGGTATGCAAAACAGCATCTTTAAAACGATCCACACGCATTTTATAAAAATTCTCCGGACTGAAAAACTTTTCCGGACATTTTAAGTAATTAGAGTGCCAGCAGAAGTCCACGCGATTTTCCTGAACGAAATCAACTTCCAGTCCGAAATAATCCGCTATAGCCTTCACATACTCATATGACCGCTCATAAGCAAGTTTAACACCATACATCCAGAGCATATAGCTGCGGATCTGCACAACACACTCACAAGTGTTAGACTCTCCATTATCAGCCGAGTGCGGAACCTTTGGAGCAAAAAAGATATCAAACAGTTCCGGGCATTCCAGTTTTACGTTATAAAAAAAGGCATAACTAAACGGTGTATAGTTTAAAGCGTCAGGCATACCGGGAACAAAGAATGAAACAGAAGAATTGAAAGCGTTCTGATTATCCCATTCCCGGGAGAGCGCTTCAAACTTCCTGCGGAAGTCCTTCACCTTCATATCCTTGGAATCTGCCGTAAAATCCTGTTTAAATTTAACAGCATAATAAAATGTATCAATGTTATGTAAGAACTTTGTTTTCTTAAAATCGAACCAGTAAGTGTTTTCAACGTCATCAAACTCGTTGTATACATAGGTATCTTTTATAAGACGAACATCAATCAAAGTATCACTTCCTTCGTATAAATATTTTTTGGCGAAAAGCCCGTTTCGCCAAACGGCAAAATTGCCGTCAAACCCTGTAACCATCGGACATAAAAGAGAATTAGTTATGTAATTTGAGACCACGTATTACAGCCCCGTGGTCACACCCCGGGCAAGCCGCGCCGCGGGTCC
>OGDY01002178.1_pt1 | contig 18948 bp, 16 predicted proteins | sample 1570341 | NCBI WGS metagenome assembly OGDY01 (sample SAMEA2581972, study PRJEB24529) | metagenome | biome: Human gut stool | place: China | collected 2011 | reverse complement strand
AGGAAATAGTGTTAATGATGCTATAAAATTGGTTGCGAAAGATAGAAATGTTGCAAAAAAAGAAATATATAATATTTATCACAATATAAGTAAGTAGGTGAATTATGAAATTAATTGTTGGATTAGGTAATCCAGGACGTGAATATGAAAAAACAAGACATAATGTAGGATTTATGGTTGTTGATAATTATATTTCAAATAAAGGTTTAGAGTTTAATAAAAATAAATTTAGCGGTTTATCTTGTGAAACTTCAATTAATAATGAAAAAGTTATATTTTTGAAACCTCAAAAATATATGAATCTTTCTGGCGAAGTGGTTAGAGATTATGTTAAATTTTATAAAATAAATATTGACGATATTCTTATTATTAATGATGATTTAGATTTACCAATCGGAAAAATTAAACTTCGCGAACACGGTAGTTGTGGTGGACATAATGGACTTAGAAATATAGAATCAAATCTTGGAAGTAATAATTATAAACGTTTAAAGATAGGTATATCAAATGATAAAAGTATTGAAACAAAAGATTATGTTTTAGGAAAATTTTCTAGAGAAGAGTATGATATTTTAGAACATGCTATTAAAATTAGCGCTAATATAATTGATGATTTTCTTTCAATGGATTTTGATAGATTAATGAATAAATATAATAAAAAGAACTAATGATACAAATGTATCATTTTTGTCGTTAGGAGGTGAGTATTAATGAAAATAATAAGTTCAAAATTTAATTTTGACGCTTCAAATATAGTTGGTTTAAATAGTGAACTAAAAGCTATGTATTGCTATGAATTACTTAAAAAGAAAAATAAAGGTTTTTTAGTTGTAACAAATAGTTTGTATGAAGCTAATACTTTGTATCAATATATAAATAATTATACAGAAAAAGTATTATTATTTCCCATGGATAACTTTTTAACTAGTGAAGTTTTAGCATCATCGCCTGAATTAAAAATAAAAAGAATTGAAACTATGATAGAGTTATCTAAAAATAATAACTATATAGTTATAACTAATTTAATGGGATATTTAAAATATCTTCCTGACAAATATATATTTCTTAATGGTATTTTAGATTTAAAAGCAGGTATGACATTTAATTTTAATAAATTAGTTGAAAGTTTGGTAGAATTAGGATATGAAAAGGAAACTTTGGTAGAAAAAACAGGTGATTTTGCTGTTAGAGGTTTTGTAATTGATATATATCCTGTATCTATGGAAAATCCAGTGCGATTAGAATTTTTTGATGATGAAATAGAAAGTATTAGAATTTTTGATGTTAATACTCAACTAAGTCTAAAAAAATTAGATCAAATATATGTATATCCTAATACAGATAATATAATTGTTAATAGTACACAAAATAGTAATGTTAGAGATTTTTTAGACTCTGATTTGACTGTATTTAATGGTTATGATGAACTAAAGTTAGGATATGAAGAAACTTTAAATGAAATAGTTGAATATAATATTTCCCAAGGATTAGAGAAAGATAAAAAATATATGTTTTCACTGGAAGAATTATTTCCTGGGAAATATATAAATTTTGTGTCTTTTGATAATTTAAATTTATCTAATAAAAAAATTTATGATGTTAAAGATTTTGATAATTTTTTTAAAGATAAATTGGAGTTAAATAATACTTTAAAAAAATATATTAAAAATAAAAAAACGATTATTGTTTGTCTTGATAATAGATATCAATTAACAAATTTAGAGGCAATTTTAGATAATGATAATGTTATAGTTACAAATGAAGATGAAATATTTGATAATAAAATAAATTTAATCATAAAAAAGATAAATGATAGTTTTGAATGCGAAAACTATATAATTATTTCGTCTCGTCACATTTTTAATACAAAAGATAAGAATATAAAGTATAAAAGTAATTTTAGAATTGGAACAAAAATAAAGAATATTGATAAATTAAATCCTGGTGATTATATTGTTCATTATGCTCATGGAATAGGTAGATACCTTGGACTTACTACACTCAATAAAAATGGTTTAAAAAAAGACTATTTGCAAATAGAATATAAAGATGGTGATAAGTTATATATTCCTGTCGAGAAGATAGAGTTAATAACAAAATATTCATCAGAGGATGGAATTGTTCCGAAATTAAATAAATTAAATGGAACAGAATGGCAAAAGACAAAGCTAAGAGTTAAAAAGAAGGTTGAAAGTATAGCTGGAGATCTTATTAAACTTTATGCTGAAAGGGAGAATACTCAAGGTTTTGCCTTTGTGAAAGACGATAAAAATCAATTAGAATTTGAAAATGAATTTGAATTTACGCCAACAGAGGATCAGTTAAAAGCATCAGAAGAAATTAAACACGATATGGAAAGAATTGTTCCAATGGATAGATTGTTATGTGGAGATGTAGGATATGGAAAAACAGAAGTAGCATTTAGAGCTATTTTTAAGGCTGTTCTATCAGGTAAACAAGTGGCATTTTTATGTCCAACAACTATATTATCTAATCAACATTATAAAAATGCTTTAGAGCGTTTTAAAAATTATCCAATAAATATTGCTTTGCTTAATCGTTTTGTTTCTGCCAAAGAAACTACAAAGATATTAGAAGGATTAAAAGAAGGTAAAATAGATGTTGTGTTTGGTACACATAAGTTATTAAATGACCAAATATCCTATAAAGACTTAGGTTTACTTATTATAGATGAAGAGCAAAGATTTGGTGTTAAACATAAAGAAAGAATAAAACAAATAAAAAGTAATATTGATGTTTTAACACTTTCTGCAACTCCGATACCAAGGACTTTACAAATGTCGATGTCGGGAATTAAAAATTTATCAGTTATTGAAACTCCTCCAGTTGATAGGTTACCAGTACAAACTTATGTATTATCTGAAAACAATCAAATTATTAAAGATGCCATTCATAAAGAATTAGCACGTCAGGGACAGGTATTTATTTTATATAATAAAATTAATAATATGGATGAAAAAATTCATGAGATTCAAAAATTAGTCCCTGAGGCTAGAATAACTAGTGCACATGGACAGATGGATAAAACAGAGCTTGAAAATATTATGATGGCATTCATCAACAAAGAAAGTGATGTTCTTATTTGTACAACAATAATAGAAACAGGTATTGATATACCTAATGTTAATACTTTAATTGTTATAGATGCAGATCGTTTTGGTTTATCACAATTATATCAATTAAGAGGAAGGGTTGGTCGTAGTAATCGTATTGCCTATTGCTATTTAATGTACAACAAGCATAAGATACTATCTGAAGTAGCTGAAAAAAGATTAAAAGCTATAAAAGAATTTACAGAGCTAGGTAGTGGTTTTGCAATTGCAAAAAGAGATCTTTCTATACGTGGTGCAGGAGATATATTGGGAAGTGAACAATCAGGTTTTATAGATTCTGTTGGTATAGATATGTTTATGAAATTGCTTGATGATGAGATTAACAGACAAAAAGGAATTGTTACTCCTGAAACTAATGAGAGTGAAACGTTACCTTTAATAGAAGTAACAACAAATATTTCTGATAACTATGTAAAAGAAGATGACTTAAAAATTTATATTCATAAGTTAATAAACAATATTAATAATATAGATGAATTAAATGATGTTCAAAATCAATTAGAAGATCGCTTTGGTAAATTAAATGAAGATATTATTATTTATATGTATGAAGAATTATTTGAGAAAAAGGCTAAAAAATTAGGTATTAAAGATATAAAACAAAATAAAAATAATATAGAAATATGGCTACCATTAGATTTAACAAATAAAATAAAAATTGATGATTTATTCATCAATTTATCTAAAGTATCGCGAAAATTTAGATTTGGTATGCGTTTTAAAAGACTTGTTATAACTTTGGATATTGTTAATTTGGATAAACATTTTATTTATTATTTGATAGATTTATTGAATATATTAGAAAAAGCGTAGATATAGTATTTTCATACTAATATTACGCTTTTTCTTTTTCTAAAACATCCATTATAGTTGGAATAATTTGTTTTTTTCTAGATATAACGCCAGGAAGAGAAATTCCTTGGTAGAAATTATTGAAGAAGCAAGATTCTAAAATATTCTTTGCTGATTCATTGTATAAACAATGTGAGCAATTATTCATAATGTCGGTAATAAATAAAGCTACAATATTATAATTTAAATCTTTGCTTATTTTGTTTAATAGTTCTATATAAGTATTTTGATTTGTTAGTATATGTTCAGGATTTAATGTAGAAATTTGGCCAATTCCAATTTTTTTATTGTTAATGGTGAAATTTTTAAAATCAGAGTATATTATTTCTTCTGGTGTTTTATCTAATATGTTAGATCCAGCTTTAAACATATCATATGCAAAACTCTCATAATCAATATTTGTTTTTTCACTAAGACTATTAACTATCGCTTTATCTAGGTTTGTTGTAGTAGGAGATTTAAATAGCAATGTGTCAGAAAGAATAGCCCCCATTAATATTCCAGCAATTTCGTAAGGCATCTCAATATTATTTTCTTTAAAAAGTAAATAAATGATTGTACTAGTACTTCCTACTGTCATATTTCTAAAGTTAATTGGGATTTTTGTATCAGATACACTTATTTTATGATGATCTATAATTTCTAGTATTTCAGCTTCATCAATCCCATCTACGCTTTGCATATATTCATTGTGGTCAACTAAAATAACTTTTTGTTTATTTTTTTCGGAAGCATCAGCTAGTCTAATTACTCCTAAACATTTATTATCTTTATTTAAGACGGGATAATTACTAAATTTAGTTTTATTAGCTAATTCTATAAAGTCACTTAATTCATCATTCTCATACACATATGTTACATTTTTATCCATTTCTATAGCTGAAATATAGTTGCATAAACTAATTTTTTGTGAAACATTAAATGTATTATAATTTGTAGAAATAATATTAACTTTATTTTCTTTAGCAATTTTTAAATGTTCTTCCTTAATTTGAATGCCATTAGTTAAAATTATCATTTTTATTCCTTGTTTAACTGCATATTCTATAATACTGTGTCTATCTCCTACGATTAAAATGGTGTTTCGATCTAGCTTTACATTTTCAATAAATGTTGTACTTTTATATCCAGCAATTAATATTGTTCCTTCTATTTCTTCATCAAAAGAAGTTATTGCTTTTCCATTTAAAGTTTCAATAATATTTTGATATGAAGTGTTTAGTATTTCGCTATTATTTTCTATTAAATCTCTAGCTATGTCCTTCATACTAGTAGCGCCTAAAAATTCTCCTTTAGAATTAATAATAGGTAAAGTACTTATTTTGTTATTTTTGATATAGTTATAACAATTGAAAATAGATTTTTTCTCATCAATTTCATATCCTTTTGAATAGTTAACATCTTTGATTTGTAATTTAACATCATTTAAGTATTTAGGGACTGGGACATTAAAATAGTTTAGTATATATTTTGTTTCATTATTAATCTCTCCTAAAATTTTTGGTTCTGTATTAAATCCTAATTTATTTTTTAAATATGATAATGCAATAGATGCAACGACACTATCAGTATCTGGTTTTTTATGACCAAAAATAAGTATTTTTTTCATTTTAAGCCTCCTAAAATATTTAATAATTATAACATAAAGATTAGTAAATGTTAAGTATAAATTTTGAACATTTAGACAAAATAAAATTGGATGGAGGAATTTATGAAAACAACGGGTGTAATAAGAAGAATAGATGAACTTGGAAGAATAGTAATTCCAAAAGAAATAAGAAAAAGTTTAAGGATAAAAGATGGGGAAAATATAGAAATTTTAATAGATAACGATGATGTAATATTAAAAAGGTTTTCAGAAATGAATAGACTTACAGAAATGGCAGAAAACTTAGTTGAATCAATTCATAATTTATTAAAAAAAGATGTAATTATTTGTGATAGTGATATTTTTATAGCTGTAGCTGGTAATTTAAAAAAAGAAATTATTGAAAAACAAATTAGTAATCAACTTATAGATTATCTTCAAAACAGAACAAATATTGGTGATAATAATGAAAAATTTTTATATTTAGTAAATGATCATTCTATAAATTGTAATTATTGTTTATCGACAATTATATCGAATGGAGATGCACTTGGTATGGTGATAGTACTTTCTGATACAGAAAAAATAATAGAAGAAGATAACAAAATTTGTCAGTTTGCTGCTAATTTTTTGTCGAAAATGCTTGAAGATTAGAGTATTGTTGTGCTATAATATCACCAGTTGAAAAGATTATATTGAAAAGAAGGATATATTTGTCTTTTTAGAGAGCTTTTGTAGGGTGAAAAAAAGCAAGATTATATATCTCGAATGGTTTCAATTTTTGATTTATCGATATGTAGGTAAATACGTGTACAAGCGTTAATTGTTTGAGGTGTATATACACAAATTAAGGTGGTACCACGTTAATCACGTCCTTATTCGGGCGTGATTTTTATATGGAGGTTAAAATGAGAAAATTTGAAAAAATTAGTTTAGAACAATTTAAAAAAGATATATTTGATGATATTGATGCATATAATGAGTATCAATTACCAAAAAGAAGTACTATGAATAGTGCTGGGTATGACTTTTTTGCTTTGTATGATTATACTTTAAAACCTGGAGAAATAAAAAAAATACCGACAGGGGTAAGAGTACAAATGAATAGTGATGATGTGCTTTTCCTTATTGATAGAAGTAGTATGGGATTTAAATATAATGTTCGAATGTGCAACCAAGTTGGTGTAATTGATGCTGATTATTATAACAGCGATAATGAAGGACATATTTGGATTAAAATTCAAAATGAAGGTGAAAAGGATTATTCGGTAAAAAAAGGTCAAGCTATGATTCAAGGAATTTTTATGAAATATTTAACAGTAGATGATGAAGAAGAAATCAAAACTTTAAGAAACGGTGGAATTGGTTCCACAACTAATAATTAGGAGATGATAAAGATGGATAAAGGTAAATATTATATATCAACAGCAATTGCTTATACATCGGGAAAACCTCACATTGGAAATACCTATGAAATAGTTTTAGCAGATGCAATTGCTCGTTATAAAAGATTAGTAGGATATGATGTATACTTTCAAACCGGTACAGATGAACATGGAGTAAAAATCGAAGAGAAAGCAAGAGAAAAGGGTGTTAATCCTCAGGAATTTGTTGATGATGTTTCGTTAGAAATCAGAAGAATTTGGGACATTATGAATACAAGTTATGATAAATTTGTTAGAACAACTAATCCTGCTCATGAAGCAATGGTTGCTAAAATATTTAAAAAATTATATGATCAGGGAGATATTTATAAGGGAACTTATGAGGGATTATATTGTACGCCTTGTGAATCTTTTTGGACTGAATCTCAACTAGTAGATGGAAAATGTCCAGATTGTGGAAGAGAAGTTCATCCTGCAAAAGAGGAAGCATATTTCTTTAAGATGAGTAAATATGCAACGAGACTAGAAAAGTATATTGAAGAACATCCTGATTTTATTCAACCAGAAAGTAGAAAGAATGAAATCATGAATAACTTTATAAAAAAAGGCTTACAAGACCTTTGCGTATCAAGAACATCATTTACTTGGGGTATTCCAGTAACTTTTGATCCTAAACATGTTATATATGTTTGGATTGATGCTCTTACAAATTATATTACTTTCTTAGGATATGATGTAGATGGTAATCATAGTGAAGAGTTTAAAAAATACTGGCCAGCAGATGTTCATTTGATTGGTAAAGATATTTTAAGATTTCATACTATTTATTGGCCAATTATGTTGATGGCTTTAGATTTACCATTACCAAAACAAGTATTTGGGCATCCTTGGTTATTATCGGGTGAAGATAAAATGAGTAAATCAAGAGGTAATATCATATATGCTGATGACTTAGTTAAGTACTTTGGTGTTGATGCAGTAAGATATTATTTAATTCATGAAATGCCCTTTGCTAATGATGGTACTTTCACTTATGAATTATTAATTGATAGAATAAATTCTGATTTAGCTAATGTTATAGGTAATCTAGTTAATAGAACTATTAGTATGGCTCAAAAATATTTTGATGGTAATGTTCTTGTTCCAAATACACTAAGTGATTTAGATAATAGTTTTAGGGCTGATGTATTATCGGTAAAAGATAAGGTAGAAGCTAAAATGACAGATTTAAGAGTAGCTGATGCTTTAGAAGAAATTGTTGAATTATTTAGACGTAGCAATAAATATATAGATGAAACAATGCCTTGGTCTTTAGCAAAAGATGAATCTAAAAAAGAAGAGTTAGTTGCAGTTATTTACAATTTATTAGAAGCTATTCGTCATGGAGCTGTTTTACTTCAACCATTCTTACCAGAAACTGCCACTTCAATATTTAAACAATTAAATACTGAAAATAGGTATTATGATTCAATAGATGATTTTGAAGGTATGAATGCAGAAATTAAATTAAATGCACCAGAACCTTTATTTGCACGTATTGATAAAAATGCAAAATTAGAGGAAATAAATACTCAACAACAATAATATTGTCAAATGTTGTAAAATGTCATAATTTAGGGAATGAATATATTTGAATTTATAAGGAAAAACATGATATACTGAAGATGTTGCAGAATATAAAGGAGATAATTATGACATTAGATGAAAAGAAAGAATTCACAGTAGTTGTTTCTGTAGTAGTCGCAGTATCATTAATTGTTTTAATTAATTTACTACGTAAGTTTGATATATATGATTTCGTTTATTTTATAATATGTATAGGCTCTTTAGTAAAATATATAATTGTTAAAACAAAAAAATAAAATTATACTACAAAGTGTGGTATAATTTTTTTGGTGATAGAAATGATGATAGATACACATTGCCATCTTGATAAAGAAGATTATCCTGATTTAGATTTAGTTATAAAAAAGATGAATGGGAATATAATGATAGTGAGTGGTGCTAGCGATTCATCGAATAGACAAGTTGTAGAGCTTTGTAATAAGTTTGAAAATATTTATGGAACAATAGGTATTCACCCAGAAGAAATTGATGAATCAATAGATACTTATTTAGAATTTATAGAAAATAATATAAACAATTCTAAAATAGTTGGTATTGGAGAAATAGGATTAGATTATCATTATAATGATGTAGATAAAGTTATCCAAAAAAAATATTTCATTCAACAACTCGAATTAGCTAGAAAATATAAAAAAAGTGTAGTTATTCATAGTAGGGATGCTATTCAAGAAACTTATGATATTTTAAAAAATTATTCTGATTTAAAAGTTGATATTCACTGTTTCAGTGGAAGTTTAGAAATGGCTCAAGAATTTATAAAGTTGGGATTTAAACTTGGAATTGGTGGGGTCTTAACTTTTAAAAATAGTGAAAAATTAAAGAACGTAGTTAAGAATATCCCTTTAGAAAATTTAATGCTGGAAACTGATAGTCCTTATTTAACTCCAGAACCTTTTAGAGGTAAGAAAAATGAACCTTATAATATATATTATGTTGCTAAAGAGATTGCTAGATTAAAAGAAATTTCTTTAGAAGAAGTATTAAAAGAAACAACCGTAGTGGCTATTAGACAATTTGACTTGAAAGATATTTTGTGATAAGATTTTTGTACTATGTGATAGAGGTGAATAAATGAATTTATTTATATTAAGAGTGTTTTATCGCGTAATAAGTGTTTTGTTTATGTCATTGTTTTCTTTAATGGGAAATAATTTTTCTAAACAAACGATAGTTATAGAAAAACAAATATATGATACTCCTGTTATATCAACCGTTGTTGAGTATGATACTGTTGTAAAATATAACAATAAATTACCTTCTAATAAAAAGAACATATTGGTAGAAGGCAAGAACGGTTTAAGTTATAAAAATGAAAATAGGGAAGAAAAAGAATTAAATGCTTCTGTATCGGAAGTAGTTGAGGTTGGAACAGGTCCTAAAGGTGTTTATAAAGGTAATACAACAGGATATGGTGCTGATTGTAAAGGATGTTCCGGAAGGGTTTCTTGTAAGACTAGAGAAGGAGAAAAGTATAACATCAATGAGAGTGGAGAGTATTACCATGATGTTCAATATGGTGATGTTAGAATTATAGCTGCAAATTTAAGTATGTTTAAATGTGGTACTATAATTGAAATAGATAACGGAAGATTAGAACCTTTCCTAGGAATAGTTATGGATACAGGTTCTGCTATGGTAAACAGTTGGAATAGTTATGGTTTAGTTCATATCGATATAGCTCATGCAACAGAAAAGGATAAAATTGTTTATCAAGCAACATCAAATAATGCTTCGTTTAATGTACAAAGATGGGGATGGTAACCATCTTTTTTGTTGAAAAAAAATTAATGTTTTAGTATAATCGTAGTGGTTGGGAGAGATATTATGGAGTATTCACCTAAAAAAATGAAAGAATTATTAGAAAAAAATGGATTTTCATTAAAGAAAAAGTTTGGTCAAAACTTTATAATAGATGAGAATGTAATTAACTCAATAATAGATAAAAGTAAGATAGATAAAGATACATTAGTAATTGAAGTAGGCCCAGGAGCGGGGTCTTTAACATACAAATTAGGTATATCTGCTAAAAATGTAATTTGTTATGAGATAGATACGACTCTAGAAAATGTATTAAAAGAAAATACTCGTGATTTAAATAATGTAAAAATTATATATCAAGATTTTTTAAAAGCTAATGTGTTAGATGATATAAAAGGTTATGAATATAAAAAATTATATTTTGTTGCAAATCTACCATATTATATAACAACACCAATAATAATAAAGATTATAGAAGATTGTATCCCAGTAGATAAGATGGTCTTTATGGTTCAAAAAGAAGTTGGGAATCGCTTTAAAGCATTACCCGGAAGCAAAGAATACGGATCATTATCAGTTTATTTAAATTATTATTTTGATGTTAAGAAAATACTTGATATTAGTCGTCATGTATTTATGCCGGAACCCAATGTTGATAGTATTATTGTGGAATTTTCTAAGAAGGAAAATTTATTAGCAGTAAAAAATGAAGAAGTATTCTTTAAATTAATTAGGGATTCATTTACTCAAAAAAGAAAAACGTTACGCAATAATTTAAAAGGTTATAATTTAGAAAAAATAGAAGAAGTGTTAAATAGACACAATTTAGATTTAAGTGTTCGTGCAGAACAGTTATCAACAGAAATATTTATTGAAATAGCCAATAATTTATAATTAGACATTTTAGGACAACAAAATAGCCTAAAATGTTTTTTGGTGATAATATGTTAGAAAATATAAATAAAGCTATGTGGGTGATTGCTACTTCATTAATAATAATATCAAGTTTTTATTTTTCTTGTTCTTTAAGGTTTGTTCAATTAAATTTTAAAGAGATGTTTAAAAATTTATTTACTAGTAGTGGTAATGATAGAGGGATAAGCCCTATTCAAAGTTTTCTTATGACACTAGGATCACGAATAGGTGTTGGTAGTATTGCTGGTGTTGCACTTGCTTTATATTTAGGGGGTCCAGGAAGTATTTTTTGGATGTGGATTAGTGCCTTTTTTTCAGCAGCTAATACCTTTGCAGAAACTGTTTTAGGAATTGTATATAGAAAAAAAGATGGAGATGAATATAAAGGTGGTCCATCATATTATTTAAAATATGGTCTTTGTAAACCTAAATTAGGAGGATTATACGCTATTTTAATTCTTGTTAGTTATGTACTTGGGTTTGTTGGTATTCAAGGCAATACAATAACTAAATCTTTTTTACAAATCATAAATATTTCACCATTTATTATAGGAATAGTTTTGGTTTTAATAACCTCTATTGTTATATTTGGAGGTTTAAAGAAGATTGCAGCTTTTTCAGAGAAGTTTGTTCCATTTATGACAATTTTATATGTAGGTATAGCGATATTTGTAGCAATTAAAAATATTACTTTATTACCAAGCATTTTTTTAAATATTGTTAAGTCGGCTTTTTCTTTGAAATCAGCGTATGGAGGAATCTTAGGAAGTTTGATAATTGGTGTTCAACGAGGAATTTTTTCAAATGAAGCTGGCTTAGGAACGGGGAGTATTACCTCGTCAACTTCTAGTACTGATAGTTCTGTATCACAGGGATATATTCAGATGCTTGGAATATATGTTACAACAATATTAATTTGTACAGCTACAGTAATTATTATCATGTGTTCAGATTATACTACTCTTTCTTTGAATGATGTTAATGGTATAGAAATAACACAATATGCCTTTCGTTACCACCTTGGTAATATTGGTGATGTACTTCTTTTTATTTCAGTATTGCTTTTTTCATACACAACAATTCTAACTGGCTATTATGATGGTGAATCTAGTTTAAAGTATTTTTTTAAAAATGTAAAAAATATTTATTTGATCATACTAAAGATAGTTTCTCTTTTTGTACTGTTTTTAGGGTGTGTTTTATCTTCGGAAAAGTTATGGTCATTTGTTGATATAATGATGTCTTTGCTTGCTATTATCAATATTTATGCTTTAATATCACTTAGAAAAAATGTAAAGGATGAATTAGAATATGAAACTATAAAAAAATGTGATAAAATAGATTAAAGGTGATGTAGTATGATAAATAAAAAATGGGATGAAGTCTTACAAAATGAGATGGAAAAGGAATATTTTCGTAAATTAGGTAGTTTTGTTAAAAATGAATATAAAATTCATGAATGTTATCCAGATTATGTAAACATTTTTAACGCTTTAAGGTATACAGACTATGATGATGTAAAGGTAGTTATCCTAGGTCAAGATCCTTATCATGGTAAGGGTGAGGCTCACGGTCTTTCTTTTTCGGTATTACCTGGAGTAAAAAGACCGCCATCATTGAACAACATATTTAAAGAACTTTATTCTGATTTGGGTATTGTAAGAACTAATAATTGCTTGATAGATTGGGCAGAGCAAGGGGTTCTTTTACTTAATGCAATCATGACAGTAGAAAAAGATAAACCTTTATCACATAAAGAAAGAGGTTGGGAGATTTTTACTGACACAGTTATTCAGAAATTAAATGAGAGAGAAAAACCAGTAATATTTGTTTTGTGGGGGAGCTTTGCTAGGAGTAAAAAATATCTTATAACTAATCCTAAGCATCATATTATAGAATCAGCGCATCCATCCCCGCTTTCTGCGTCACGAGGATTTTTTGGCAGTCGTCCTTTTTCTAGAATTAATAATTATTTAGAAAAAGATGGTTTATTGCCAATAAAATGGTAATAAACTTGATATAAAATTGTAATTGATATAAAATAATGTAGAGGTGTTAATAATGGATAAGGCATATGATTTTTTATTTAATGAATTAGGTATTAAATATGGTGATGCAGTTGTAGTAGCGTGTTCTGGCGGACCAGACTCTATGGCGCTTTTACATATGCTTTATCGATTGAAAAAAGCCTTGGATATAGAAGTGGTTTGTGCACAGGTAAATCATAATACCGGAAGAAATGGACAGGCAGAAGAACAAGAATTTGTTAAAGCTTATTGCCGTAATCATGGTCTTACTTTTGAAGGCATGACAATTGAAGACTATGGTGATGATAATTTTCATAATGAAGCTAGAACAAAAAGATATAGTTATTTTGGAGAAATAGTAAAAAAATATAAAGCTAAATATCTTTTTACGGCTCATCACGGTGATGATTTAACTGAAACAATCCTAATGCGCATTGTTAGAGGATCTACCTTAAGAGGATATAGTGGATTTTCTAAGATTGTTGATATGGGAACTTATAAAATAGTGAGACCACTTATCGAAGTGAGTAAAGATGATATTTTATCCTATGATAAAAAGAATAGAGTACCGTTTAGAGAAGATTCTTCTAATACTAAGGATGTATATACAAGAAATAGATTTAGAAAGTATATTGTTCCACAGTTTAAAAAAGAAGATAAACATGTAAACGCTAAATTTTATAAATTTAGTAAGACTCTACTTGAATATAATGAGTACATAGATAAACAAATGAAAAGATGTTTAAACAAAGTTTATCCTCAGAATGTTTTAAATATCGAAGAGTTTGAAAAACTAGATAGAGTTATAGCTATGAAAATAATATATTATATGTTAGAACAAAAATATCAAGATGATTTAATGTTGATAACTGATCATCATGCGGAACTAATATATCAATTAATTAATTCAAATAGAGCTAATGTTTCTATTCATTTACCTAATAATATTAAAGCTGTAAAATCATATAATACGCTTACTTTAACTAATGAAGATGTTAGTCCTAATGAATATGAAATAGAAATTATTAAATATGTAAATCTTCCTAATGGTAAAAATATAGAGGTAGTAGATAAGAGCAAGTTAACTGATAATAATGTAATTAGATTATCAAGTGATGAAATTTGTTTACCTTTGCATGTTCGTTCTAGAAGGAATGGAGATAAAATATATATTAAAGGAATGTTAGGTAGTAAAAAAGTAAAAGATATTTTTATTGATGAAAAAATAAATCAAAATGAAAGAGATTTATGGCCAGTAGTAGTTGATTCAAAGAATAATATTGTTTGGCTCCCTGGCTTAAAAAAATCAAAATTTGATAAAAAAATTGATGATAAGTATGATATAATACTAAAGTACTATTAGAAAGGAAGTTTGTTGATGAATAAAAAAACATTAAAAAAAGGGTTATTACCATATTTATTTTTAGTAATTGCAATTTTAGGAATTATGTACTTCTTTAATATTGCTAATCAAAAAATGAATATACTTACATATGATGAATTTATAAATTCTGCTAAAGAAGGAAAAATTACTGAAATAGTAATTGTACCTCGTAGTAATGCAGGATTATATGAATTAAAAGGAACAATGGAAGGGTATAAGGAAAATGAATCATTCTTAATTAGAACACCTTATTCTGATGAAGTAATGAGTCAAGTAATTACATTACAACAAGAAAAAGGATTTAAGATGAATGCAGTAGCAGATCCAGATTCAAGTACTGTTTTACTTTTTATAGTAAACATTTTACCTTCAGCATTGTTAATATTTGGGGCATTCTTCATAATCACAAGACAAATGGGTAGTGCTAACAAATCTATGGATTTTGGTCGCAGTAGAGCTCGTTTAAATGAAGATGCTAGAAAAGTAACTTTTAAAGAAGTTGCTGGATTAGATGAAGAAAAAGAAGAAGTTGCTGAACTTATTGATTTCTTAAAAAATCCAAAGAAATTCCAAAGATTAGGTGCTAGAATACCAAAAGGTGTATTATTAGTTGGTCCTCCAGGAACAGGTAAGACTTTGCTTGCACGTGCTGTTGCTGGTGAAGCAAATGTACCATTCTACTATATAAGTGGTTCTGAATTTGTTGAATTATTTGTTGGTGTTGGTGCTAGTCGTGTTAGAGATATGTTTAAACAAGCTAAACAATCTGCCCCTTGCTTAATCTTTATTGATGAGATAGATGCTGTAGGACGTCAACGTGGAGCTGGCTTAGGTGGAGGTCACGATGAACGCGAGCAAACATTAAATCAATTATTAACTGAAATGGATGGATTTGGAGCAAACGAGGGAATAATCATTATAGCTGCAACTAATAGACCTGATGTTTTAGATCCAGCCCTTTTAAGACCTGGAAGATTTGATAGACAAGTAACAGTTAATTTACCCGATATTAAAGGTAGAGAAGAAATATTAGAAGTTCATGCCAAAGGAAAAACATTTGCTAAAGGTGTAAAACTTGCTAATATAGCAAAAAGAACAGTTGGATTTAGTGGTGCTGACTTAGAAAACTTATTAAATGAAGCTGCACTACTTGCTGTAAGAAGAAATAAAGATGTTATTACAATGGCTGAAATAGATGAAGCTCATGATAGAGTACTTATGGGTCCTGCTAAAAAGAGTCATAAATATACAGATAAAGAAAAGAAAATTGTTGCATATCATGAAGCTGGGCATGCTGTAATTGGATTAAAACTTGATGGTGCTAATGACGTACAAAAAATTACTATTGTACCTCGTGGTGCAGCTGGTGGGTATAATTTGATGTTACCAAAAGAAGAAACATTCTTATCAACTAAAAATCAATTATTAGAAACAATAAGTGGTTTGTTAGGAGGACGTGTTTCTGAAGAATTAGTATTTGGTGAAATTACAACTGGTGCACATAATGATTTTGAAAAAGCTACTAAGATAGCAAGAGCTATGGTTACAGAGTATGGAATGAGTTCTTTAGGGCCAGTTCAATTTGAACATCAAGAATCAAGTGTATTCTTAGGAAGAGATTATAATAAGAGTAGAAATTTCTCTAGTCAAGTTGCTTTCCAAATTGATGAAGAAATAAGAAAAATTATTGGTGAACAGTATGAAGTAGCAACTAAGATATTAAAAGAAAATAGACCATTACTTGATTTAATAGCAAAAACTCTTCTTGAATATGAAACAATTACTAAAGAACAAATTGAATATTTAGTAGAACATGGTCATATGCCAGAAGAAGAAGTAAAAGATGCTACTCTAGAAGATCTTTCTTTAGCAGATTTAAAATCATTGGCTAAAGAAAAAGGCATCAAAGGATATTCTAAATTAAATAAAGAAGAATTAATTAAAGCTTTAGAAGAAGACTAGTTCTTCTTTTTTTGCTCCAAAATAATCTACAAAAAGCGTGAAAGTGTGAATTTTTACCTGTTGACAAATGCTTGTGGGGGGGAGTACAATTTAAGAGAAAGTAAAGAGTAGGAGGAATTAAAATGAAGAAGAAAAATGCTTTCACCTTAATAGAATTACTAGCGGTAATAGTAGTATTAGCAATAATAGCACTAATAGCAACCCCAATAGTAATGAATACAATCAAGAATGCAAAGAAAGGAGCGGCTGAGAGAAGTGCGGATAGCTACATCAAACAAGTAGAGACAGCAGTAGCAGAAGAACGACTAAATAAAAATGAAGTACTAGAAGGCGAATATCAAATAACAAGTGATGGAAATCTATGTAGAGATAAAAGTGCAAGTTGTTCAGATGATAACAAAATAAAAATTGAAATGAGCGGAACAAAACCAACATCAGGAAAAATAAAGATAACAAATGGAAGTGTTGATCAATCATCATCAAGTATGACAGTAGGTTCTTATGAAGTAGCATACAACCCAACAAATAAGAAGTATGAAGCAACAGAGAAAGGAAGTACAACTCCAGATACACCATCAACAACAGTAGTGTATAGATGGTCATCAGATGAAATAAAAATTGGAGCTACAATAGATCCAAACAATACATCTAAATTCACAAAAGATGCAAGTACATTAGGCAAAAATTATTACTTAAAACATATATTAGATGAAGATAATAAAGTAACAGAATCTTATGCATGCGCTATATTTAATAGTAAAGAATATTGCGTAAGAGGGGGAAAAGATAATAGTGGTAAAACTTTTTATGGATATGCAGAAAATGAAGCAGATTATACAGGAAATGCGTTAATATTAAAAAAATTAAGAGATGCAAAAATAGAGGGAATAAGCTGCGACTTCAATGCGAACAGCTCTAGTTGCAGGGATGGTTCCGTTGGTTTGTATGCGGCTTCGAATGGTTACGTTACTGCGAGCGGTGGTGATGGCGGCTGCAACGTCTATGGTGGTGGTAGTTCGGATTGCGGAAGCTAATAGTTGTGCGCCCTACATCTTAGAACTTAGAATATAATATTTAAGCTAAATATATAAAGGTGCCGAACGAAAGTGTAGGCACAGGTAAGTCGATGTGTCATAAAGGCACATTGACTTAAGCCTAGTATAAAACTTAAGGAGATTTTATGTTAGAAGTATATTATAAATATAGATGTAAATATCAAGACTATATTATATTTATAAAATCAGGGAGTTTTTATGAAGTATTTGATAAAGATAGTATGATTTTAAATAATATATTCTATTATAAAGTTAAGAGGTTTAAAGATAATGTTAAAACAAGTTTTCCTATTAATAAATTAGAACATATAATTAAATTAATGTGGAATATCAATTATATTGTTATAGATAATGACAATATAGTTGATGAAAAGGTATTTAGTGATAATAAATATGATAGTTATACTTTTGATATAAATACAATTGTTGTAAATAGTATTAAAATAAATTTAAAAACAATCATAAAACGACACAATTATTTGTGTTGTTTTTTTATAATGTTAATGGTGATACGATGAAAATATATGTTGACCTTGTCCTCTTTTTAAATTTTGGTTTTGATTTTCTTCTTTTATTATCAGTATCCCTTCTTTTAAGAAGAATGGTATCAATAAATAGATTACTATTAGGAGCTTTTATTGGTAGTTTAAGTATTTTGTTTCTTTTTATAAATATTAATTCAGTTATGTTATTTTTATTAAAAATTATTATAAGTATTATGATGATTTTGACTAGCTTTGGATATAAAGATAAAGTTTTCTTTCTAAAAAATTTGGGCTTTTTATATATGGCAAGTATTGTATTAGGTGGCTTTTTATATTTTTTTAATGTTCAATTTTCATATAAACAACAAGGTTTAGTTTTTTTTCATGAAGGTTTGAGTATAAATTTTATATTTTTAATCATATTTTCACCAGTAATAATATATATTTATGTGAGACAAGGTTTGAATTTAAAAAATAATTATAGTAAGTATCACAAAGTTAAGTTATATACAGATAATGGATGTATTGAATGTGTGGGATATGTAGATACAGGTAATAAAGTTGTCGATCCTTATTTTAGAAGAAAAATTATTTTAATAAATAAAAAGTATAGTTTAGATTCTAATTTTATATTTGTTCCTATTAATACAGTTAATAAAACAAGTTTAATAAAATGTTTAAAGTTAGATAAATTAGAAATTGATGGACGAATTATAAAAGAAAAACTATTGCTTGGTTTTGTTGATAAAAAAATAAATATAGACGGGGTAGATTGTA
>OGDY01002172.1_pt1 | contig 18976 bp, 9 predicted proteins | sample 1570341 | NCBI WGS metagenome assembly OGDY01 (sample SAMEA2581972, study PRJEB24529) | metagenome | biome: Human gut stool | place: China | collected 2011 | reverse complement strand
CACCTTCCTACCTGAACACTCAATTTGAGATAAAAACCTCCGAAGGATTGGGTCGGGCACTGATTTTCACTCTTTACGCAATTACAATGCTGTCCATCTATGGTGGAAAGATTCCCACGATTATCATTAATAAAACGGGACTAAACCCGTATGCAGCCCGCATGAGAGCTATGCTGATTTTCGCCTTCTTCCCTCTGTTGGTACTACTCGCCCAACCACTGGGAACCATCTCCCCCTGGCTTCCGGTTATCATGATCGGTATCGGAGGTGCTGCCCATCAATCCTGGTCCGCCAATATATTTTCTACTGTAGGTGATATGTTCCCCAAAAGCGCTATCGCCAGCATTACCGGTATCGGCGGCATGGCAGGTGGAGTGGGTTCGATGATTCTCCAATATTCAGCCGGTAAGCTGTTTGTACATGCAGATATAACCCAAATGGTATTTATGGGCTTCATCGGTAAACCGGCCGGGTACTTTATAATTTTCTGCATCTGTTCGGTAGCCTACCTCGTTGGATGGATTGTGATGAAGGCATTGGTTCCCAAGTATAAACCCATCATATTGGATTAAAACAAGCACATAGCAGACTGAAATAAAGAGTTAATTCTTCACCCCCTGTTCAGGAACGAAGAATTAACTCTTTATTTACTTTCCATGTATTTTGAAGGAGGTACACCAAACTGTTCCGTAAAGTGCTTTCTCAACGTCCGGGCATCGCTGAATCCTACCATTTCGGAGATTTCCTGAATGGAATAACGATTCTCCATAATCAATGAAGCAGCTTTACTTACCCGTATACTTCGAATCATATCGACTACAGATAACTCACTACGCTGCTTTACCTTCCGGTACAAAGTAGGCTGGCTCATGTGAAGTTGCTCGGCCAGCATCTTGACATTAAAATTATCATCAGACAGATTCTTCTCAATCACATTAATAAGTTTCTGCATAAATACGTCATCTGCCTCTTCATCTTCAGCCGGCTCCTGCTTCAACATCAAAGCTTTGGTATAAATCCGTTTCAAGCGTTCGCGTTGAAGAATCAGATTCTCCACTTTCGCTTTCAACACTTCCGGATTGAAAGGCTTCATCATATAGTCGTCCGCCCCGCTACGAGAACCTTGCAGTACATCTGCATCTTCTGCCCTGGCTGTCAACATCAGGATAGGAATATGGGCTGTCTCTTGTCGTTCGCGTATCTCCCGGCAACAAGCAAATCCGTCTTTGACTGGCATCATCACGTCCGAAATAATTAAATCGGGAATTTCTTTTGTGGCAACTTGAATACCTTCTTCACCATCGGCAGCCTCAAGTACCGTGTATTTTGCTACAAACAAGGAACGGATATACTGACGTACATCTACATTGTCTTCAATAATCAGAAGCGTTTTTTTAGTGACCGGAACCTCCCCTTCTGTGTTTTCCTGTACGGACAAGGGTTGAAATTGCGGCTCCATTTCATGTTTATGATAATCCACCACTTCGTATAAGTCACCGATAAAATGAGATTTACCTTCCGGTATCAATAGAACAAACGTAGAACCTTTCCCAGGTTCACTATCAAGAGTGACTTGTCCATGATGCAGATCCATCGTATTTTTCACAATCCGCAATCCAATACCGACTTTGGTCGAAAAAGCCGGTGAATTATCGCCAGTGATGAAAGAATCAAAAATACGTTTTTGCAATTCATCCGGAATTCCCGTTCCCGTATCTGATACTGTTATCCGGCAAAAACCCTTTCCATCCCGCTCCATGCGGGTCAAAGAAAGCAAAACTTCTCCGTTTGGCGAAGTATATTTAAAAGCATTGGATAACAGGTTACTGACTGATGAAGTTATTTTCTCCGTATCAATCCACAGATAAACAGGATCATCCGGGAGCTGTACATTGAACGTGAATCCCTTAACTCCTGCCATTTGGCGGAATGACTCGGCTACCTCCTTTACTAATCCTACAATATCCGCCTCTGATAAACGGAGTTTCACCATTCCGGCTTCTATTTTCTGTACATAAAGTAATTGATCGACCAGCGTATGCAGCGAAGCTCCGTTTTTATACATGGTATATAGTTTGCTATATAACGGATCGGAGGCTTTAATATACTGCAACAGCTCTTGTAGAGGTGAGAGAATCAAAGTCAATGGAGTACGCAATTCATGTGCGGCACTTGTAAAAAAGTTCTCGCGCTCCATCCGGATCTGCCGCTCCTTTTCACGCTCCAGATTTACTGTCAAGAGTTCATGCTCCATTCGCATCTCATGTTCCATGCGCCTCTGACGAAGTTTAACCAAACGGATCAAATAAGCCACTATTCCAACCAATAACAAGAGAATAAATAATCGGAAAGGCAATGTACGACTCCAATGTGGCAAAATATGTATCTGGAGCGAAGTCACCTTTCCATTCCTTCCGTCAGGATAGATACTTTTCACCTCAAATGTATAATCTCCCTCTGGCAAATTTGTATAAGCCGCTTCCTCTCCATCGTTAGAAACCAACCAATGCGTTTGATAAGGTAACAAACGGTAATTATATTTTTGTTGTTCATCAGCATAAGAAAGATTATTGAAGGTCAAAGCGAAATCCCGATTTTCATTGTTCAAAGTAACCGAACCTGTATATGAAATACCTTCTTTCAGCACTGTCTGCTCGTTGATTTTATCACCAATCCCAACAGAACGGTTATCTACTTCAAGTCCTGTAATAAAAACTTTATCTCCACCAAGACGCACATCTACATTATCCGTATTAAAATAAGTAAGTGATTTATTATTGCCGAAAAATAGTATTTTGTCGGCAAGCAATGCCGAACGATTGCTTCCACTAATATAAAAATTATAAAAAAGATGTTGATGACGGCTGTATCGTGAAACTCCCGAATTACTCCCCAACCAAATATGCCCTCGCTGATCTTCAACCAAACATCCAACGAAATTACTGCACAAACCATTATGGGTCGTATAGTATTCACGTATCGCATCTGTTTTAGGTGACAGAATGGCAAAACCATTCATATAGCCAATATATACATTACTATCGGAAGAGACTAATAAAGAACGGACTGAATGATGTCTGACATTTGCCCTCTCTTCATAGCCTGTCTTTAAAGTAATATCACCTTTAGAATCAATCCTTAATTTGCAGACTCCCATATCACTTGTTCCCAACCAAATTGTTCCATCCTTCGTACCCGCAATTGCCCGTACATAAACCTGAGTAGAATCTATTAAAGACCTCTCTATGGGAATTTTCTTACAAAATCCAGAATTGGTATCCAACATCCACAGTCCATGATTTGTACCGACCCACAAATTCCGATCAGCATCCATGTACAATGCCCAGATAGACGCTGCATTAACTGTCCCATCATCTTGCAAAGAATATAATCGAAACTGCTTAGCTACTCCATCATAAAAAGTTAGTGTTCCGTCACTATTTCCAAACCATAAAGAATCTCTATTATCCTTTATAGCACAAAGTACAGTACTCCTTCTCCGAACCTTCGGAGTACCTACAGTAGTAAACCCCATTCTCCGTCCTGCTTCAAAAGGTTGCTCACTTCTCATGATGCCTTGATGATAAGTAGCCATCCAGACATATTTCTTACTATCCATAATAATACCACAGATTTCATTATGTCTCTCTTGATGAAACTGATCATAGTATTGTGATCGCAAATTGGAATACATCACTCCTCCACCATTAGTACCTATCCAAACAATACCACTAGGGTCATAATACGCCGATATCATTCGCGTTTCCAAACTCCGGTGAATCTGCGAAGCTGTATTATTGTATATTTCAGTCGTTATCAACTCCGGATCATTTTTATCCGGTAGCAACAGTGTATAACCACTCCAGGTCACTGCCAAATAGCGATTATTATTAATAGGAATAACCCGAAATACATCAGTATGCGAAAGACTACTTCGTTTATTGTGCTCCTGGTAAGTGATGCGATCTATGTGTCCAGAAACAACATGATAACGCAGAATACCTTTTCCAATAGTAGAAATCCAAACTACCCCTTTATCATAAAGTACAGAAGTGAAATTCCAAACTTTATTTTTTGATAAAGATATCTTTTTTGACTTTTCCACAGAATTGGGGTAAAACAGAATCAAATTCCCCTGTCCAGTAACTAAACATAGCGTTTCATGATTGTCAGCATAACACATAACAGAAAAACTATCAGAAGAATCGACCAGATTCTGATATTGTTTCTCGCATTTTAGTTTTATCTGAACAACTTCTCCTTTTTCATTCTTCATCTCTTTCTGTGTATACAAACACAAACTACGTCCGGAAAAAGCCCAAAAAGACTTGTTATCTACAGGCAACAAATGAGAAGTGTACACAGATTTATTATCTGTCTCACGGACAATTGGTATAAAAGACTCTGTCGTCCGGTTAAAACAATATAAAGCAGCATCTCCGGTGACAATCCCTAAATATTGATCTGACATCTCTACGATTTCAGAAACATACATATATGCACGTGAAGGAGAGAAATTCTTTATTGATCTGCCATCATAACGGCTCAAACCATTATTAGTACCAAACCACATAAAGCCATCCCTATCTTTATAAATAGACGAAATAGTATTATCTGCCATTCCATCCTGCATAGTTAATAAATGAATGTCTTTATCGAAAAAGGCATAGCCCGAAATAAAAGGATAGATACACAAAAGAGGGAATAGAATTAGATTAAGTCGTTTCATTATTTAATTATTTGACACAAATAAACGGAATAAAGACTAAACAAACAAAAGAGTTTTAAAAAAAACATGCGTTTGAATTAAACATGTATGGTAAATGAAATGAGTATGACCGTTTACCTAAGAGTTATCAAGCTACTTTTGCCTACAACAAACCTTATGTATAACTTTAAAATTTATGAAATGAAAAAGATTTCAGTATTATTCACCATGCTATTGTTAAGCATCACTTTTGTGTGTGCACAACAACTAAGCATTAAAGGCACTGTCATTGACAAAAAGCTCAATGAACCTATCATCGGTGCCAGTGTATTGGTTCAAGGAACCAATAACGGAACCATTACCAACTTAGAAGGTAAATTCTCTTTAAATGATGTTCCCAAAGGAAGTATATTAGTTATATCTTATATCGGATACATCACACAGAAAGTGACAATCAATGGAAACCAGACAACTTTCAGTATTTCAATGGGCGAAGATACAAAAACTTTGGACGAAGTCGTTGTAGTAGGTTTTGGTACCCAGAAAAAGGTTAATCTGACAGGTGCCGTAGCCACCGTAGACGCCAAAACTCTTGAGTCCCGTCCGGTAACTTCTGTAGCACAGGCCTTGCAAGGAGTAGTTCCCGGATTGAACGTCAGCGCAAACAATCGTGGTGGAAAACTCGATCAAAATCCAACAATGAATATCCGTGGTACAGGAAACTTAGGAACTGGCTCAAGTGCTTCTCCATTAGTATTGATTGATGGCGTTGAAGGTGACATTAACTCCATCAACCCACAAGATATAGCAAATATCTCTGTATTGAAAGATGCTGCTTCTGCTTCTATTTATGGTTCGCGTGCCCCTTTCGGAGTAATATTAGTGACTACCAAGACCGGACAACAAGGAAAAGCGACCATCCAGTATTCAGACAATTTCCGATGGTCCAGACCGACTAATATTCCCAACATGCTCGATTCTTACCGTTTTGCACAGTATTTCAACAAAGCCCAACTAAACAGTGGTAAGACAGCGACATATCTTTTCGACGAGGATACAATGGATCGTATACAGAAATACATGGCGGGGGAATATCAATATACCTCTGACCCGACACAATCACAAGGAAGCAACTTTTTCCAATTCAACATGCGCTCCAATGATAATCAGAACTGGCCTAAAAACTTTATAGATAAAACAGCTTTTGGGCAAGAGCATAACCTAAGTGTGTCTGGAGGCAATGAAAAAACGAAATATTATATTTCCGGAGCATTTCTGTCACAAGAAGGTCAAATGAACTTCTCTGATGAAAAGAAAAAGCGGTATAACATCAGCGGTAAGGTTAGTAGCGATGTCACCAAATGGCTCACATTAGAGTTAAATACTCGTTTTATCCGCACCGATATAGGTATGCCTACTTTCTTGAAAGCACAGGGCGACCGTTTCTTTCCGGAAACCACCAAATTGTATCCAATGATGCCACTATATGATAATAACGGTCACTACACCCGTAACCCTAAATTGATGCAATTAACTTCCGGAGGACGCTCAAATACCTCCAGAGACACCTACTTTACACAAGGAGGGTTTACGATTAAGCCGCTTAAAGGATTGGCTCTTCATGGTCAGGCTACTTTACGTACCGAAAGTTATAGACACCAGTATTCTATCAATAAAGTATATCTTTATACCCGAGACAATCAGCCGGTTGAAGAAGCATGGTTAGGTGGTGATCCTGACCTTGCTGCCGGCAAAACATACGTACAAAGCGAAACAGAGCAAGTGTCCATGATGACTACCTCTCTCTACGCGGATTATGAACACTCTTGGAACAGCCACAACTTCAAAGCGATGATCGGTATGAACTCGGAATATTTCTACCGTAATAAACTGATGGGTAAACGTTTTGATGTAATAGATGAAAATGTACCAAGCCTGAATACAGCAAATGGTGTCAGTAGTAATAGTGGCGGTGCAAATGAATGGGCTACCATGGGATATTTTGCCCGTGTTAACTATGATTATGACGGACGCTACCTATTAGAGGCTACAATCCGCCGGGACGGAACCTCACGCTTCCGCGGCAGTGAAAGATGGGGAAATTATCCATCCTTTTCTATTGGTTGGAATATTGCCCGTGAAAACTTCTGGAGTCCATTGGAAAAATATATCAATACTCTAAAACCTCGTTTCACTTACGGTAGTTTAGGTAACCAGAATACGGACAACTGGTATCCAACCTATTCCATACAAAATATTACTGTAGGTAGTGCCGATGCAGGTGGGCGTTGGTTGTTAGACGCAGCAAATAAATCCAATATCGCATCTTCTCCGGGTCTCGTGAGTACTTTACTGACTTGGGAACGCATTACCAGCTACAATATCGGTGTGGATTTTGGAGCATTCTCAAACCGTCTTACGGGTTATTTTGAATATTATGTACGTGACACCAAGGATATGGTTGGACCTGCTCAGGAAATATCACCCATCGTTGGAGCCGGAGCCCCTAAAATGAATAATACTGCATTGAGAACCAAAGGATGGGAATTACAAATCGGATGGCAAGACAGAATTGGCCAATTAGGATATAATGTTTCATTCAATCTGTCTGATTCACAAACTGAAGTAACAGAATTCCCAAATCCAGATAAGCAACTGAAAGACGGCGATGGTAATGACTACTATTGGAAAGGTAAAAAGCTGGGTGAAATTTGGGGATTCAAGACGGTGGGTATGGCCAAGACCGATCAGGAAATGGCTGACTGGATTGCACAACATGACCAAAGTAAACTAAAAGCCGGAGGATTGAATATATGGAAAGCCGGAGATATCATGTATGCAAATCTTGATGATAATCCTGCCATTGAAGCCGGAACGACCGCTTCGGACCCTAAAGACTTAACCGTTATAGGGAACAGTACTCCACGTTACCGCTTCGGTATTACATTAGGTGCCAATTATAAAGGATTTGACTTGAACCTTATGTTCCAGGGAGTAGCCAAACGTGATTACTGGATTGACGGAATGATCTTTTGGGGTGTAAACGGAGGCCAATGGAATTCTACCGGATACGAAGAACATTGGAACTTTTTCCGTCCCGAAGGCGATGAATTGGGAGCTAATACCAACGCATACTTTCCTCGCCCGATTATGGACAGCAAACAAAATCAGCAAGTCCAATCAAGATATTTACAAGATGCATCTTATATCCGTCTAAAGAACTTACAAGTAGGCTATACTATCCCTAAATATCTGACTAAAAAAATCGGATTGGAAAAATTACGCGTATTCTTCTCAGGTGATAATCTGTGGACCGGAAGTAAGATTAACAAAAATTTCGACCCGGAAGCTTTGTGGCAAAATGGTATGACCTATCCATTAAGCCGTACTCTATCTTGTGGTGTAAATATTGTATTATAAATTTTTAAAATAAGTATAACCATGAAACTAAGAAATATAATATTGCCTTTCACTGCTGCTTTGCTTTCTCTTTCAGCATGTAGTGACTTTCTTGACAGGAAACCCCTCTCAGATAATGTGAACGAGGGATTCTTTACAGCTGAGAACCAGTTGGAACCTTATTGCAACAAAAAATACGAGTTGTTACCGGATTTCAAAGATATAAATCTATTTACTGCAGACCAGAACAGCGATAATCAGGCAGGTAATGAGCCCAATGATAACTTTATTCCACAGCGCATTACCGTACCCGAGAAAGGAAGTTATGGCAAACACGGACAATTGCGTGATTGTAATCGCTTTTTATACTACACTGCTCAAAATCTAACAAACGGGACATTAACCAATTCTGATAAAGTACAGCAATACATTGGAGAAATATACTTCTTCCGTGCTTATATTTACTATTTCTATTTGCAGAAATTTGGGGACTTCCCTATCCTTACGACCGAACTAAATGACGCAGACTATGCAGCTAATGTAGAAGCCAACAAACGTCAGCCACGTAACGAAGTAGCCCGGTTTATTTTAAAAGACCTTGATGAAGCAATTGCCCGTCTGAAACCACGTGCCAATGCTATTACCAGCCATCGCCTGAATAAAGAAAGCGCACTGTTATTTAAATCTCGTGTAGCTTTGTACGAAGGGACTTGGGAAACATACCATAAAGGTACCGCTCGTGTCCCCGGAGGACCTGGATGGCCTGGAGGTACTTTTACGGGTAATTTAGATACAGAAATCGCATTCTTTCTGGGCGAAGCCATGGCAGCGGCAAAAGAAGTAGCAGATGCCGTAGGATTGGAATCCGCATATGAGACAATGTTTAATCAAAGAGACTTGTCGTCTAAAAAAGAAGTTTTGTTATGGCGCATGTATAGTGCCGAAGCACAGGTACAGAGTCTGACGGAAGGCACATTCCATGCAATCAACGAACCCGATGGTTGTGTAGGCCAAGGTGGTGGATATACCCGTTCATTGGTAGAAAGTTTTCTAATGAAAAACGGACTTCCTATATATGCCTCCAATTCTGATTACGAAGGAGACAAAAACACTATCGATGTAACTACCGATCGTGACAATCGTCTGGTATTATCCATATCTAAACCCGGCGACCTAATCTGGAGAGGAAAAGGTATGGATAAAGAGATGAAAATGGTATATCCCAACTTGGTTCAAGGTAAATATACCTTGTCACCAAGTGCTACCGGATATTTGATACGCAAAGGTTGGGCCGACTCAAATATCGCTGTAAATGACAATTCCCCAATGGCATACATGATTTTCCGTGCCGCAGAAGCATATCTTAATTATATTGAGGCTGATTATGTAAAAAACGGAAGTTTAGATGCAAATAGTCAGAAATATTGGAAAGCACTGAGACAACGTGCCGGAGTAGATACTGATTATCAAAAGACCATTGCTGCAACAGATCTGAGCAAAGAGAATGATCTTGCCAAGTATTCAGGGGCCACAATGGTAGACCCAACCCTTTATAATATTCGTCGTGAACGTCGCTGCGAATTTATAGCTGAAGGTATGCGTAAAGACGACTTATATCGCTGGCGTTCCCTCGATATGATGAAAAGTTTTCAGGTAGAAGGCTTTAACTACTGGGAGGAAAATTTCAAATTCTACACTGAAGACAAGTTGGACGTAGTGGACAAAAGTGTAACAACCTACTTCCGCCCATACCACAAACACGCATTAGCTAAAGCCGGATATAATTTCGAAGAAGCAAATTACCTGAGCCCGCTTTCTTACGAAATCTTCCGATTGTCCACCCCAGACAAAGGGGGTGACATCTCTACTTCTGTAGTTTACCAGAACCCGGGATGGCCTGTTGACAAGGGAGGAACAGCATTGCAATAGGTTATATATAGATGTTTATGTAAAGAGGGGGGACAAAAATCTCAACACATTGTTCGGCATTTATGCCCCCTCTCCTTTCAATCTATATGTTAGACCTGTTTTTAGTACCTAGGATTGTTGTACAATTCTGTAAAAAGGTCTATTTTTGAACTCAAACAAACTATAACCCTTCAACTACATGAAACCAATCATTCGATACTCCCTGTTAGGATTTCCAATATTAGCTTCTTTACAAGTTGCCGGACAGGAAAAGCAAACTCCCCCCAATCTGGTCTTCATTATGGCCGATCAATATCGAGGAGACGCAATGGGATGCATAGGCAAAGAGCCTGTACAAACCCCCAGTTTAGACCAACTTGCTGCCGAAGGTATCAATTTCACCAATGCTGTCAGTAGCTATCCGGTGTCATCGCCTGCGAGAGGAATGTTGATGACCGGTATGTACCCCATCTCCAGCAAGGTAACCGGTAACTGCAATTCTGCCACAGCCCCATACGGAGTGGAACTCCCACAAGACGCCAGGTGCTGGAGTGATGTACTTAAAGATCAGGGATACAACACCGGATATATCGGAAAGTGGCACCTGGACGCCCCTTACAAACCCTACGTAGACACTTACAACAACCGCGGAAAAGTGGCATGGAATGAATGGTGTCCGCCCGAACGTCGCCACGGTTTTGAACATTGGATAGCATACGGAACGTACGACTATCACCTTAAACCCATGTACTGGAATACAACTGCTCCACGGGACAGCTTCTATTACGTCAACCAATGGGGACCGGAATATGAAGCAGATAAAGCCATCGAGTACATCAACGAACAAAAGAACAAGAAACAGCCGTTTGCACTGGTTGTATCAATGAATCCACCCCACACGGGATACGAACTGGTACCGGACCGATACAAAGAGATATATAAAAATCTGGATGTAGAAGCTCTCTGCAAAGACCGTCCGGATATTCCGGCAAAAGGCACGGAAATGGGAGACTACTTCCGTAACAACATCCGCAATTACTATGCCTGCATCACAGGGGTAGACGAAAATGTAGGACGCATTATCGAAGCATTGAAACAAAATCATCTGTTCGATAATACCATCGTGGTCTTCACTTCCGACCATGGCATCTGCATGGGTGCTCACGAAAATGCCGGAAAAGATATTTTCTATGAAGAATCAATGCGCATTCCGATGATCATCTCCTGGCCGGATCAAATCAAACCCCGCCGGGATGATAAACTGATGATTGCCTTTGCCGACCTATACCCTTCTCTACTTTCTATGATGGGATTTCAAAAAGAAATACCCTCTACCGTACAGACATTTGATTTGGGCAACGCAATAATAACCGGAGAACCGAAAGAGATTGTCCAGCCTTACTACTTCGTGAAATATGACAATCACGCAACCGGCTACCGCGGGCTACGTACCGACCGATATACTTACGTGGTTCATGCCACCGATGGTAAAATCGATAAAGTGATCCTTTTCGACCGTAACAACGATCCGTATGAAATGGACAACATAGCCAACCAACAACCCGAACTGATACGGAAATTCAGCCGGCAGTTGCAAGCATGGCTTACCCAAACCAATGATCCATTTGCAAATTATATAACCCCTTAACCACCATGAACAAACTTAATTACACCCTACTCTTACTCTTTTTTTCTACCTATTGTGTGGCTCAACAAAGTAACATTCCTGTGCCCAAACCTCTTCAAATGAAATGGCACGAGGCTGAAATGGGAGCTGTGTTCCACTATGACCTTCATGTATTCGACGGAATACGTTATGGACAAGGCAACAACCGTATCAACCCGATAGAAGACTACAACATCTTTAATCCGACCGAATTGAACACTGACCAGTGGGTACAAGCAGCCAAAGCCGCCGGATGCAAATTTGCCGTACTTACCGCAACCCACGAAACCGGTTTCGGGCTATGGCAAAGTGACGTAAACCCATATTGCCTCAAAGCTGTGAAATGGAGAGACGGAAAAGGAGACATTGTCCGTGATTTCGTAAACTCCTGCCGCAAATATGGATTACAACCCGGAATTTATATCGGTATCCGTTGGAACTCTCTGCTGGGTATTCATAACTTTAAAGCCGAAGGAGAAGGTGAATTCGCCCATAACCGCCAGGCCTGGTACAAACGCTTGTGCGAAAAGATGGTGACAGAACTTTGCACCCGATACGGTGACCTTTATATGATCTGGTTTGACGGTGGAGCAGATGATCCCCGGGGAGACGGTCCGGATGTAGAGCCGATAGTCAATAAATATCAGCCCAATTGCCTCTTCTACCATAACATAGACCGTGCCGACTTTCGTTGGGGAGGTTCTGAATCGGGGACAGTGGGATATCCTTGTTGGTCTACCTTCCCGGCTCCCTGCTCACATCACAAAAGGATAGAAAGCAATGTCAACCAACTTGAGTTGCTGAAGCATGGTGACAAAGACGGAAAATATTGGGTACCCGCCACGGCCGATACTCCCCTGCGAGGAGCTAACGGACGTCATGAATGGTTCTGGGAACCGGATGACGAAAATAACATTTATTCGCTGGATGTGTTGATGAATATGTACGAGAAGTCCGTCGGACGTAATGCAACCCTGATTGTCGGACTGACTCCCGATCCGACCGGCCTGATTCCCGCAGGTGACGAACAACGCCTCAAAGAGTGGGGTGAAGAAATCAACCGCCGTTTTACTTCACCTCTGGCACAGACTTCAGGACAAAAGAAGAGCCTGACTCTGAACCTGAAATCCAAGCAACCGGTCAATTACTGCATTATTCAGGAAAACATAAAAAACGGAGAACGCATCCGCCAATATAAAATCGAAGCTAAAGTAAACGGAAAATGGAAAACCGTATGTACCGGAGAATCCGTAGGGCACAAGCGGATCGAGAAATTCGATCCCATTGAAGCAACGGCATTACGGCTGACAGTGCTGCAATCCATTGCCCTGCCCGATATTACAAACTTCAGTGCTTTCTCCGTAAATTAACCACAAGAATGAAGAAACATTTCATCATGAGTTTGCTTGCTTTAGCGGGTATGGTCTTCTCCGGAACAACCATACTCGCACAAAGCACGTTTATCTATGAAAAAGGTAAATCGTTCAAAGATGTAAATGCCTGTCAGATTCCGGAACCTCTCCGGATTGACGGGACATCTGCGCCGATCATGTACACAGAAACAGTTCCCGACAATCAATCTACTCTTTGCTACAACATTCAGCTGCCTGCTTATGTACGAGGTGCATTTTTCAGCAGAGACTCCCGTCCCGGCGACTTCGAGTGGCCTAATAACACCAACCGGCTCTTGCCCTGGATGTTCGGTCGGTTGAAAGACCTTACACAGGAAAACTACCCCGGTATTCCTTCAAATGCACGTCCTTCCACTTTGGGAGACGCATTGTTACTACAACTGGCCGATGGCAATTACCTCTTCGTAAAAGCTCTGTCCGGAGATAATAGTCTCAGTTGGTTCCAGATAAACAAAGACGGTTCCCTGAACCTCTATGTATCCACACTCGGATGCGACCGCCTCTCGGGTAAAGTGCCGGTAGCATTAACTCAAAATGCCGGCAGCATTTATCAGGTACTCCGTCAGGCTTACGAAACACTGATAGCAGACCATAAAACTTCCGCACTGCAAAAGCGTACGGACAAAGAGTATTTCGAAGCACTGAATTACCTCGGATGGTGTACGTGGGAACATTATCACTACGATATTGACGAAACTAAAATACTGAATGATCTCGATGCCATCGAAGCGTCCGGCATCCCCGTACGCTATGTGCTGATCGATGACGGGCACATAGCCAACAGACAACGCCAACTGATGAGCTTTGTTCCCGATCCGAAGCGTTTCCCTAACGGATGGAATAAAATCATGGCTCGCAAGAACAAAGACAGAATCCGCTGGATGGGATTATGGTACGCCCTTTCAGGATACTGGGCAGGAATATCTTCCGACAATGACTTCCCGGCAGATATAAAGCAAAGCCTCCACACGTTCAACGGGAGCCTGTTACCCGGCAAAAGCCCCCGGAACATCGATAATTTTTACCGGTACTACGTACGTTCGCTAAAGAACAACGGATTCGATTTTCTCAAAATAGACAATCAGGCGTTCACCTTACCTCTCTATATGGGTGGGACAGAAGTTGTCCGGCAGGCTAAAGAATGCAATCTGGCACTGGAAAGGCAGACACACGACCAACAGGTAGGGCTGATGAACTGCATGGCACAAAACACTCTCAATACTGACCATACATTGTATAGCGGAGTAACCCGCGTCAGCATCGATTACAAAAAGTATGATGAAGACATGGCTAAATCCCATCTTTTCCAATCGTACACCAATACCCTGTTGCAAGGACAGACAGTGTGGCCGGATCATGACATGTTTCATTCCAGCGACACGATCTGCGGCAGCCTGATGGCACGATCGAAAGCCATCTCCGGCGGACCGGTTTATCTTTCGGATTCACCGAAAGAATTTGTCAGTGAAAACATCTTCCCACTGATTGACAACAACGGAAAGATATTCCGTCCGGCAGCACCTGCCATACCGACTCCCGAATCAATCCTTACCAACCCATTACAGGATGGAAAGGCATATCGGGTATTTGCTCCCACGGGAGATGAAGCAGTAAGCATCATCTGCTACAATCTGAACACTTCTTCCAAATACCGGGAAGTGACAGCCGGAATTGCCAAAGAAGATTATCTGTTACGAGAAACCCTTACCGGAAAACCGGACATGACCTCCTCCGGACGGATACTCCTGTTCGACTGGAAGGCCCAGACAGCCACCGAACTGACTTCGGCATATCCCGTGAAACTTGAGGGATTTACAGACGAGCTGTTCCATTTATGCCCCATCCGCAACGGTTGGGCCGTAATCGGCATACAAGAGAAGTATCTGTCTCCCGCAACCGTAGAGATCCTCTCCTCCACACCGGACCAACTGACTCTCAATGTACTTTGCCCCGGAACCTTAAAAGTATGGGCAGAGACTTCCGGAGGACAGGAACTAAGAAGTATCCGGATCAAAACTCCCGGAGAAATAACCCTCAAAAAGTAATACTCTAAATATATATCACGATGAATAAAAAACTAATCATTCCCTTCGCACTGGCTCCATTGGCTGCCCCTGCTCTGCAAGCACAGAGCCAACAGTCCGACGGACGCATGGACACACGTCCCAACATCATCCTTTTCATGGTGGATGACATGGGGTGGCAGGATACCTCGCTACCTTTCTGGACACAAAAAACGCACTATAATGAAGTGTACGAAACCCCTAACATGGAACGTCTTGCCAAACAAGGCGTAATGTTCACGCAGGCCTATGCCAGCAGTATCAGTTCGCCTACCCGCTGCAGCCTGATTACGGGAACGAATGCCGCCCGTCACCGGGTGACAAACTGGACCTATCCCAAAGGTCAGCAAACAGACCGTCCGAGCGATGTATTCAATGTAGCGGACTGGAACGTTAACGGTGTTTGTCAGGTCCCCAACATCGACCATACTTTCCAGGCGACCTCGCTGGCAGAAATTCTGAAAGACAATGGCTACCATACGATTCATTGCGGAAAAGCACACTTCGGCGCAGTGAATACTCCGGGAGAGAGTCCTTATCACATGGGATTTGAAGTGAACATTGCCGGACATGCAGGAGGCGGACTGGCCAGTTATCTGGGTGAAAACAATTATGGAAACCGGACGGACGGAAAGCCGAATCCTTGGTTTGCCGTTCCGGGACTGGATAAATACTGGGGAACAGACACTTTTGTAAGTGAAGCACTGACTCTGGAAGCCATAAAAGCACTGAACCACGCCAAAGAATACAATCAGCCTTTCTTCCTTTACATGGCACACTACGCCATTCATGTTCCCATCGATAAAGACAAACGTTTCTACCAAAAATACATCGACAAAGGACTGACTCCTAAAGAAGCCGCTTACGCCGCCCTGATTGAGGGTATGGACAAGAGTTTAGGCGACCTGATGGACTGGTTGGATAAAAACGGAGAAGCAGACAATACCATCGTCATCTTTATGAGTGACAACGGAGGATTGTCCAGCGAACCGGGATGGCGTGACGGCAAATTACATACGCAAAACTCTCCACTCAACAGCGGCAAAGGTTCTGCTTACGAAGGCGGTGTGCGCGAACCGATGATCGTACGTTGGCCCGGTGTAGTGAAACCGGATACCAAATGTGACAAGTATCTGATTATCGAGGATTTCTATCCTTCCATTCTTGAGATGGCACAAGTGAAGCATTACAAAACTGTTCAGCCGATTGATGGTATCAGCTTTATCCCGCTATTAAAGCAGACAGGCGACCCTTCGAAAGGACGCAGCCTGTATTGGAACTTCCCGAACCATTGGGGTAACGACGGTCCGGGTATAGGCCCGACTTGTACGGTACGTAAAGGAGACTGGAAGTTGATTTATTATTATGAAAACGGTAAGAAAGAGCTGTTCAACATTCCTCAAGATATAGGTGAAAAGAATAATCTGGCAGCCCAGCATCCGGATATCGTAAAACACCTGTCAAAAGATCTGGGTAACTATCTGCGTAAAGTCGGCGGACAACGCCCATCGTTCAAAGCCACCGGAAAACCATGCTCCTGGCCGGACGAAATCAAATAACCGCGCGAATAGACGCAACTTTATAAAAGAGGAAAACTGAAGCCCCGTAGAACCTTCAGTTTTCCTCTTTACTTATTAAACAATAGACAAAACAGCTTCCGCCTTATCCACTATAAAATCAGGACAGAACGATTCAAGCTCCGTACGGGGGCGGAATCCCCACGTGACTCCACAGGAAGTAACCCCGCTATTGATAGCCGTCTGCATATCTACTCCCGAATCGCCGATATACAATACTTCTTCTTTCGGTACATCGGCTATCTGCAGGATATCATATACCACAGTGGGATCCGGCTTTACCTTCACACCTTCACGCTGGCCAAATACGGCAACGAACCGTATCCCGGGGAAATAATGTGCAATCAGTTTCTCGGTGGCTGCCTGATATTTGTTGGAAGCCACGGCCAATTTGTGGCCTTTATTCTGCAATGCTTCCAGTAATTCCGGAATTCCCGGGTAAGGACGACTCTCGTCAGCATTATGCCGATCGTAGTGCAAAAGAAATTCTTTACGGACACGGAGCACATTCTCTTCCGTCTTCTCTCCTTCGGGCAATGCACGCTCAAACAACTTATTGATACCGTTGCCCACCATAAAGTTATAGGAAGCAACTTCGTGAGTAGGGTATCCCAAAACTTGCAAAGCATGATTCGTACTATGTGCCAGATCGGCGATGGTATTCAATAAAGTACCATCCAAATCGAATATTATCAGTTTTTTCATCTCTTTATATCTCTATGTTTACGACAAAGATACGGATAATTCAGCGCTAACTTTACTGTCATCCCACCGACAAGCTTTATAATAATTGTTAACGGGAAGACGACAGTGACAAAAAAGGGATTGAATTTTGAGGGATAAAGCTCTTATACACGTATTTATTAGTAACTATCTATTTATTCTGATGCTTTAAAAACACATCTGTATGAAACAGCCGATAAGACAACGATTAGAATCATTGGACGCTTTAAGAGGACTGGACCTCTTTTTTCTGGTGGCATTAGGCCCCTTGTTAAGAACTTTAGTCAGAGCCATAGACTCTCCCCATCTGGATGGAGTAAACTGGTGCCTGCGACACGTCGACTGGATCGGCTTTTCCCCGTGGGATTTAATCATGCCCTTATTTCTTTTCATGTCCGGAATCTCTATCCCATTCGCTCTATCCCGATTCAAAGGGGAGGCAGACAAGAGTAAACTGATCTATCGGTTATGCAAGCGAGTACTGTTACTCTGGATTTTCGGCATGATGTGCCAAGGTAACCTATTGTCTTTTGATCCCGATCATCTGTATCTGTATACAAACACTCTGCAATCCATCGCTACGGGATATATTGCTGCTGCCTTATTGTTTCTCTATACCGGCAGAAAAACTCAAATCGTTCTCTGCGTTGCATTGCTACTCATTTATTGGGCTGCCATGAAGTTCATCAGCATCGATGGCTACGGAGGTGGCAATTATACTCCCGAAGGTAATCTGGCAGAATGGATCGACCGGACTGTATTGGGACGTTTCCGGGACGGAGCTTCCGTAGAAAACGGAACCATCATTTTTGCTGAAGGTTACTATTATACATGGATACTGAGCAGCCTGAATTTTATAGTCACTGTAATGACCGGATTGTTTGCCGGTTACATTGCCAAAGATGCAACAGAAGGTAAACATAAGCTTCGGTTGTACTTTGGCATCGGTGCAGGCATGGTTCTCGCAGGCTGGACATGGGGACTCGTATTTCCAGTTATCAAAACCATATGGACCAGTTCGATGGTACTGGTCAGCAGTGGTTATTGCTTCCTGCTGATGGGACTGTTTTATTACTGGATCGATTATAAACAACACCGCTCTCACCTGACGCTGCTGAAAGTATATGGAATGAACTCTATCCTCGCCTACTTGCTGGATTGCATCTTCGATTTCCGATGCATAGGAAATTCACTGTTTTATGGGCTCGAACCTTATATGGGTGCCTACTATCCTGTATTAATTTCTTTAGTCAGCATATCTATCGTATATGTCATCTTATGGCTGCTCTACCAACGCTCCATCTTTTTGAGAGTATAGAGAACTAAGGACAATAACTTCGTTGACAGGCCGACACCGCTATCATAATATTTGTTAACAGGGATACGGAATCAGTCCGGAAAACTTCTTTTTCAAAGAAAATATTTTAAGTTTGTGAAATAGCACCCCAAAGGGAAGAATATGAACTTAAAAAAAGCAGGAATTCACAACTTTAAATTGACTAATCCGTAATTTAATTATA
>OGDY01002161.1_pt1 | contig 19055 bp, 21 predicted proteins | sample 1570341 | NCBI WGS metagenome assembly OGDY01 (sample SAMEA2581972, study PRJEB24529) | metagenome | biome: Human gut stool | place: China | collected 2011 | reverse complement strand
GTGAAACGGCGAAGAAGTACACCCGACAGGTGCGCCAGTACATCAATGAACAGCAAATGAAGCGTGAGCGTGAAAAGTACAAACAGAAGAAGCTCACCCAGCAGAGAAAGAAAGACACACTTGAATAAAGAAAGGACGATATTATGAGCAAAATCGGATACATCAGAGTTTCCACCGAGCATCAGGAGACAGCGAGACAGCAGGAAATCATGTGCGGTTATCAGGTTGACCGCATCTTCTCCGAGAAGCTGTCAGGAGCAAACACAGACCGCCCACAGCTTAGGGCAATGCTGGACTATGTGCGTGACGGCGATACCCTCTACATTGAGAGTATCAGCCGTTTAGGACGCTCCACGAAGGACTTGCTGAACATCATCGACACACTCACCGAAAAAGGTGTTACCCTCATCAGCCACAAGGAGAACATTGACACCGATACGCCTACGGGCAAATTCATGTTGACCGTGTTTGCAGCACTCTCACAGTTGGAGCGTGAGCAGCTCAAACAGCGACAGCGTGAGGGCATCGAGATCGCTAAGGCTCAGGGCAAGTACACCGGGCGAAAGCCTATCCCCACCGACTGGACGAGGTTCGGGCAGCTCTATGGGGAATGGAAGTCGAAGAACATTACGGGCAGGGACTTTATGCGGAGAATGGATATGTCGGCTAATACCTTTTACCGCCGTGTGCGTGAATATGAACTCCGTCACGGCATCACCGAGCAGACTTCTGCCTGACCGTCTGGCGAACGGAAAAGCCCTCAGAAACGCTTACAGAGCGTTTCTGAGGGCTTGCGGTTAGTGTTCAGTTCCATAAGGTATAGTATACAACCTCAAATGTCTAACAAGCAACTTTAAGTATTATACTATTTTTCCATTGTTCATCTTTACGATTATATCGAATAATTCTGTGTTATCAATACCATGTGCTGCAATTATCACTATTTTGTTGTCATTTTTCCACTGTTTAATTAGATTAGCAATTATGTTACAACTGGTATCATCAAGAGCGTTGAATGGTTCATCAAGTAGTATTATATCTGGATTTTCCATCATAGCTTGACAAATCCCTAATCTCTGCTTCATTCCAAGTGAGAACGATTTTACTTTATCCATTCTCACATCATACAATCCTACTGCCTTAAGAGCACTTTCAATTTCGTTTATACCTATTTCCTTCCGAATATTTGCAAGATACCTCAGATTATATAAAGCTGACTCGTTATTCATAAAAGCAGGTGTTTCTATTACTACGCCAAACCTATAATTTTTAGTCAAATTTGTGCAGCCAGATGTTGGGGAAATCAAACCGCACAAAGCACGTAACAACATAGTTTTACCGCAACCATTATGTCCGGTCAAAAGATAAACTTCTCCTTCCTCAAAAGACAAGTTTATATCATCTAAAACTACTCTATTTTTAATAGATTTTGTGTAATTAATCAGAGAAATCATATTTTACCTCTTTTCTCATAAGTAACTGTAAATCCGTTGTTTAAATATTCATATTTGCTTTGTAAGAAAAACCATATACAGGTAATAGTGATGATAAATAACAACTTATAAATAATAAAACTATAACTCACCATATGACTATTAGGAAACAGGATTAGTATCCCAAGCGGAATATAATTCTTTTCATTTATAATTGGAGCTACAATCATCATCAACATTACAAATATATAATTCATATTAAATTTAAAATGCAGACAATTCAGTAAGGATATCATTATTCCATATTGAACAATAGATAGTAAAACCACAAAATAACTGATAATTAGTTCGCAATATTTTATTGCTCCACTAAAGAAAAAAACGATAATCGGAGAAAACAAAATTGATGTCATTAAAATGCTTATGATTACTATTTTATTTAAACAGATTCTGCAAAATGCAGCGAAACCGTCACACCGACAAATAATTGGTATATACAATTCGTACAATATTCCTATTTCCTTTTCCTCTGAATACACAATTGCGTTGCATATCAATAAGCTTTCGATTATTGTGAAACCTGAAACTTTATAATCAATTGTAAGTCCGCTATAGCAATTATAGATTGTCATTGCAATACAGTTGCTGTTTTCAGTGTTGTAGATCACAGCTATGCATACTATAATTGCAACCACAGCAATCATAAATATAATACCTGTTTTTTTCATAATATATCCCTTTTCTTTAATAATACTATTGCAAACACATTTAAAATTACAGATAGTAATGCACAATACAGCGGATTAATAATGATATCAATAATATAAGAAACATCTAAACCTACAAACCCAAGACCATAATATGATATTAATAATAAAAAGCCCTCAATGATAATACAGAAAAAAGATAAAACATGGCTGCAATTTATGCAATAAATTAGATTATATATGGAGTTAAGCTTAAGAAAATAGAAGAAAAAGCTTGGTACATACGAGAAAGCACTTACTTCAATAGGTATTTTAAAATACAAACTTGAAATAATGTATAGAAAATACAGATAGCATACTAAGACAGAACACGACAGAATAGTTTTGAGAATAATAATCTTATAGTAGCTTCTGTTATAACGAATCGCAATTAAAGTATTAAGGAATTCGCATCTGTTCACATAAATAAGTATTGATAAAAGGATTGTGTTATTAAACAACATTTTTTGTAATGATGCATAAAAATTATGAAACAGCAAATCGCCCGTACAATTTGGGCTATTAATTGTAACAAACGAACTCTCTGTAATAGCATATATTATAACAGTCACTATTGTACACAGGATCATTACTTTAGATTTACTACTCACATATATCTCTCCTTAAATCTGTGCCGATTAAAAATGTACATGAGCATATTAACAATTATTAAGGCTAACGGCAAGCATAAGTAGTCTAAAATTAAATTAGTGATTGTTGTATTAGCAACTCGATGAAGATATATTGCGAGAACGTTGTTATCAACAACTAATTTGGAAACTATTTTACCAAAAGAATCGGAAATGTTCCCTATTGTAGATGCAAGTATGAATGGAACAAAATATAGAACTAATGGTACGCTATAAATCATATATTTATTATTTACAAATAAATCACTAAGTGAAGTAAATACTGAGATGTTGAGAACAAGTAAAATAACCAATATACACTGAGGAACCATACATTTAAGACATTCTAAAGCACTATATGAATATAAAGGAAAATTGCAAGTAATAAACGAGCCAAATTTAAATGGAAACAATATACCTGTTAATAGTATAATTAATATGAAGTATAATGCAAGAAATACACCAACATAGACACTCTGCACCTTAATCATACTGCATAAATAAGTTGAATAGTTGCATCGAGTGATTATCATATTTCCAAACCCATTATTTTTATGCTTAAGCAGTTGAGCCCCAAACATACAGGAAAAGGAGATAATTGCGAGAAGTATAAAAATAATTAGATAATCGGAAGAAAAGAAAAAATTAAACAAATAACTAATTCCGCTATATCCATCAACTATTTGTTCGACTTTCTGAATATTTAGATCTGCACTGGGATTTACAAGTTGTTTAGACCATTCATTCCTTTCTTGAAATGTAGAAACGTAACTAATTACTATTGGTATTGATAATAGAATCGCAATTATCAGATTCCATTTTGATTTCATATATAATTTCAATTCACTTTTAAACATATAATCACCAGTCCAAATATGATTAATAAATAATAAGCTCGTCCAACGTCAATTCAGCAAACATAAATTACTGGGTAAGAGAATTATGTAACAGTTTGCGTTTGAATTTAGTGCATTGGACGAGCTATGTAACTTTACTGTAAGCCGAAAGCTTGATTATAAATACTTGTTATTCATCAGCTTTGATCTGAAATTTCATAGTATCAGATCCCACTTGATTCCACGCTGGCTTTGTTTGTGTCCAATAATTATATCCCGAACTGCCAGTGTTATCATCACCAGTATATGTGTAATAAGTATTTGGAACAGAGACAGAACTGCTTCTTATCTCTCCTCCTGAATTGATCAGCCTGACCGACGGGCTTGATGTCATTGTCTTTGCTGTAGCATACACACGAAACTTCTCACTTTCAGTTTCTTTGTAGTCATAAGGTCCATCGAACTGGTTTTTCCAACTATCAGAACTGTTGATAGTTACTGTAGCGAGGTCTCCCCAGTTTGCAGCATAGCACGTAATTGCACCGCTCATCATGACTGCGACAGCCATTACAGCAGGAATAATAATCTTCTTAGTTTTTTTCATGACGTACCATCCTTTCTGTTTCGTGAACATTATCAGATGTATATCCCAATTCATTCTTACACTTCCCAGCTAATAGAATACCACACATCATCAACATAACCCACATACAACAGAGAAGAATTTGTTTCACTCCGAAAAACAGGGCAATGAAGAATATAATAGCTTCTAAAGCCGTAATCATATATGTGCGTTTCCTGTAAACAACCTGCTCTATGTCATCAAGCGGCTTGTTAGCATCTTCCACAGGAGCAAGAAGCAAAATAACTGCACAAGAGATCACGAGTGCGATGATGCAAATGAAAGTCGGTATTAACAAATATTTCATTGCCAAAAGAACTGCAATCATCAAAAGAATGGAATAAACATAGCATCGGGTAGCAGTCCGAGCGTGATAACCGCCAGCATAACTCCTTAACGGAGCATATAACGCCATAAAGAGTACTGCTTGCCATAGCTCTTTCATAACAGCACCGATAACTATTACGGTAACAGCATTCAGTAGAATCGTCAGACCTTGCTGAAACCCAAATCGACATATCTCATACTGTTCACTTGAAATTGAATTGTTTTCTTGTAGTTTCTTGGTGATCGTATCAGCCGTTTTAGCAAACATCAGAATTTGCGAAGTCTCTTAGCTTCGTCCGGCAACGAGTCTTGGTGCATAATGCAAACGCAGGCTGCGTTTGCATTCATAGTAGTTACTACTATGGCTAACGCCGCAAGAAAGCCACCGTACCTCTGAAAGAGTTTCTTCATCACGCTCACCCCCTTTCCCTTTTGGCACTTTTATTGTAGCACATTTAAGGGGCTTGTGCGAGAAGATGGTAAGAAATGCCGGTTTCTTGGTACGAAATGACGAAAGAAATTATATCAGACCGAAAATTCTCATATATACATTATTATATCAACTGTAAAGATGCTGTCAGTGTAATCAATATCTATGTAGCCCTTGTATTTGTTGACTGCTTTTGCAATGTTATTCAAACCATAGCCATGTTGCTTAGAGTTCTGTTTAGCAGATACTATCTTTCCGTCCTTACACAATACATCGCCGGTATACGGATTTGATGTGCGAACGATAAGCCTTCCTTGGCTAAATACTACTTTTATAGTTAAGTTCCGCCTATCCTCTGGAACATCTGCAAGTGCATTCAACGCATTATCTATCAGATTACCGAGGATAGCAACTAAATCAGTAGTTTCTATGTCTATCTGCTTCGGAACTGCTATTTCAGTTTTAACTTTGATTTTATCATTTAGGGCATTCTGCAACTTATAGTTAATCAGACCGTCAACAATGACATTACCTGATGTACTATATATTATCTTGCTCTTTGTCAGCGAAGTCAGGCGACTTAATTGGTTTTCAGCTTCTCCGTATTGCTGTGATTTAATAAGTTGCGAAAGAGCAATAAACTGATTATTCATATCATGACGAAACCCTTGTAGCTCCTCTGTGGAAGATTGCATGATCTCGCACTGTTTGCTGTATAATGTATTCTCCGTTTCTAAAATGGAGAGTTTTGATTGACGGACATAGCTTTTTGAAAGTGAATCATACAAATAAAAAGCTGAAATGTTGATAACAAATAGGATAATAACCGATATGATAACCTTGTGTTGTGATAGGGAATCGCTGCTTACAAACATTATTTCATAGCCTAAAGTGGATATAGGAATCAGAATAGAAGAAAGCCATAGATTCCAACCGACATTTTGTTTCTCTTTGGAGATTTTATAATTATGCAAAAGCAATGCTTCGCTGAATGCCATTATTTTCGATACGATCACCCCGATGCTGTTTCTATAACTACCATCTACAAAAAAAGAAAAATGCAGATATCCGGTGGCAGCACCTACAATCAACTCAGGGAATAGCATGAATACTATTATATATGTTGAATACATCATGCGTTTCTGCATCGTTGATTCATACGTCAGAGAAATACAAAATACTATTATCCAATTAAGCGCGAGTGTAATGATAGGAATATCAAACAGCAAGTACGCTAATGATGTTACGATAAAATACGATAGATAGGCAATATTCGCCACAAATTTAGTTGTGTTATTCTTTGAAAAGAATAGCTTCATAAAGCGGTGTATTATAAAAATGGTAAAGAAATTTGAGATAAGGTATATAATGTTGTAAGTAGTAAATTTCATATTAGTGTCCTCCGTTTTCAAAATGAAGCTGTAGCTTTGATATTTCATCTCTCTTTCCTTTGGCTATTGGTACTTCGTCACCATTGACCATAATAATAGCATCTGCTTGGAATGCTTTAATGAAACGATAGTTTACAAGATAAGATTTATGTGGGGAGATAAAGCCCTGCGTGCTTAACTGTTCGATCAGACTGCTCATAGTGCCATAAAACTCTTCTTTTGAAGATAAAGAAACTATACTGATCAGTTTTCTGTTGCTCTTAAAGTACAGAACAGAACTTAGATTTACCCAATATGTATCATGACCATATTTATAATGAAACAGATCATTCTTATCTCCATAAATGCGCATATATTTTTCAAGAGTAGTGCGAATAACAGCAGCATCAAACGGCTTTTCAATGAAAGAAAACGGACGAAAAGCGAACAACTGCCTATCATACTCGGTCTTTCCTGATACATAGACAATTTGAGCGGATTCATCATTGATCTCATTTCTGATACAGTCGCTGATTGTAATGCCAGACTCATCATCCAGTTCTATGTCAAGAAAGAATATGTTATACATACTTCCATCTATTAAGTGCTTTTTTAGGTTTGATCCTGACGAGAAAATATCAATCTCAGTCTCAATATGCATTTCCTTACAAGCCTGCATAATAAAGGACTCAAGTTCTGAGCAAACAGCATCTTCATCGTCACATAAGGCTATTCTGAGCATATGTATATCACCTCACAAGTAGAAAAAGAGCATTTTACTTATTATACCACATCTTGCTGTTATTTTCAATATAAATCGAAAAAAGAAAGCACTCTATCAAGCAGAAATGCTATAATAGAGTGCTTATGCTTTGTTATCGAATATGACTGCTCAATCTTGCCTGTATCCATTAAATGTGGTTTCCGACGATATTCGTGCAAAGCTGATCGCAAAGGGTATTCCTGCGGAGGAAATCGCATATATCCATGATGCGAAAACCGAACAGCAAAAGTCCGATCTATTTGATAAAGTTCGTAATGGTGAGATTCGTGTTCTGCTCGGTTCTGCTATTGTTTCAAGCAACGAACAACACACGGATTAAAAATAGGCGGTTATACGCCAAATACAATATTTACTTCCTCGCTGTTATGCGAGATATAGATCACTTCGATGATCTGTTCTGCCAGATCGTGTTTTTCCTGCACCGTGAGTGTATCCCACAGGCTCAACGGCTCAGAAAGCGGATTGCTTTCGATCTCCCTCTGCTTACGCTCCTTGTTGTGCAGACGGCGATCCAAATCGGTCTTTTTAGCGTGAAGCTCCTTGATGCGCTGCTGAATATAGGCAAACACAACATCGTCAGCCTTAGCCATTTTATCCATAAGGGAGCGTATCTCGCCGTCGATCTCAATGATCTCAGCCTTGATGCTCTCAGCTTCAGGATCAACAGATTCCTTATCCCGTCTTGCGATCTCAATGGTTTCAAGGCGTTTTTTCATTTCCTCAAAGACCAGATCTTCAAGATCGTCGATTCTGATCGGGTAGCTTCTGCCGACACAGCCCTTATATGTACCGTAGCCGTTATCAACGAGGTATCTGTAAGTCTTATTCCTGCGCTTGCGGAACTGCCTGTCAACGAGAACACCGTAACCGCACTCCTTACACTTTACCAGACCGACCAGCCAAGAGCTTACCGCAGTACCCTTTGTCGAGAATGTCACATTGCCGTCCTTCTTATACTGCACTCTCAGCCACACATCGGCATCGACAAGCCCCTCATGGTATCCGACCTTGACATACTTGTTGCCGTCACCGTTATCGTGCAGGAACAGACCGTTAATACCGTCAAAAGCATCAATGCCGTCGATGATCTCATAGCCCTTCGTCTGAAAATAAGAATAGACATTCTTGTCTGCACGAACATACAGCGGATTAGAGAGGATATTCGACAGCGATGATACATTCAGCTTGCCATTATGTTTCCAGTCATTCTTACCGCCGTAACGGTCAGTACGCATATACTGGATCTCGTCCTCGTGTTCTCTGAAATGCTGAATAATACCACGGAGCGAGGTGTGCGGTTCAGCATACATCGTAAAGGCGAGCTTCAATGCCTCTGCCTGTTCCGAGGGAACAAGCACCGAACCAGTCTTGCCGTTCACAGTCTTACGCTCAGGAGCATATCCGAAACACATCACACCGCCCTGATAGAAACCTGTCTCACGACCTCTTGTGTTGTAGGCATCAGCTACTCTGGCGGCGATCGTCTCACGCTCAAACTCCGCAAAGTTGAGCAGATTGTTTCGCATCATACGCCCTTCCTTAGTCTCCGTATTGAACGGTTCGGAGAGGGAGTAAACCGTAACACCGAGCCTATCCAGTTCCTCAGAAACATTCAGGTAGTCACGGAGATTTCTGCTGAAACGGTCATACTTCTTTACAACGATCCTGCTGATAAGACCGTCACGAGCGTCCTGCATCATAGTCTGAAAAGCCGGACGATGCTCGGTATCTTTTCCTGAGAAGCCATTGTCACAGTAGATCTGATAGGCGCAGTCTGCACCGATGAACCTTAAACAATCCTCCTTCTGTGCTTCGATCGACAGCGAGTTATTGTCTCTATCCGCTACGGAGCGGCGGACATAGATCGCTGTCAGACCTTTTCCAATTCTTGTTTGCTTTGTTGTCATTTGCGACCTCCATTCAAATGGGCGGTCACAGACGAAATTGCTGTATCTATATCATAGCGCATTTCGTCCGTGATTGCAAGCCCTTTATAGAAAAAAGTTTTACGCTGTTTCGTGTTTTGTGAGAATGTCATAGATACGGTTGATCTTTGCCTGCCGAATCACATCGGGGACATTCTCAGGTAAGGTGACAGTCACCTTGATACTCTTTTCTTTTTTAGAGATCATGGTATCTGCCTTCTCTCTATCTACGGCAGAGGTATTCTCTTTCGTTCAACACTATCCTTTCCGACAGCTCGTTCCATTTTCAAACTTCCTGCTGTCTGTATCCATAAAAATCGTCCCGTCGGTTATGGGGAAACAATGCCAACAACTTAAGCGATATTGGCATTTACCCCGCATAAAAAATCAAATAGAATATTTGGGACAAAACACCTTGCGCTGATGAGAAAATTCCGGACGAGGAGCAGACCTACCTTTAATCATCGGAACAGGTTGTTTCAGGCATAGCAATATAAGCTGCCGACAAATATCAAGAGCCTTTCCTGCAAACAGCAGCATAGCAGACAGTCGATATTTGAAGTAGCCGATCATCAGATTCACATTTGCTCTGTATTGATATTTGCAGTCAGCTTTACTCGATACCAGTTTTCTGTTTACGGTTGCGGACATTGCAGCAATGCAGTTTAATACAAACATCATGGCATAGTATTCCTGTAAAACCGCAACCGGAGAACGCCCTGCAAACTTCTCTATCAGCAACTTGTTTTTCAAAGTATCATAGGTTGTTTCGATTCCCCAGCGAAGAAAATAAAGGTCAAGAAAATCATCAGCACTGAATTCATTCTCAGAAAGATTTGTTATGAGTGTCTCAACTTCACCGGACTTAAGGATCACCCGCACAACACGGACTGAATATGTATCTGTCTTGGTGGATACAGTGATCCTGAAATCATTTGACGGGTTTTCTTTTACACCCTTGAAACATGAAGCCTGAAGCCGCATCAGATATTTGCATCCCATTCCGGTAAGGGTAGCGATCATGTCTCTTGAAGGATAACCACGATCAAAAATGACGATGTCTTTTTCATCGCAGATGCTTGAAAAATAGGCGAGATTTTTCTTAGCATATTCTCGTTCACAGACGCCAATGGAACCGATCTGGGCATCTATCACATAATGCGAGATCACATCATACAGAAGTGAGATCTCAGCATTTGTTTTATTCTCAGGAGAATGATTTCTGGGCAGAAATATATCCTTGTTCTCCTTGGTTTTATCGAGTCGGAGTTCCGAACCGTCTATTGCAAGAATACGATAACCCTTATGGCGCTTGATCTTATTCTTGTTCAGAACCATATCTCTTGTCATGAGAAACAGCTCCTTGAATGCATCAGGCAGAATATTTTTACGAGCTTTGAAAAATGCCTGTTTTGTCACAGAATCTGTACCCGCATCCAGAACATTTGCAAAGAAATCATCAAGCTCGATCTGCATCGTTCTTGTGAGAAAATTCAGCAGCAAAACGATCATAACAGGAAAGGACAATTTTCTGTTTCTTGTAAATGCGGTCTGCCTTGTAATATTCCTCTCACGGTAGTCATCAGAATTGATAAGATCCGATGCCTTACGGGTGATCTGATAAAAGAACTGGTTCATGTTTCCGACCTCCGAAATAGCAAAATCTACTATTTCGATTTTGTCGGCATTTCCATTTTGTCAATTCGCTTTTTGCACAAACCTATAGATTCTTTTTGTGCATTATTTTTTTGATTTCTATTTGATTTTTTTGCGGGGTAAATGCCAATTACGCTTAAGTTGTTGGCATTGCTTAGGGGAAATTTCCCCTAACAAGCAGTATAAAGTTTACGATTCGCCGTAATCGTAATACTTTATACCGTGCTTGCAAGATATGTCGGGCGTTTCACGTCCTCGGTTGCTTTTCGGGCTTATCGTCCGATATTTTTCACGCTCCTGCGGGATTGGAGCTGTGCGACTAACGGTTATCCTGACGGTATCATTATTGTAGACTGGTTCGGCGCAGTTACTGCGCAGTCTGGGCGGCAGTTTTATGAAATTCATAATTGCTTTTTCAGTGTGGGTGTGGTATAATGTTGTTAGAGGAATATTTTTCTATCCTCTACAAATATGAAGTTTACGGAGGAATAAAGATGCTTACACACGTTGGCACAAATGCAATAGAGACGGAGAGATTAATACTTCGAAGGTTCGAATATACAGATGATGACGCAATGCTTCAGTTCCATTAGGGTATGTGCCGTTTATTGGATACTAAACAGAATTTATGATATTTTATCAAAAAATGAATTAATGATCCCAGGCGTAATATATTCATATGCTTCTACCACGTTATATTCACCAGATTTTAAATCTAATTTCCATTTTAATCGTATATTTCTATCAGAGTACCCAGCATAATGCGCACCATCGGAATAGTAAATATCACAAGAATCATTGATATAGGAATACGCTCCATACCCCCACGATATCGTGTGAATATGATTAATATTATATTCCCATTTTAAATCAGTTGATTTTTTTTCAAATACTCCAGTACTTCCAGCAGCAAGTACTTTAAAATCATGTTCAGACAGATTATATGGAAAATCGTCATAATTTCCCTTGGAGCTATATGCACTTATTGATATCTTCTTTGTTTTTTTGGTAAGTTTTGAATCAAGTGCGAATAATACCATTAGAAGTATGCCAATGAGACTAAGCAGAATAACCAATACTTTCTTTTTTTTAGTCATAGATAATCACATCCTTCAGATGAATAACAGTGAATTTCATATTATTATCTGAATTATCATCTAATGCTTGCTTCATATCTCGTTTAACGTAATTACTTGTGTGTGCAGCATAATAAATATTATTATTCTCAACATAAGATATGAATGTTGCATGGTATGGGTTTCTGTTGAAGTGTATTATGCTGTCATCAGAACAGTATGCTAAATCGCCTGGCTCAACTAAACCTTCATTTACTAATTTTTCTATATCTGTCGCATTTTCAACGATGTAAATACTTTCACAGAATTTATCTTTTGAAAAGTATGCACACTGTTCTTGAGCTAACCTCCAAGCAGGAGCGATATCCCAATTTTCCATGTGTTTTTCGTCGCCTGTGAATCTATATCTTAAAAAGTCACCAGTAAATATATATTCTCCCAAACCTTCAACACCATTATAGTAACAATGCCAATCTCTATTCATTGCTAAATTACCGTTAAAAATACACTGTGATACAAAATTAGCACAGTCTGTAGCGTATTCTCTATAATCTGGGTTTCTTCCTTCGCCCCATTTTAAAGCATAGTTCACCGCAGCTTCTCTATTATATCTACAGTATGTATTATATGAAAGTTTATGTGGATCTTCACTATCAAGCAATCCGTCATCATCCGTATCCTCATCAAATGAATTAGTTGCTTCAATCATTTCATCGTAGTCATTTAACCCATCAAAATCGGTGTCTGGTTCAGTAGGATCACTTGTCGGTTTAAACATGAATATACCTGTTGATCCATATTCTTCACCCATAGCTTCAGTCAACATTTTCTGAATATATAGTGTCCAATCAACCTCTTGACCGTCGGTCAATTTATCTCCATCCGAGTCTTTCTTATTGGGATTTGTAAAGACCAATTTTCCGTTAGGAAGTGGAATGCCGGAAATTTGTTCTATATCATCAGGCAGACCGTCACCATCGGTATCCTTCATATTCCTAAAATCAGTCATATTTTTGAAAGCATAATCTTCGTAAATCTTAGTAAGTAAATCTGCTGTAGTAGCTATAAGTGGTGTTCCGCCAGTATCGTTAGCATATTTCTTTAATAGCTGACTATTCGCACCTTCACCAAGTGCTATCGTATGTATCTTAATTCCTTTATCTTTGCAATACTTAATGTTATCATCGGAAACATTAACATCTCCATCTGACAGAAGAATAATACTTCTCTTACCTGAGACTGCCTTAAGTTCATCAATTGCAATGTCAATAGCGCTATTAGCGTTTGTTCCACCACCGTTGTAGAAAGATGCCTTACTGCTTAAAGTGCTCTTATTTGTTGTAAGTTTGCAAACTTCTGACGCAGATGATTCGAAGGTGATAATGCTTGCGTTGTCGAATCCAAACATAGATTTAACATAATTTTGCACAGCTAAGTTTCTGTAGCACGTTAATTTGCCATCGTCATCTCTAAAACTCTTGTCATTAGTTGACATACTTCCTGAACAATCAACACATATTGCCGTATATGAAGGTAGTGTTGAAAAAATATTTGAATAAGAATTGTATATTTTGCGCCAATTATCAAACCATGCCTTCTTATCAACTACCATATATTTACTAAAATGTTCTGTTTCTATAGTTACAATAGAATTCTCACTATCATATATGGTGTCAAGATCAACAAACTCATTATTTTTCTCATCGTACCACAAGAACATTAAATCATTGAAGTCAGTATCGCCAAGCTTAGTTTTATCAATTTTAAAACTTAATGTTGCCGAATCATACTGTGATGTGGTTTTGATAGAGAAAGGCTCTCCGACAAGACCTACAACATCAGAACACATCTTATCCTTGTTCATAACGCTTTTTATTATTGTTGTTTTTTGGAGATTTCCTGTTCCTTCCATAGAGACGATAACCTGTTCTACAGCGCAGTCTTCGTTTTCAACGTCATACACAAACTTTTGATCTCTCTTTTCTGCTCCATCACTAATACCGTTGTTATCTGAATCAGGATTATTTGGATTTGTATCAAAATAGATTTCGTCTCCGTCATCCAGCCCATCCTCATCGGTATCTATAATAAGAGGATTAGTTGAATATATATCAATCTCATCTCCGTCAAGTAACGTATCCCCATCAGTATCGGGATTATATGGATTAGTATTTAATTCAAATTCACGACCATTTGAGAGATTATCAGCATCAAAATCTTCGTCAAAATCGGAAATGCCATTTTCATCTGTATCTGATTTAATAGGATCAGTACCAAGCGAAAGTACTTCATATCCGTCAGGAATCATATCTTCATCAGTATCAGCATTTAAAGGATCGGAACCGATTTCCTTCTCAATTAAATCAGGTAATCCATCTTCGTCGTTATCTTCAAGATAACACCATTCATCATATGGAACGTAAAACGGTTCTGATTCGCTTCCGATAAAAGAAGCCATATTATTACCATAATTTGCATTAACGCTTGGAGCATTAATAGTAATGTTTTCAGCGATGATAATAACATTATTCATGTTAAGATTCTGAGCTGTGATAGTTACGTTTCCGAATGGAGCGTAAACAAGTCCATTAAGATTAACATTCTGGCTATCAATAACAACGTTGCCATATTTGGAAAATATTATAGCATCATTGCTGTTCTGAACATCGCCTAACAGATTTACATCTTCAAGAGCCTTTAATGCTGTATTGATATTGATATTACCTGTTAGTGTAGCTTCACCGTAAACCTCTGTTGGATTATTAACATTGATGTTAGTGTCGCTAATAGTATAGCTTTCACTATATTCATCAACATTAGAGCTGTCGAAGTATTTACTGTCTATTTTGTCAAAGATATAGATCATTTCCTCTTCGGCATTTTCTGTCTTTGTACCATTAATGTTAAAATTGTCTCCTGTTGCAATTAATCCGTTTGTGGCAACATTACCATTTACACAAAAATTACTTGCTGTAGATGAGATAGCACTTTCGCTGTCAGAAACAGCAAATAGCGTGTATGGATAGGGTGTATTGCTTTCTTCTGCACTCGCAGATATATTCGGTACATAGCTTATAAGTAGCGCTGCACTAAGTGCGCCAGAAAGCAGTCGTGTGAATATTGGCTTCATTATAGCCCTCCTTTGTAAAATTTGTTAATGTATAAGTGCTATATGGTAAAGTATGGCATCTGTACACATTAATAATATTTTATCATATTGATAACATTTTGTCAATGCAGATATTGTTATTACTTATCAAAAATTGTCATCAGTCATATAGGTAAAATAAAAAGACTTCCGATGAAACAATCTTACGGAAGCCTATATAATTATACCGAAATATAGCTGTTTCGCTATCACTTGATTTCCGTTCTGCCATTTTAGGCGGTGGCAGTCTTTGGAGACCAGAAAACCGATTGGGAGTTAAAGCCTGCGGGTAATGGGATAACCGTGACTTATGGACACGCACTTGCTTCAAATAATCAGCCGACATTAAAATCGGCTGTATTTCGGTCTTTGCCCTCGCTCACGCAAGGGCATTATTCTTATCACGCAGAGGCTTGTCAATGAGCTTGTAATAGATGTGAATACTGCGAGGCTTGCCTTCACCCTCATATCTGTCAATGGTCACATATTCAAGCAAGTCCATTGCCATCTGCCTTGTGAGCTGAGTAACTCCTGCATACCTTTTCAGGCGGCGGATATATTCATCAACATCGGCTTCGTCCTGCTTTATAGTCTCCGAGCGTTTCATGATCTCGTCAAGCTCCGCCTGTAATGATTCCTTTTCCTGCTGATAGTCGGTAAGCAGTTCAGCACAGGTCTTTTCGGGCATATTGCCAAGCACTCTGTCCTCATAGAGCTTGCGGATCAGCTTGCTCAAATCGTCAATACGCTTTTCAATATCTCGCTTACGCTTGCTGTCCTCAGCGTTCTTGTGTGCAATATCACCCTGTTTTCTTGCGAGATACTTTTCCCTTGCTTCCGCATCATTGGTCACGAAGTCCAACTGTCGCTGAATATCCTGCAAGATCGCACCCTCAAGGATAGTTCCTTTGATGTTATGTGAGGAGCAGTAGGCTTTTCCGTAGCGAACGTGCATACCGCAGCGATAGGAATACGGGCTTTTATTCTCAGGTGTTTTCTGCATTTTCATTTTAGCTCCGCACTCGTCACAATAGCACAGCCCTGAAAGAGCGTGAGTGACACGTTCGGTTGTGCATTTGCCACGGCTTACAGAAGCATTGACTTCCAGTACCTTGTTCCACAGTTCACGGCTGATGATAGGTTCATGGTTATGCTCAATAATAACCCATTCGGACTGATCCTTGCGGATAACCTTGTGATTTTTATAGCTAACCGTAGTTTCTTTCATTTGCGCAAGGTTGCCAATGTAAATCTGATTAGCAAGAAGTCTCTTGACCGTCTGCGCCTGCCACAGATGTCTTGAATAAACAGGAACAGGCTTACCGAGCTTTTCATATCTGTAATCAAGCGGCGGTAAAATATGCTCCTGGTTAAGCACATCTGCAATCGACTTATGCCCCATACCGCTTGCCCTCATCTTAAAGATACGGAGTACAACAGCTGCCGCTTCGGGATCAATCTGCGGAGTATAGTTGTCATCATCACCCTTAACATAGCCGTAGGAGCTTGCAGTAGTCATATACTTGCCAGCCTTTGCATTGCTCAGGAAAACGGTTCTCAGCTTTTTGGACGTATTGGCGGCGTGCCATTCATTAAAGACGTTCATTATCGGAAGCATATCCATAGACGCACTGTCCGAGTTGAGCGTATCAATGTTATCTGTCAGGGCAATGAAGCGGATATTATACATCGGGAAGATGTAATCCACATACTGACCTACCATGATGTAATTACGTCCGAAACGGCTCATATCCTTACAGAGTATCAGGTTAATGTTGCCCGCCTTTGCATCGTCAAGCAGTCTCTGCACACCTGGTCTGTCGAACGTAGTTCCGCTGATGCCATCGTCGATATAGGTATCGTAGAGCGTCCACCCGTTTTCCTCGATGTAGTTTGTGAGTATTCTTCTCTGGTTTTCAATCGAAAGGGAGTCTCCCTGTCTCTCATCATCACGGGAGAGTCTAAGGTACATTCCCACTTTATAATCGGTCTGCTTTGGTAACATATTAACTCCTTTCTCCCAAAGCGACCTTACCGATATACTCATTGTAGCGCAATATATCGGCAAAGTCAATAGGCTTCTGGAATTTGTTGTCAAGCTGTTACCGCAGACGGAACAAGACCGAGCATTTTGTTCATAGCCCTGTTCTCTGCGTACTTCATGATAACATCGTTGATGTCCTTGTCACCAATGAAGTGACTTGTAACGATACACGGAGTACCGTCCACCTCATAGGTGTTGACCTGAACGGGACAGTCCTTATACTGCTCGTTCATTTCCTGCATTGTTTTGTTTTTCATAGCGAACTTTCTCCTTAGCTTATCTTTCTCTACGCTTATAGAGTGAGGGCATCGCTTTCTCTATCTTACCCTCGTTTGTTTGTTGTCTTTTTATGCCGAGAGGAACTGCAGAGTCGTCCCCAACAGCTAATCGGTTTTAAGCAGTAATGCCTTTTCAAGCTCACGCCTGAGAGTGTAGGAATCACAGATACAATAATCTGCATAACGCCTGCAAACAATGTACTGAACGTCAAGTGGTCTGCTGCGGAGCGTACCCTCCGTCATGTGCAGTATTTCAGCGGCGGCGGGCAGGAAGTGCATACACTTCTCACCCCTGTAATTCTCGTTCAGCTCACGGCGAAAATCAGCATATTCTTCCGAAGTTGCCTTCTTTAATATCTCGTCAACTTCTTCCTTATAATCAGCATCGTAGGCAAAGGTAATATGCTCATCGCTCACTTTGCCATCGAACGGAATAGCGCTTGCGGTAAGAGCCAATGCAATATGCTGTCCCTCATTGGTATCGAGAGCAACATAATCCCTGTTCACTCTGCTGAAATTATCCTCACCGATCAGGTAAACTTCATCGCTCAAATGTTGTCTCCTTTCTTCTGTTCTGCCTCATGTCCTTCTGTAAAGGTATGAGGGAAACTATGCCGAGCTGTATCGGCACTCGCACCCTTAATCATACCGCCTTTCTCAGAGGAACTGCTGTCCGAATCCTTTTCGGACACACTGCCGTCACGGAGTTTTTCAAGCTCGTCAAGATCGCTCTCGATAGCAGAGAAAAGGTCTTTGCCACTCAGCTTGTACTTGTCAGAGAGAAGCATGATGTAGAGCCTGTTGTATTCCGCTTTGTCCTTTTCAAGCTCCTTTGTCTCGGCAGCGATAGTTTTCTCACGCTTGGCGATCTTTGTTTCGAGCTTTGCAAGCTTGTCAGCAATCGAAGCTGTTGCCATAATATCACCACCATTCTATATTTTTATTGCCGAGCTGAATACACAGCTCCATACTAAAATTATAGCGCACTTTGGGATAAAAAGTCTATTCGCATTGCGCTCAAACTTTCTGTTGCAGTTGACTTTTTCTGTTCGGTAATTTCACCGATAAAAACAAAAAACTGCAAAGCGAAATTTCGCTTTACAGTTTTGATGTAAATATTCAATTTAATTTGCTCGACAAACTGAAATTTGTCTCTCCTACCAATATCCTATTCCATAGTTTCAAACTCATTTCTTAATATTGAAAAATATAATCTTCCAACATATTCTCCGTTCATATAGAAATAGTCTCTCAATGTTCCTTCATATACAAAACCACATTTTTCTATTACTCGTTTTGATGGTTCATTGATAGTCTTAGTACAAATTTGAACCTTGTGCAAATTCATTCTATCAAATCCATATGCAATAACTGCTTTTGTTGCCTCTGTTGCAAAACCTTTACACTGAAAATCCGAACCAATGCAATATTCAATTTCCGCAAAATGATTCTTACTATCAACCAAAAAATATGCTATCTGTCCTATACATTCACCCGTTGTTTTTTCAACAACAGCCCAACGATAATAGTCATTCTTTTCGTAAGAACCTATATACTTGTCAAGCAATCCTTTTACCTCATCTTTAGTAGAGTACACTGGTTCAGAATATAATGATTGTATTTTCTCGTCTGCAACCCAATATTTAAGTGCGCAAGCTCCTCGTGGTATGAATCTATGTCACCGTAGGTTATCTCAGATGGATCCATCCTTCCCTTGGATTGCATACACTTCAAGAACAATGAGCACCTTC
>OGDY01002132.1_pt1 | contig 19280 bp, 6 predicted proteins | sample 1570341 | NCBI WGS metagenome assembly OGDY01 (sample SAMEA2581972, study PRJEB24529) | metagenome | biome: Human gut stool | place: China | collected 2011 | reverse complement strand
GCCGCCGGAGCGGTGCTTAAGCCGTAAGGCGGGAATTGTGCGGTGTTGCCCTTAATTTCAGTATAGGCCATTTGGCTGCGGGCTGCAACCATACCGATGTAAAGTTACGGTGAATCTTTTGCAAAGTGCGGGCTTACCCTAGGGTGTCAGATACACCTTAGTTTTTTCAGCGTGCCGTCCGACAGCAGGGCAACGGTATCGCCCTCCTGGATGTTCTGGGCAGTCAGGGCTTCATCGGGGTAGGGAAGCACCCGCTGGGTACCGGCGGCATCGGCCAGCAGAACATCACACAGCACCGGCTGCCCGGCAGGCAGCTCCTCACAGCCATACAGCTGTTCATCAATGCGCAGAACGCGGCAGGTCATAATACAATACACTCCTTTACCTACAGGGGCGGTCATCCGTTACACTTTAAGGATACTGCTCCCGCACACGCCTGTCAAACTCCGCTTGCAATTTGGACGGGGGTGTGGGATAATGGCTTACAGCAAAGGGCCGTGCCGTTTGCGCCCGGCCGGATTGACCGGCGGAACGGGGCACAGGAACGCCCCCGATTTTTCCCCGAAAGGTGGATGTTTTTTATGTTGATACGCACCGCAGTCCCCGCCGATGCCGCATGCCACGGTGGGCACGAACAGTTGGGATACCGGATGCACGGAGGTGGCCAGCCAAGCCGCCAGAATCGGCCCCAGAATAAAGACGATCTCGTCAATGGCGGCTTCCATGGCGTAGGCCGTGTTGAGCAGCTGTTCGCCATCTTCCACACCGCGCAACGCATAGGACCAACGGGTTCGGACCAATGCGCCGAATGAGAACTGCGTCAGACCCATGATGATGGCCAAAGCGAACAGCAGCGGAATCGGCACGCGCACCAACGCCGCGAAGGCGAAGGCGAGCATGGCCACGATCTGCACGGCGAGCGCAAGCCGGCCCACGCGGGCTTGGCCGAAACGGTCGAAGGCGCGGGCGTAGAACGGGGTGACGCAGCTCATGGCCAGCACATAGGCGGCGCTCATGGTGCCGGCGATGGTCCAATTGTCGTAGAGATGGTTGAGCGCCAGAACGATGCCGAGACTCATCATGGAGATCGGCAATCGTGCCACCGCGCCGGACAGGCAGAACGCCTTGGCTCCGGGCAGCATGAACAGGCGCTGATAGGGCGAGTGGGCAGCGGACGACTTCGAAACCGCGCGAGTCGTGGACACAATAACTCCTTACTGGTGCGTTGTCCGGCACGTGCGCCCGCCCACACGTGCCATCCGAGGGGTAGCGGTTCCCAAGCAACGTCACGCGGCGCGTTTCAACCGCGGACCGGTACGTGGCCAGTCGTCTTCATCGTCGGAGATGCCTTGCGATGCATAAGGTCTCTCCGCCGGTGAAGGCCGTCCGATGCTGTACAGGTCATGAGCCTTTGGGCTCAGTCGTTGTCAGATTGTTCGGGAATGCCGGAGCTCAACTCGGTAAGGATTTCCTGTTTGGTTTTCGCGCGGGCGTGAAGCTCGCGCAAGCCCTCGTCGGGCTCACTGACATAGTAGAGAGTGGCGTCGATACTGTCCAATTCCACACCTTCGACCGCTGCCAGCAGCAGTCGGTACATGTCGAGCTGGGCGAGTTTGCGGGTGATGTCGTCTGGCTTGGTGGGCCGACGACCGGTTTTCCAGTCGACCACGGTAAAGCGTGCGGTGGTGCTGGACGGGTCAAGTCCACCGATGAATACCGCATCGAGTTTGCCATTGACCAGGCCCACGCCCGGCACGTCCACGACGATGGCACGCTCCGTCCACGCCGGGATGCGCTTGGCCCACGATGATTCGGCCAGTCTGCGCTGCCACGCCACCAGCTTGGACTCGGTGGCATTGTCGCTACTTATGGAAGTGGCGGAGGCGGCGGATACGGCGGATGCGGATTGTTGAGCCGTGGGCTGTGGGACAGCGGGCTGCCGTGTGGATGGCTTGCGGCATTGCCGCTCCCGTTCGGCCAAATCGGCCAACATGGCTTCCCGGGAAACGAATCCCGCATCCTGACCTGTATGCGGCATACTTGATTCGGCTTCATATGCCAGTACCGCTTCATCCGGCTTACCGGCATTGATGAATTGCTCAGCCCACGCATGGAACTGCGTGCCGGCCTCGGCCGCCGGAGACGATATGCGCGGAATCGGGCGGATAATGCTACGCCAGTAGAGGCGCTCCTCCCGTTCGCTCATGCCACCTACGCGGGCTTGCAGGCTTGTCACGTTCTGGCGTCCTGCAGCCAGAACGCGTTGCGCCTTGGCTTTGACTGCCTCATCAAGCGACTGGCCGCTGGCGGCATCGGCCATCAAATCGGCGTCGTCCACCAGCAATTGCGCCCGTTGCAGCAGTGGACCGGCGTCTTGGTGCTGCTCAAGTGACGAGGAATCTGCGGCGATAACATCGATGCCACGTGACAGCTGTTCATGCACTGCGTCGCTGAGGGTAGCCGGCCACGGCAATTCGACAGCGGCATCCGTCTGCGTAATCGGCGTCTGCCATGCCTCCCCCACCACGGCGTCACCGTATGCCGCGGCATGCTCTCCGATAAAGAACCCTTCGGGAGTGGCAATCGCTTCGCCTTGCGCCGAGATCAGCATGGGCTTCCCGGCATTGGCGGCTTGCAGCCGTTCCACACAGTCCTGAGCCGATATCGCATGTTCACGGGCTTGGAGCGCGTCATGCACTTCAAGCCAGAAATTGGATGGCTGAGCGGCGCGAGAGCCTTTGGGCACCACTGACGGGTCCCGCCCGGATTCGCCCGTATAGGCGCAATAGGTCATCAGGGCATCTTCTCGCGCACGGGTAAGCGCCACATACATCAATCGACGTTCGTCGGCATGCAGCCGGCGCCCATATTCCTCCGCCTGCGTCAAATACCAGCCGGATGCATCCACTTCTTCCACGCCATCGCCGAATTCGCGCATGGAGCCGAACACTTCATCATCAATAAGCTCCACATCATCCAAAGCCGCCAACGATGCGATGGGGTCGGCTTCCACATCGGCATCATGGGGGAATCGCGGCAGAATGCCGGCATCGGCACGCATAGGCACGGGTACGGCGGTGGGGTTGGTGAGCCAGGAGTCGGCGGTCTCATGATATTCGGGTGCGGTCCAGTGACCTTGCTCGGTGCCTCCCGTATGGTGCTCGTCCAGCACGATCTTGAGATGGTCGCCCTGATTGCTGGGGAATCCGACGGCGGTAAGCCCCACTACCGCAACGGCATCCCATTCCAACCCTTTGGACTGGTGTACGGTCATCAGTTCCACATCCACCGGAGCGTCAGGGAGACTGGCGGCTTCATCCTCCACCGAAGCCAGATGATCCACCCATGTGATGAACCCATGCAACGAGGGAGTTTGCTCAGCGGCAATCTCTTGCGTGTACGTATCCACCAAATCCACAATCGCATCCATAGGCATATGCGCCAAAGCGGGATTGGCGCGGTGCTGCGGATTATGCAGCACACCGGCCAATACGGTGTCGATGTCAAGATCCAACGCTTCTATGCCGGCGCGAATCACGTCGCCCAGTGGCCGCCCGACGGCATCATGCACCTGACGGAGCATCACCGCGGCCCGGGTTATGGCGTTGCGCCCGTGTGCGCTCAACCGTTCAAGCAGTTTTACCAGGTCGCCGCGTAGCAATACGTCTGGCAGGAATACCGCATTGGCCACCTGATCGCGGTACTCACGCACCACAGCCGCCCATTCATTCGCTGGTGTATCCGGTTGGGCAAGGCCGGCCTGCACCAATGCTTGGAAGCGTTGTTCCGTGTTCTGTTCTTCAGCAAAACGGGCCAACATGGTCAAATCCGCTGCGGACATGGTGAATCGTGGCGTGGCCAGCAAGCGCATCAGCGATCCCGTATCGGTGTGGTCGGCGGCCACGTGCAGCAACGCCATCAGATCGCGGATTTCCGGACGTTCCAACAGCGCGGAATAGCCGACCACGAATGTGGTCAATCCGGCCTGTTCCAATGCCGCCTGATATTCGGGCATATGTGATTTGGACCGAAACAGCACGGCGACCGGCGCTTTCTGTTCGCCCGGCATCTGTTCCTGTTGTTCGGCTGCGGAACGGTGCCGTGCGATGGCCGTCTTGCAGAAACGCACTACGGCGTCGATCTCCTGCCCGGCCGTGGCGAAGCCCAGTACTCCCAATGTTCCTTCGGGGGCATCAGGCATGGGGTCGAGCGATGAGACATCGACCTCACGCATCAATGAGCTGGAAGGACGCGACGGATTGGAGCGCAACGGCAGCGTGAGATTATTGGCGGCTTCGAGCACTATACGGCTGTTTCGCCTGGTGACGGACAGCGGGAATGGCTTGTATCCGGCAGACAGGTGGAAATCTTGCTGGAACATACGGAATGCACCAGGGCTGGCACCACGCCATGCGTAAATCGACTGGAACGGATCACCCACCGCGTTGACGGCGGACCTCTGTGACGCATCCACGTGGAACAGTGCTGCCAGCAGAGCGGCCTGCGTGGTGGAGGTGTCCTGATATTCGTCGAGCAGCACGTGGCTGTACCTGCGGCGCGTACGCTCTCCGATGGAGGGGAAGCGCTCGATAAGCTGATACGCGGCAATGGTGAAGTCGGAGAATTCGGCCATATTGCGTTCCCGCTTGGCTTGGGCATAGGCCTCCACCAGCTGGAGCAGAATATCGCGTTTGCGTGTGGTCTCCAGCAGCGCACCGCAATGATAGGTGCAGCGGGCGTGCAAATGTTCGGCACGGTCATCGAGCTTGGCTTGCCAGCTGGCGTCGGTATCTTTCTTCAGTCGTTTGATCTTGGGGATTTTCGGCTCGTCCTCGGGCATGGGTTCATCTGCAACGGCTTGTTGCAATCGATTGATGAATGCCGAATCCCATTGCCGTACTCGATTGATCGCATCATCGAAGCTGGTGCAGCCGGCACCGATCATGGCACTGCCAATGGCATCCGACAACGCCAGAACACGGTTCGCCAAACTGGAGAAGGCGCCAAAATCCTCACTGAACGCCAGATCCATGTGACTGTCGATGACTTCGGTGGCCAGTTGAAGCGCTCCGGCTGCGCTCAATGGTTGCGTGTTCTGATCGAATCCGACAAGCAGTCCATATTGGCGCACGATGGTCTGGAAGAAGGCGTCATACGTGAAAATGGCCGGCTTGAGGAATGCCCGATCAGACACCGTGGCGGTCGTAGAGCCCGCCATATCACCGGCCACTGCGGCGGAGACGCGTTCCAGCAGTTCGCCTGCGGCCTTGCGTGTGAAGGTCAGGCCCAGGATGCGTTCAGGTGCCACACCTCGATTGATAAGCGCGATGATGCGTTGGGTCATCGTAAAGGTTTTGCCGGAACCGGCACCGGCAACCACCAATACGTCAGCATCGACTGGCGCATCGATGATGGCGGCCTGTTCCGCACTGGGAGTGAACGTGCTCATGCTTGCCTCGTTTCGAAAATCGTGTCGATCTGGCCTGCACAGGCAGGGCAGACGTTCTTCATACGGCAGAATCCGATATGGGTGTCTTGCGGATGGGCCTCGATGATGGCTGATCTGCTGGCCGCCGCGGCATAGAATACGCGGGCGATCATGGTCAGCGACCATAACGTCTGCGTACCGGCGAGCGCGGCGAATTGCGCCCACGCTTCGGCACTCACACCTTCGGGAGGAGTAGCCGGATCTATGGCGGGTATGTCGAAGAAACGGTTGGGGTCTTTATACCAGTATCGGGGCGTGAACGGTTCGGCATTCAACGAGCCATCAGTGAACAGCGGCGGCTGGAAGGCACCTTCCGGAGCGTAGCTTCTGGCTGGTGCCGCATTCTGCCCGACATGGAATAGCACGCTTTGGCTGATATGCGGCATTGCGGCAAGTGCCTTGGCACCGCGCGGCCCGTCTTCGGGGAACACGAGGCCAAGCTGATAGCACACGAGCTGCAAATCATTGAAAATCTGTTTGACCGTGGGCGTTCTGCCTGTTTTGTAGTCAATGAGGCGAATGCATTCGCCGCCGTCTGCGAGTACGCGGGTTTCCATACGGTCGATGCGCCCGGACAGTCTCACGGTCAGATGCTCGTCCATGCCTTCCGGCCACCCTCCGACCAGTGCTCCCATCAGACGGACCAGCGTGTTCCGACCGATTGGGTGCAGGCCGGGCACGGCATTGTATGCGTCGAGTATGTCACGCACATCGAATCGTGCGGCAAACTCCCGTTCGCATTCGGCACCGGCCAATGCGCCAATGCTGAAGTTGCTGGAGTTCTTGCCAAGATACGTTTCCGGATCGGCGTCGCTGCGCACAAAGTAATCGGCGATGTTGCGCAGGGTATCCGCCGCGGACTCGTCCTTACGGGTGGCCTCATAGCGGTTCCGGGTGTCGGCTATGGCATTCGGATCAGGACGTTTGCTCTGATAGATGGCATTAAGCCGTGCCGAGACAGCCTCGATGCGACGTTCCGTGCCGGCCGTGGAGTCCAAGCCCAGTGCGGCCAACGCCTGGGCATTGTGGGAAAGATGGTCCAGCCCTTCCTCGCTGCCTTGCTGCGCAACCGCATGGATGAGGGTTCCGAAACTGGTGGCCACGGAGCTGGGGCGAGGACCGGCGAACCGGTTCTCCAGCATCCAGCACACCGGGCACGCCCATAGGCTGTCGACCGCCGATGGAGATAAGGTGACCATGGGCGCGGCCTGCGCATCCGTCTTGCCTTTCCCTGTTTGGATACCGTCAGGCTGTACACCACCAGATGACGCGCTGTCGGATGAGGCACTGTCAGATGAGGTATCGCCAGATGACGCACCGCCAGATGACGCACCGCCAGATGACGCGCTATCCGATTGGGCCGGCGATTCCACAAACGCCCAGCTCTGCGGATTTGCGGCGCGCACACCATGCTCTAACAGGAGTGTCAACGCAATCGCGGCGTCCTTTGCGGCAGCCTGCTGCGGTTGAGCAGTGGCCAGAACCGCGCGGGCGGCGCTGACCAACCCACGTGGGTCGGCGTCCAATCCGGCCAGATCATATTCGGCGAATCCCGCATGTGCCCCCACTGTGGTGAAAGGCGCCTGTTGCCGGTTGCGCGGATAGTATTCCGGCAGATACCCGAAGAGAAAGTCCGAGGGGCTCATGCTGTCGTTCCATACCGCGCTGATCATGATTCGCCGTGCACGGGTCAGCGCGACCAGGAAACTCTTCTTCTCGCCCGACAATACAGCCGCGAACCGCGGATCATGCCCGGTTTTGTCGCTTTCTTCAAGCGCTCCCCTCAGCACGAGCTCGGCAAGGTCTTCACCACCGAACATGGTGTTGCGCCCGGCGAGGTTCGGCCACACGTCTTGCTGGACCACCGGTATCCACGCATATTCCCAGTGGCGTCCGGCCGCGCCTGCCGGCGTAGTCAATGTCACCGCGTCTTCCACCGGTCCTATGTGGGCCAAGGAATCGGCCTGCACTTCCATGCCCCGAACCTGTGCCATGAATGACGTGATGTCTCGACTGGCGGTGGAATCATCGGCGAACTGGAACAGGCGCATTGCCGCGTCCAGCCGGTCATTGGCCGTACGCCCCTCTGCCGTGTTGAATAATGCCGCACGCTGCCAGACCGGTGCCAGACCGGTGGCGTTCCACGCAACAGACAGCGCATAGCGCGGCTGTACGCGCTGGCTTGCCGGCAGCCGCTCCAAGCCGGAAGCAACGCTGCCCACCAGATGCCACAGGTTCGCAAAAGCGCGGGCCTGAGGGTCGTTGCCGAGCACCGCGTGGATGGATGCGAGCGCAGCCTGCGCCGGCGCGGCGGCATCATCAATGGCAAGCATCACGTACAGCGCGTCAACGCCAAAGGCCAAGTCATCGCCGGACGGTTCACCGAGTATTTCGACAGACACTGGCAACGAAGTCACTGACGACGAAACCGCTGACGTCGAAACCACTGACGAGGATGTTTCACGACCTGTTTCACACCGTGTTTCATGGTATGTTTCACGCAATGTTTCCCATGCCGTCGTCAGAGAGGTCAGCATGGCATCATCCGTGGCGAGATGCGCCAGCGACTCCAACGACCCCATGGCCGATTCGATCGGCGCAAGCCTTGCGGGACGCCCCTGACCGGGTTTGGCCCCGGCACTCACCAACGGGCCGTTCATCAACGTGGCCACTCTAGTCCTTATATATGCCGCGCAGGAAGCCAACGTCATCTGGCATTCCGCCATCCCCTCGGCACGCAATCGGGCAAGCTCCACAAGCGCGAACAATCCCTGCACGAAAGTCTCGTCCTTCAAAGGACGGGTGACCGACGAATACCGCACCGGTACACCATCTCGGCGCAGTCGTTCGCCGAACAGCCGCACGGCGGCATTGTCGTGGGTGATGACCGCCATGTCGTTCCACCGAATATGCCGGTCAAGATGCGCCCGCTTGATGCGCCAGACCACATCATCCAGCTCCTCACGTGAGGATCGGTACAGGCCGGCGGTCACCGTGCCGTCCGCCTGATAATTCGCTGCATCGACTCCGCCCAGTATGGCGGTCAGCTTGCCGGGACGCTCGGCCGGAGGCAGCGGCTCGTCTTCCGGCGAGGGAATCGACAGCGAAATACGAGACGCGATCACATCAGCCATCGTCATGTGCGACTGATCAGCGACGGCACTACCGCCAACCAGCTGTTCTTCCTTGGCCTTCAGCCGCCCTTCCACGGCACGGCGCATCAGATATTCCGGATACGATCCGCGGAAGGTCTGCACCGATTCATCCGGGTTGCCGACCAGCACCAACTTGACGCCGGCATTCCCCAACTCCTCCAAGAAGCGCATGCCGGCCAGCGTGGTGTCTTGAACATCATCCACAACCAGCAGCCGGGGCAAGCCCAACGCCTCCACACACATAGGCCGGTCGGAATCATCCGCGTGATCGGCGGCGAATGCCTCACGCACCACACGAGCGCCTGCCACCAGCAAATACGAGGCATCCAAACGGTATTGCCCCGGATATACCGCGCTTTGGGCTGCAATATATTCACGGCGCAACGCGAAAGCCAAACGCCATTGCACCGACAATCGCGCGTCCTCCGTCACGGCGTCCAAGAGACGTGGCTCTTCGTGAACGCCTACACCGAGCTCATCCAATCGGGCCAGCATATCGCGCAACTGGCTGATAAACGCATCTGAAATACCTCGCGTGAACCTATCCGCGCTGGTCGAGCCGCCTGCCGACGTCGGAGACGGCGAATCCGACCCTTGTTGCGAGAGGCTTGATTGTGCGGAAGCGGCCGAGCCGGGCATCTCGCCGGCACCGGCATCGCGTATGAGTCTCGCCCAGTCATCCTGGGCAAAGTAGACGCGCAGCAAATCACAGGTGCCGCAATCATCTCCCGCTACGGCATGGCGCAGATGCACGGCCATGACTTGACGCAGCAAAGCATCCTGTTCCGCACCGTTCAGCAATCGAGGCGACGGCAATCCAGTTCCCTCGCGCGAAGCCGATATGGCCCGGAATGCCACGGCACCCAGCGTGGTGACCGGCCTGGCCTGCACGGAAAACCCGAGCTCACGAATCACCCGATTGCCCAATGCGTCGGCGGCCACACGGCCGGATACGGCCATCACCGCCTGCGTGCCACCGTAGCGGCGCAGCCCCGCCATCAACACCGATAAGGCGAATTCAGTTTTGCCGCTTCCAGGCGTGCCGACAATCAGCCTCGCCGCTCCATCACGGTCGATGCCGTCCAGCACTGTTCCAGGTTCAAGTCTCGTCATCATGGCTCCAGCCTAAACCCGACCGTCACAGAGGGAAAAATTTTACCGAACCCGACGAAGAATCGTACCCTTGACGGTATCCTGTAGAACGAATGCAGGGAGAGCGCATTTTCCAAGGAGGGAGGGAACAGATGGACAACATTCCGATGAGACCGCCGAAGCTGCCCGGATATGATTTCGTCCAGATGTTGGGAAGCGGTGCCACCGCCACGGTGTACCTATATAACCAGCGTATGCCCGCACGCCCGGTGGCGGTAAAGGCCAGCGCCAAAACCCTTGACCCACGGGCCGCTGCCCTGTTCAACCGCGAGGCCAACTTCATGGCCAAGCTGTCATCCCACCCGTACATTCTGCCGGTATATGGTGCCGGCGTCACCTCCGATGGCCATGGCTACATCGTCATCGAATATGCGCCGGGCGGCACCTACAACAGCATCATGAAGGCCCGGTCCATGACCTGCGAGCAGGTACTCGACCTCGGCATCAAGCTGTCAAGCGCGCTGTTCACCGCGCATCGCAGCAATATCATCCATCACGACATCAAGCCCAGCAACATTCTCATCACCTCGCAGGGCTTGCCTGTTCTGGGTGATTTCGGTATCTCCACCGATGTGTATGACCGCACCGAAACCGGATTCTCGCCGCCGTGGGCACCGCCTGAGGTGCTTCAGCATCTGACCAATGGTTCGGAAGCCGCCGACATCTATTCACTGGCGGCCACCCTGTACGCCATGTTCGTCGGCTGCTCGCCATTCCAGCACGATTATCACCCGCGTTCGCAATCGGAACTGATTTCGCTGATCGTCAACCAGCCATTGCCTCGCCTCAACCGCCCCGACGTGCCGGCCGATGTGGAAGCGGTGCTGCGCCGGGCCCTGAACAAGGACCCCGACCAGCGGTACTACTCCGCGTTGGAGTTCGCACGTGCCATGCAGCGTGTGCAATTCGCATATTTCGGGCATGCCACTCCCGTTACCGTGGAAGGGATGCCGGCCTATCCCAAAGACATCGAGCGTCGGCGCCGGGCCACGGACCAGCGAGATCAGATCACCCGTTCGTCACGGCGATGGGTCAAACCGGTGGGTATTACCGTCGGTATACTTGCGGCGATCACCGCAGCGGCACTGATATTCGCCTTCGTGGTCGTTCCCCGCATGGACAGCGCCACCGGATCAGATACCAAACAGGTGGCGACGCCCGGCACCAAGGATGATGACAACAACCGCAATAATCAGGATGACGTGATCACCGATACCGCGAACGCCCAGATTCCTTCCCCGGAGAATCTGAACGGCACCTATGCGGCGGATGGGTCATCCGTGACGTTCACCTGGACGAATCCAGACCCGCAAAGCGGTGATACCTATGCGTGGGCCATAGTGCAGGGCAGCAATACCGACCAGAGCGCGCAAACCGTCACAACGTCAGATCCCACGGTGACCGTCAACGCGCAGGAAGGCTCGCAGACCTGCATTCAGGTGTCCATTGTGCGCAAGAACCGCCAGATGTCCGTCAGCCCCGCCATCGCCTGTGCGGCCAAGCCGCAAGAATGATCCGCTCGCCACTGCCGGGCATGCCACCCTGGCATTGCGTATCGCATCAGACGTGCGCCCAGCAGCGGCGAATTCACCAAATGGACAACAGGAACGGCAGGTATTGGAACCGTAAAGCGTTGTCATTACACCAGCAACCAGAGAAAACAGGGGTCAGGGAGTTCAGATGGCCACATCGTCCCAGTCATACGATCGTCGCCGACGCATCAGCGCGGCTTTGCGCCGCCTTATGCCCTCCGGAGGGCATACGTGGACGGTTCCCGTAATCACGCTCCTGCTGCTTCTGGGACTTGTTGCCGGCGCGGTGATCATGAGCACCGTCACGCGCCGCCATGTGCAACTGGACGATGGCACCGTATGGGTCACTTCGCTGAAAAACCAGAAGGCCGCACGATTCAACGTAAAGAACAAGGAGGCCGACGCCGGCGTCTCCTCCTCCGCCCCACGATTCGACATCGCACAGCATAATGGCGACACCATCCTGACCGAAACGACCAAAGCCTCCACCATCAAGGCATCCACGGTCAGCACCGGTGTCAAGACCGACATCAAAGCCAACACCACCACTGTGGTCGGCGGGGATACCGCAGCCCTGATCAACGAGAAGACCGGCAATGTGTGGACCGGCTTGTCGGAAAACCTTGATTCCGTGACCCCCACCACTTCCGATCCGAAAATAAAGCTGGGCGAGGGCGGGCGCATCGCAGTAACCCACGATGGCAAGGTCTACGGATACCGTCCATCCGACGGTATGGTGCTGCGTCTTGACAATCCCAGCAGCGCCAAGGCCAAAACCCTCGAATCGCTGACCGACGGCAAGCAGCAGACCGTTGAAAGCTTTACCGTCATCGGGAGCACGCCGGTAATCGCAACCGGCAAAACCGTCATATTCAAGGGCGGCCGCGTCGATGTCGACACGACCGGCACCCTCACCCTTCAGGAGCCTCCCACCGATGACATACAGTCCGATTGGGTGGCCGCGGCATCACCGAGAGGCCTTGCGCTTATCCCGTTGAAGTCCAATGCCAAGGCGAATTTCATAGCCAACGGGGGCAAGGCGAATCCAGCACGACCGGTATCGTCCAAGGGCTGCGTGTACTCGGCTTGGAGCCAGAAGGCCAGCAACTACATTCGCGCCTGCTCCCCCACGGATACCAGCGTCAAGCCGCAAACCCTCGAATCCGTCAATACCACTTCCGAATTGGTGTTCCGCACCAACCATCGCCTTGTGGTGCTCAACGACACGGTTAACGGCAATGTGTGGAACCCTGAGGATTCCACCAAAGTCATCAAAATACAGTGGAACAAAATACAGACCGAGCAGACCGAGAAAGAACAGCAGAACAACGACTCGGCCAACAACCACCACGACTTCTCCAAGACCTGTTCCGCACAATCCGGCCAAATCAAAGCCGAGGATGATGAAATCGGCGCACGAGCCGGTTCGGAACAGATTCTCGACGCGCTGCGCAATGACGAGCAGACCGATTGTTCCGTACTGAAAATCACCAAGGTTGGCGCACCAAACAACAAAGACGTCACCATTTCGCCGATTTACGACGGCCGGTATCTGCAACTCGATGCCTCCGCCGCATCCGCAGGCACCGTTACCTTTACTTACGATATTTCCGATGGTCGCGGCCAGACCTCTTCCGCCACGGTGACCGTAACCCTGAATGATGGAGGCAACCACGCTCCCGTACAGTTCGACACTCCTCCCGAGATCGATGTGGAGCAGGGAGCCAGTTATACCGCCAATGCGCTGAGCAGCTTCAACGATCCGGATGGAGACCCGCTCACTCTGGTCTCCGCTGTGGCCCAGAACACCGACCAGGTGCAGGTGTCCACCCGAGCCGACGGCCAGCTTACGTTCAACACCGGTGCGCTGGCGTCGGGACGTGTGGGCGTCGAGGTCACCGTCTCCGACGGCACGGCAACCGGCACCGGCATGGTGTATTTCTCGGTCAAGCCCGCGAACACCTTGGCCGCGGTCATCGACCCGGTAGCGAAAACCACCGTTCCCAACACGGATACCGTCGTCAAGCTGTCCTCTTATGTGCATGGCACTTCCTTGCAGCCGGCACAACTGACTCAGGTGGATACGCCCAACGGCGCTTCGACGACCACCAATGCGGCGGATATGTCGTTGACGTTCAAGGCCACCAATCCCGGCACCTATTATGTGCCCTACATCATTACTCAAGGTTCGATTCCGGCCACCGGATTGGCTCGAGTCGAGGTGCAGCCTGCCACCGGCGAGGCCGCCAAACCGGTTGCCGCCAACGATGTCGCCCTGCTTGGCGCGGATAATACCGCCATTGTGGAGCCGCTCACCAATGACGTCGATCCGATGGGCGGTGTGCTGTCCGTCACCACGGTGAGCGCACCGGCCGACTCCGGCATCAAGGTTGGTCTCGTCAGCCATAAGCGCGTGTATATCACCGCGCGTCAGGTGCCCACGAAGCCCGTCGCCCTTACCTACACCGTGGCCAACGCCTCCGGAACCGCCAAGGGCACCATCGTGTTGCAGCCGCCGGCTCTGGCCACCTCGAATTCAGTGCCCAAGGCCAGCAATATCAATGCCCAGGTGCGTACCGACGGCATCGTGTCCGTGGATGTGCTTGACCATGTGGCCTACTCGGATGGCACCACGGTCAAACTCAAGAACAACCTGCAATACGACAAGGGGACGTTCAAGGGTCTGGCCTTCGTCTCTGGAGACACGGTCCGCTACCAAGCATCCAGCGAGACCGGCAACTTCCCCATCACCTATACGGTTGAAGACAATCTGGGTAATGTGGCTTCCGCCAATATCACCATTACCGTGCATAAGAGCGACGCAGCGAGCAAGGCCGCGCCAACCCCGCATGACGCCGAAGCGCAGGTTGCCGCCGGGCAGAAGGTCCGCATCCCCATCACACTGACCGGCATAGACACGGATGGCGACGACGATCAGCTGTTGGGTCTGGGCAACAAGGCACCCACGCTGGGCCGCATATCCGAAGTCGGTTCCGACTACTTGGTCTATGAAGCGTATCCGGATTCGTCCGGCACCGACACCTTCTCCTATGCCGTGGAGGATTGGACCGGTCAGCGCGCACAGGCGCAGATCCGCGTGGGCGTATTCCAAGGATCGTCCGACTCCGGCGTATACGCCAGGGATGACGAAATCACGTTGAGGCCCAATACGGCCGCAACCGTGCCGGTCGCGCAGAACGACATCTCCGGCGACAACACCAATCTGACCGTCGACAAGCATGTCGAGGTCCAAGGTCTCGACGGGGTGAGCGTGAAAGACAATATGATCTCCTTCACCACGCCCGGCAGCGCCACCACCGACTATATCGCCTACACGGTCAAAGACAAGGCCGGCTTGTCCGATACGGCCACCCTCACGGTAAACGTGGATCCGAGTGCCGCCATCGAGCCGCCTACCGCCTACGACTATCGTGTGCCGTCCGCCGCCACCATCGATAAGAAGTCCGTGGATGTGGATGTTTCCCAGTGGATCGCCAATCCTTCCGGCACAGCCAATGAGCTCAAGGTCGGCGTGCATCCCTCCGCCAGCGCTCACGCTCACGTCAAGGGCGGCGAGCATTCGACCACCATCACCGTCGACCTGACGTCACAGGCGCGAGCCGTGCCTTACACGGTGACCAATACGAAATACAACATCACCTCCACCGCGTTCATCCAGGTACCGGCCTATGGTGTCTTTCCGCCCACGCTGCGTCCCAAGGCACCGGAATTGAAGGTCAACTCGCGCGAGACCATTGAAATCAACATCAATGACTATGTCCGCGTCGGCGCCGGCAAGGAACCGTATATCGAAAGCGCTGATTCCGTCAGCGCCACCAAGGCTTCCAACTCCGATTTCTACGTGAACGACAAGACCCTGAAGTTCACTGCGGCAAAAGACTACGCAGGCCCCGCCTCCATTACCTTTACCGCTGTGGATGGCAAGCAGGGATCGGATAAGACCAAGATCATCAATTCCGCAGTGATCACTCTCCAGATCACGGTGATAGGCCGCGATGTGCCGCCGCCCACGTTCTCGTCCTCCACTATTGATGTCGAGGCGGGCGCGGACCCCAAGACCGTTGATCTGACGGCGCTCACCCATGCACCGTCCGGCGTGTATGACGACGAAAAGCAATACACGTATTCCGGTGGAAGCTCATCATCCAGGCAAATCACCGCAAACCTGTCCCGTTCCGGTAGCTTGCAGGTTTCCGCCACCAAGGATGCCGCTCCTGGCACCACCGCGTCCATTCCCGTGCAAATCGCATACGGCGCGGGCACCGTGAATGCCGGTGTGACCGTGCGCGTAGTGTCTTCGACCCGTCCGCTGACACGCGTCGGCAACAAGACGTTGAAGATCAAGGCCGGTGCCAGCGATGCCGTGAACGTGCTTACCGGCGCGTACAATCCGTTCCCCGATTCCTCGCTGACCGTCATCAGCTGCAAGGCGGATGACGCCGCCAAACTCACCATCGCCGGATGCGATGCCTCCGGAAACATCACCATCGCCGTCGCATCCGATGTAGGTGCTTCCACGAACACCGTGCTCGTCACCGTGCAAGACGGCACCAAGTCCAAGGATCGTGAAGTCACCGCATCGATTACCGTGTCCGTGATCGACAAGCCCGAGCCGCCACTGCTCTCTCCCGTAGCCGGGGAACCGCAGGACAGCGCGGTCAGCCTCACATGGACGCCCGGTGCCGCCAATGGCAGCCCGATCACCAACTACAAGGTCAGTTGGACCGGTGCCGTCACCGGAGAGAAGGATTGCGGTACCGTCACCTCATGCCAGGTCACTGGTCTGAAGAACGGCAAAACCTATTCCTTCACCGTCGCCGCGCGAAATGACGTCGGCTGGTCCAAGCCGTCCACCGCCGTCGAAGCCACACCGGACAAGGTGCCGTCCGCTCCCACCGATGTTACGGTCACAGGTGGCAATAAAACCGCCAAGGTGACGTGGAAAGCGCCGAGCGGTGATTTCAGCGCCGTCGACAACTATTCAGTGACCGTCACCGGTGCAGGTGCTCCGCAGACCAAGGAAACCGGCAATACGGCCACCGAGCTGTCGTTTACGTTCAACAACAACGACATTTCCGATGGCACCGCCATTACGGCGACCGTCAAAGCCCATAACAAAATCAATTGGAGTGCCGAGTCCGCCGCATCGCCGTCAGAGAAGATCTGGGGAGACCCGGATGCGCCGAACATTGCGTTGTCGAACGACGACACCACGGTAACGGCGAAAGTCACTCTCGGCAATAACCGCAATGCCGGCTGCCGGCGAATTTCCTTGGGAGGAGACGTCAAGGACACCATCGATTGCAGTGACAGTGGCGCTACGTTCGATATCAATGAGAACGATTTGAACACCCGGGAAATCACCGTAACGGCCACCGTGGTGCCGCAGCGCGATGCTTCCTCCGGCACGGGCAAGAGCAGCTTTGTCCCGCAGTACAAGGTCCAGCCGCCCACTGACGTCTACACCACCGGATCCGGCAGTACATGCACCGTGCATTGGACCAAGCAGGGACATGCGCAGTCCTACAGCGTGACTGCCGATGGCATCGATTCCGGTACAGCTACTAACCGGAACTCACTCGACTTCCGAATGAGTCCTTGGGCCAAATGCAACACCGCATCGGTGCAACAGGTGTTCAACGGCGCTACCAGCGACGCCGTCACCGGAGGCCCGCACAATGGCGCTCCTTACACCTATGAGAAGAAGGCTGTAATCAACAAACCGCAGGAGCTGCGCTGGTCAGACAACGCTCACGTCATTAACGTCACCGGCGGTTCGGTTGATGTCTATGGCAAGTCGGCCACTGTACAAATCATCATCAATGGCCAACCGTTCACGTGGAACTCCGGCCAGCCATTGGATGTCACCGACTTGGCCGTGGCCGCCGATGGCAACTACGCGTGGAGCGTCAAAGTCACCGGCGGGCCGGGATACTCCGGTCTCGACAACACTGCGGACGGAGGCAGCGTCGCGGGCACACGTCCCTCTGACTCCTCGGAGGGGACCAAGTCGCTCAAATCCGGTACCGATGTCACCACTTTGGCCAAGAACCCCTGGATTCTTGGTTTCGGCAATACCCCAATATCGTCAACCACCATTCACAAGCAGTAGGAGAACATCCATGAGCGAGAACATCGATGACGCGACGCAGTTGTCTGACACGACCCGTCTGTCCGACAGCACGCAGCTATCCGACAGCACGCACTTGTCCGACGCCACGCACCTGGCATCCGCACCACACACCGGCACGACCCCAAGCACCGAGTCGGCGCCGCAGTCCGTTGCGCTGCCTAACCTGCCGCAGCGGCCGTCACAAGCGCCGTCAGAAAAGCCGTCTCCTACTACTGATGCCGCCTCCATTCCTGCGGGCGATGACAGCACCGTGCTCAAGCCGCGCAAGGGATCGACGCCAGCCATCCCGCAGCAGGCCACCGCGCAATCCCAGCCGCAATCACAGCCGCAGCGTCAGTCGAGCAAAGCCGCGCAAGCAGCCGCATCGGCACTGCCCGCCAGCATCAATTCCGGACTACTGCCCCAGCCCACGGCTCAGGTCCGGGATTTCCAGCAGTCCTTCAATGCGCTGGTCGAAAATGTCTCCAAGGTGGTTATCGGCAAGACCATCCCTATCAAGCAATGCGTCACCGCACTGATGGTCGGTGGCCATATTCTGCTTGAAGACAACCCCGGCACCGGTAAGACCCAGTTGGCCCGAGGCTTGGCCAATTCCATTTCCACCGGTTTCAAGCGTGTTCAGTTCACGCCCGATCTGCTGCCTTCGGATGTGGTGGGTGTGACTTTCTACGATCAGAAGCGCGGAGAATTTGAGTTCCGCGAAGGCCCGATTTTCGCCTCCATCGTGCTGGCCGATGAGATCAACCGTGCATCGCCGAAGACGCAGTCCGCACTTCTGGAGGTTATGGAAGAGCAGAAAGTCACCGTTGACGGCGTCACACATGATGTGCCGCAGCCGTTTATCGTGATCGCAACCCAGAACCCCATCGAGCAGCTCGGTACCTATAAGCTGCCTGAGGCGCAGATGGACCGATTCCTTATCAAGACGTCAATCGGCTACCCGGGCCATGATGTGTCCGTCGATATCCTCAAGCAGGTCGATATCACCGACCGTGCGCAGACCATTTCCCCGGTGCTGAGCGGTGACGATGTCATGCGGCTGCGTCAGGTGGCCACCGAAATCTATGTGGATGATGCGATTCGTGAATACATCGTCAGGCTCGTCGAGGCGACCCGCCACAACGAGAAGATCACGGTCGGCTCCTCCATGCGTGGCGCTTTGGCACTGACCCGATGCGCCCGTATCTGGGCCGCGGCCGATGGCCGTGCCTACGTGGTGCCGGATGACGTCAAGGACCTTGCAGTGGCCGTGCTCGCACACCGTATCACGCTGACTCCGGAAGCCACCTTCGATGGCGCGACTCCGGAAAGCCTGATCGCACAGGTGCTCGAAGACGTTCCCTCCCCCACCATCGGTTCCTGATAGGGCCCGGAAAGGTATCCGACCATGGCATCTACATCCGCCGCATTACGCCGTCGCCGGCGCGCTGAACGCATGTTCAAGCGCGCGGTAAGACGCATCAGACGGTTCTTCGCATCCTACGTCTCGCCCTTGGGCTGGGCGGTAACGGGCGCAGGCATCGCATGCCTTATTGCGTTCCCGTTTCTGGGCTGGTATGAGCTGCTCGTATTCGGCATCGTGGCGATGGTGATGATGCTCGCGGCAATCGTGCTTTCCCTCGGCAACACACGCTTCCACGCGTCCATCGTCGTATCCAATCATCGCGTGACCGTGGGAGACACCGTATCCGTTATCGTCGGCATCGACAACACCGGCAGAACGCCGACGACCACGGCACGCGGATATCTGCCAATCGGCGATGCGCATGAACGATTCAACATCCCCATGCTGGCTCCCG
>OGDY01002130.1_pt1 | contig 19297 bp, 19 predicted proteins | sample 1570341 | NCBI WGS metagenome assembly OGDY01 (sample SAMEA2581972, study PRJEB24529) | metagenome | biome: Human gut stool | place: China | collected 2011 | reverse complement strand
CCCGTTCGAGGTTGATTCGATTGGCCCAGTTTCCGAAACCACCAACGATATTCGGAACCGAATATTACGGGACAAATCGGCTGGCTTTCCAGCTATGGCATAACATCGAACGTTGACAATTCAGCGCTCTACTGGGGAAAACCGAATGCAGGAACTACGAGAACCCAGCAGATGGCAGGTGAATCCAGCCTTGATGTCTATTTTGATGCTTCGAGGAATACCCCTTTATTCGGAGCATCTGTAACGAACCAAGTTGCCAGCTTGCGAGGGTATTGGTTAATACGCTTTTAACATCCAAAGACCGCGCATGGATTTGGTTTGTACTGTGTCTGAACCGCCAAAAATCGGATTTGATAACGAAGCGTCAAAGTTTATAACTGCTGAATTGCTTCCACTTCCTAAAGAAACGCTAGACGACCATCGCTTACTAGCGCCGAATGCTCCTTCCGCAGTGAGATTAGGCGCAAAGTATCCTGCGATGTGCGATTGTCCTGCGATATTCGGGACAGAGATTTTGGCCAGGGAGGCTCCAAATTTTGTTGATTTGGAGCTTGTGTTTATGCAGTGCTAAGCACAGCCTAACTGAAATAAATTACGTTGCTTCAGAACCCGAATTATCTGAGGGTGTATTTAAAACCTTGGCACACTGAGCACAGTGCTGAATATATGCATGCCATTTCGGCATTATTTTTTGTCGTGCGGCGAAATAATCACCGCGCTGGTAGGCCCGGACAACCTGGGAACCGACAACATGTGCAAGACAGGCTTCCGCAACTTCAAACGGGATTTCATGGTCGGCAAACCAAGATCGTCCGATTGTTCGCAGGCCGTGAGGAACGAGCCTGTTTGAAAACTCTTTCTGCTCATGCATCCACTTGGCTAGGGCCTGGCTGCTGATGGGTTTGTTGGCATACGACGCAGGGAACAGGAAAGGACTGCGCTTGTTTTTCCGCATATTTTTAGCCGCCTCTATAAGAGAAGCTAGGTAGGGCGTCATCGGGATTCGGTGAATCCGCTTCATTTTCATTTTTTCGGCCGGAATAGTGATTGCCTCGTCGGTGATCCATTCTGTTCGGATGGAAATGACCTCTTTGGGGCGCAGCAGGGTAGCCAGTGAAAAATAGAACAACACTCGATATTTTTGAGGAGCGAGTTTTTCCAGTTGCGAGAGAACGATAGGCAATTCTTTCCAATCTACCGCCGGCATGTGGGTGACCGCCGGGACTGGAAACACTTTAGTTATTTTGGATAAAGGGTTTGAGGCAAGGTACCCGGCGTTGACCGTCATATCAAAAATTTCCCGGGTACGCATGAGGAGTCTTTTAATTGTGGAGGCTTTTCCTTCTTCTTCCAGCGGCTCCATGAGTCTGATGATCATTGGCGGCGTTATGGAATCTAATTGCCTAGAGCCGATTTTCGAAATGATGTATTTCTCCAGTCGAAGCCGTTCATCTCTGTAACTGAGGATCCGGCCCTTCTTTTTTGTGCACCAGAACTTGAATGCATCGCGAACTGTAAAAGAACCGGTAGGCTCGATCTCGAGTTCTCTCTGTTTCTTACGGACGATGGCCCGGGCTTGCAGCAATGATATTTCAGGCCAGTGACCAATTGTCTGATCTGTAACGCGGCCGTTTCTGGAAAACCTAAAAACCCACGATTTAACACCGGATACCTGGACTCTGAGCGCGAGTCCGGGAGAGTCTGTTATTTGATAGCGCTTACTTTTGGGCTTTAAAGCCCGGATTTCTTTGGGAGTCAGCATGTCTAAAAAAGTTGAAAAATTAGTTAAAACAGTGTTTGTCTATGATGAGGACGGATATTTCGAGGACACGCACATTGCGCAGGTCAATCCAAAGCGTCCCAGGTCGTACTTGATGCCGCCCCGCTGTACGCTGGTAAAGCCCGCCCTCAAGCCGAAATTTTTCTACAAAATTAAAACAGTGGGCGATGAAAACTCCGGGTGGGATGAAATCCCGTTCCCGCAGTCTGCAGCTGATTTTGTCGGTGTTGAAATTCCGCACAAGAGCCGGACACTGCATAACCACATGCTCCGCTCTCTGCTAACTGAATATGTAAAGAACGATCCAGAGCACTTCAGAGAGGTAGCAGTAAACGATAAAAACGGAGACAAAATCGCCACAACAGTTGAGGCGATTCCGGAGCCTACCGAAGCAGAGAAGAAAGCTCAAAAGGAAGCGGCGGCACGTTCTACGAGAGACTATTACCTGACGATGACCGATTATCTCGTTGTGAACGACTATCCCATCACATCCGAGGAGCGCGATCAGGTTCTCGAGTATCGACAGGCGCTCCGAGATATTCCGCAGACTCAAACTTTTCCGGAAAGCATTGTTTGGCCGGAGCCTCCTGCAGTCGCAAAAACGGCTCATAAATACTGGAAAGCCTCTCAGGTGTCTGACGAAATCAAAAAGAGAATCGAGGCAGTTAAGACCCGGACAGACTTAGATGAAGAACAAAAAGCAAAACTGACTGCAGCGCTGCAGCAGGTTTATCAGCAGAGCGGTTATCCCTACGAGGTCGAATGGCCCATTGAGGAAGAAGTTCTAGCAAACGAATAATTTCAAGGAGGCGGGAATGAAAGACCCGCAGAAATTTGACGAATTCATGACGGCATTGTCCCTGATTTCATTCGCACTCGGATTTGTCAGTTCGCTGGCCGGAGCGGCAATGCCGTACGTGAAAGGGGAAAGGAAATTTATGTTCTATCGATACATTGTTGAGGTTGCCACGTCAGCCATTGCCGGCGTTGTAGTGTTTTTGCTTCTTAAAGTCACGGACATTCCTGAAGAATGGATTGCAGCACTTACCGGAATCGCCTCATTTTACGGAACGAGGCTGATGAACGTTCTGTATGGACTGCTTGTCGGACGTCTCAAGATCATTTTTTTGGACTCCTCAAAGAACGAAGGGAGGAAAAAAGATGATGAGCAAACGTGAAATCACAGTGACGCCTAGAAGCGTCCTTAACGGAACTATTAAGCTGATTTTGATGTCAGCTTTTTATATTGCCGGAGCCTTGACAGAGAGCCAACTAGCTCTTTTCACAATCGACTCTCAAAAGGCGCGGATCAGCGAATTGGAAACCGAGACAGAGACGCAGCGCGTTGAAATCGACAATCTCACAAAGCGAGTCGCAGAGAACTCAAACAACCTGACGGCGATAGCTGAAATACGTCATGAACTGACAGCGATCAGGCTGGAGATGGCAACTTTGAAAGGACTACATAACAAATGACAGAGCAGAAACTACCGTTCTCACAATGGAATCCCATCATTGCTGAGAATTTTGTTAAGAAATGGGAAGGGCTGAGTCTTAAGGCCTATAAGTGCACTGCCGGAACGTGGACCATCGGATATGGTCACACGAAAGGCGTTCGTCCGGGTCAGGTTATTTCGCTTCTGCAGGCCGAAAGGTTTCTCCGGGACGATTTAGAAGATCACGCCGAAGACTTGGCGCCTTATGTAACCTGCAGATTGACGCGAGGACAATACATCGCACTCCTTGATCTGGCCTTTAACCTCGGAGTTCCTGCAGTGGCCAAATCTCACACACTGCAGTATTTGAATGCCGGAGATTTGGAGAAAGCAAAAAAAGGTTTTCTATCGTTCTCTAAACAGAAACAGCTCAATCCGGATGGATCGATCAAACGGAGGCCAGACGGGACTCCGGACATGAAAACAGTTCCGGGCCTGTTGAACCGAAGAAAGGAGGAGGTAGACCTAATGTGAACCCGTTATCGATTTTCAAATATGGCGCCGGTGCGTTAATCGTGCTTGGCGCTTATTTTTTCGGCCTGAATCAAGGGCACAACTCGGAGCAATTAAAAAATGCTCGATCTCAAATTTCCCAACTGATAGCAACGGTTCAGAATTATGAAACGCAATACAAAAATCAGGCGATTGCTCTGGCAGAGCTCCGTATCGCTGAATCTAGCGCTCGTAATGATGTTGAGCGGATGCGCAACCGAATCAACATCCTCGAAAATAGAGCTAAAACCACTGCAGCTCGAGACTCAGTTCAATGCCTCCGATTGGAACAAGAGGGTAGACAGCTACTTCTTGAAGCAAGATCGGCTATTGACTACTGTAGAAGGGCACTTAGCTGGAAATAGCGGCGCCGGCGATAAATAGCAGGAGGAGGAAAAATGGAGAACGAATTACAGAAGTACGGTATCAAGAACAGCGACAGGACCAGATGTGAAGTGTGGACGAGGGTGATGGGGTACCACCGTCCGATCGACTCGTTCAACATCGGTAAGCAGGGCGAAGTGATGGAGCGAAAATACTTTGACGAGAAAAAGTGTTGCTGTCGCAAATAACATCTAATGTGCTATTTTGAGAGGGTCTCTGGAGATCCTCTCCGGATCAACCTGAGACACGTTTGAAATAGCACTCGAAAACATGAAAAATATACTTTTTTTGTACGTGTCTCAAAAATTTGCCATTGATTTTTAATAATAATCCTGTTCCAGTTGGGGCCACCACCTCATCTATTAAATCCAATTAATTGAAGTCAGGATGGAACAGATTCTGAACCCCGGCCTTCTGTAAACGTTATTATCCTCTTTCAGGTCAGCAGAGCATTTGTCTTTGAAATTAAATGGCTCTGAAATTTTCTAATCCAGGGAACTGTTCTTGAAATGATTCAAAACAGTCTCAGGGTTCTTTGCATATTTTCCCGATAGGAAATCTTTGCTAGAGTTAGTAAGGTGCTCTATGCCTTGTTTAAGTTGAGTTCCCCGCGTAAGCGGGGATGAACCGTTTCAGAAAACTCTGAGAGTTTGAAAACGATTGAGTTCCCCGCGTAAGCGGGGATGAACCGAGGCAGGGCATAATGCTATGCCCATTAATGTTGAGTTCCCCGCGTAAGCGGGGAGGAGCCTCGCTCGGCGTCGGCCTTATTCCCCTGTAAAGAGAGCTCCCGCGTGAAGGAGATGTACCGGTCTCTCAGATGTGAGCAAAAAGAGCCAAAGATTTTTCTAGTAGGTCCAGTCGTAGGCTTAATAGTGAAGATCGTGGCGGAAGTGATCAAAAAAGCAGTCTATGAAAAAATCCTCTCAAAGGACGGAGTTCCGTTAATAAATAACCGCTTTTCTTGTCTTTTATTGTCAACTTGATATTTAGAAATTGTCGGTTATCTCAACCAGTTGCGAAATCTCGAATTTCTTACCCTGCGGACAGGTTCATAACCAAATAAAAAATTAAAGAGAGGTTAACCATCTCTTTTATGTTGAAATTTTCGACTACTTAATGATCCTAATCCTATCAAAATGAAATAGTCAATTTTCTCAAGGATTTCTTCAGGTTGTGAACACCCCAAAAATTTGGAATTTTTATCTAGGTAAAAAATGATTACCCTTTAAGCCGACAACCTAACTTTCAAAATAATGAAAGTTTCTTGCATGTTTTGGATGTAATAAAGTGTAATACGATGTCGTAAGAACAATTACCCTTTTGATTTTATGCGCTACTGGGCAAAATATAGAAAAGACCACATCTCGGGAGTTGGGCGGATTCATTTACTCCCTTGCCACCTACTCGATGTGGCAGCCGTCGGTTATTTGATGGTAACCAATAATTTGTTTGGAGCTGCTGATACTCTCAAACAAGTTGGTCTGGAAGGAGAAAGCGGAGCGCAGTTTTTTGCTTGGCTTCTTAGTTCTCATGACATAGGAAAGTTTGCTTGCTCGTTTCAAAGGGAGGTTTGGGTAGGCGGTCAGGAAGATTGCCGTGAACTTGTCTGCCAGAATTTTAGGCACGATGTTTTGGGTTACGCTTTCTGGAGAGAGATTTTTGAAGAGCCTGAGAAATTAGAAAAAGTTTTGCCAAAGTCCGAGTTGGGTACAGGAAGAAAAGCTGGAATCCTAGACATTTGGATATCTGTTACAACAGGACATCATGGTGTTCCTCCTAAACTGAAAGAAAATCTAAATAATTTCACTTCTCAAAATAAGAAAGACGCATTCCAATATTTAGAAGAGGCATTGAAACTTTTTCCCTTAGCGGAAATCCCAGTTTGTTTTAAACAAAAGGAGGTTAGGCATAGGACTAAGTATTACTCCTGGGTAATCTCCGGATTGGTAGTTCTTTGCGATTGGATCGGCTCTAACGAGAAATTCTTTCAATGGGTTGATGAGGAATTTCCGCTTAAGGTGTATTGGGAAAAGGCTCTGTCAGAAGCTGAACGTGCCTTGGCTATTCTTCCACCTTCACCCAAGGTTTCAGAGTTTCAAAATATCCGATCTCTATTTCCTTATATCCACACACCCTCTCCTCTGCAAGAGGTATCAACGGAAATTCAACTCAACAAAATCGGAGCCCAATTGTTTATTTTGGAAGATTTGACAGGGTCGGGGAAAACAGAGGCTGCATTAACATTGGCTAAGAGACTGATGAGCAGTGGGAGGGCGAATGGGATTTTTTATGCTCTTCCAACCATGGCGACGGCAAATGCTATGTACTCCAGGTTGGTTGATGTTCTGAGTAAATTGTACTTACCCGGCTCAAAACCGAGCCTCATTCTCGCTCATAGCCGCAGCCGGTTAATGGAAGGCTTTACCAGCAAAATATGGGATAACCTGTTAAAAGGTTCCTCAGAGTTTAACAACGAAACTCCTGTTTACGCAGGTTGTGCGAGTTGGTTTGCCGAAAGCAGCAAAAAGGCGCTTTTGGCGGATGTAGGCGTCGGCACGATCGATCAAGCCCTGATGGGTGTCTTGCAGTTTCGGCATAACAACTTAAGGCTTTTGGGGCTGGAGAAAAAGGTATTTATTGTCGACGAGGTTCACGCCTACGACGCGTACATGGGTAAAGAGTTAGAGCAGTTAATTAGTGTCTTGGCTTATTACGGTGCCCCGATAATTCTGCTGTCGGCGACCATGTCTCAGACGCAAAGGACCCAATATTTATCTGCTTTTCAATCTGTCTTGTCAGTCGAACCGTCAAAAGATTCGGATGTTGAGACGTTAAGCTATCCCTTATTTACAAAGGCCGATTCGAACGGTATTGAATCGATACCTGTTCTCTCGAATCGCCCGAGAAATATCGATGTTTCATGGCTCTCCTCAGAGAAACAGTGCATCGAATACATTATCGAGAAGGCATCTTCAGGCAAAAGCGTGGTTTGGATTCGGAATACCATTGATGATGCTCTACGGGCGTTTCGATCATTACTTTCTTCTAAAAAAATTGATCCGGAAAAAATCCTACTTTTCCACAGTAGATTTGCATTTAGCGACAGACAGAGAATCGAAGAGCAGGCGGTGTCAGAACTAGGCAAACGCAGCTCTTCTGAACGAGCGGGGAAAATCGTCATCGCAACTCAGGTCATCGAACAGTCACTGGACATAGATGCTGATGAGTTGATTTCGGACTTGGCTCCGATAGACCTGCTGGTACAAAGGTCAGGCCGTCTGCACCGGCATAATCGAGATGCTTCTGGGAGAGTAAAGGATACTGGAGCGGATGAGAGGGGAACTCCGGTTCTTCATATTTTGGCCCCTAGATGGGCGGAATCTCCCCAACAAGATTGGTATTCGGCAATGTTTCATGCAGGTGCCTACGTTTATCCGAATCATGCGCGACTTTGGTTAACTCAGAAAGTCTTGAGAGAACAAGGAACTATCCAGCTCCCAGATAATGCACGGCTTTTGATTGAATCCGTCTACGGTAATGGCTTAGATATTCCTAGTGGATTACAAGATAGCGCACTCGAAGACCGTGGTAAAGAATACTCCGCTAGGTCAATGGCAAAAAATAATTTAATCGTTTTCTCGGCGGGCTATTCATCGGTGAGCTTCCAGGAAGATCTGAGCTCTGCTGATTGGAATTCAGGCGTTTCGGATGACATTGACGATAGCTATTTCGCGGGTGATGTTTCTACCCGACTGGCATCAGAGTCAGTTAACATATGGCTGGCAAAGAATACGAATGGAAAAATTATCCCCTATTCAGGAGGAGACGGTCCGGAGGCGTGGGAGTCGAGCAGACTATCCGTTCGGAGAGGCTGGTGGGAGAAAAACAAAAATGCCTGCATTGGTCTGTCTGAAGACTGCTTGGAGGACTGGTGCAGAGAACATAAAAAAAATAAGGACTATTCCCTTGTACTCCTCGTCGAGGAGAATTGCGATTTTTATACGGACAGAGAAGGGCTTGTCGGAAACAACAAAAAACAGGAGGAGTAATTGACGCAAATATCACTAATATCAGAGCAATGGATACCGGTCCGAGACAGGAAAGGTGTCGTCAGAAAAATCTCACCTCTTGAAATATTAGACGAAGAGATTGTGGACATTGCGGCTGAGAGGGCCGATTTTCAAACAGCACTGTGGCAGTTTTTAATTGGCCTCATCCAAACAACCCTGGCGCCGGAGGATGAAGACGCGTGGTTTGATATCTGGGAAGAAGGATTAGAAAAAGCGGATCTAGCTAAGGCATTTTCTAAGGTCGGGCCGGCGTTTATTTTTGGTCCCCAGAGCCCTTCATTCATGCAGGATTTTGACCAGCTGGAAGGAGAAGCGGTTCCTCTGGCCGCGCTTCTTCCGGAATCTCCGGGTGAGAACACCATAAAACATAATAAAGACTTTTTTATTAAGCGCGGAGAAAAAAGATTTTGTCCTCATTGTGCAGCAATGGCTCTATTTTCTTTGCAGTTAAATGCTCCCTCTGGAGGACAAGGGTATCGTACCGGCCTTCGCGGAGGCGGTCCGCTTACCACTCTAATTGAACTTCACAGTTACAAAGGCGACCGAAATGTTCCTCTTTGGCGCAAGTTATGGGCCAATGTTATGCCGGAGTTTGAGTCGAATCTGCCCGTACCTAAAGAATTTGATGCGGCGGTTTTTCCTTGGATGGGAAAAACAAGGACCAGCAAAGCTAAAGGGAGCGAGACGACTCCGGAACAAGTTAATCCTCTTCAGGCATACTGGGGAATGCCTCGCCGAGTACGGATCGATTTTGAGGATCTGGAAGAAGGGAGGTGTGATTTTTGCGGAGAGGAAAGTGATCAGCTGCTTTCAAAAATGAAAGTACAAAACTACGGGATCAACTATTCTGGTTGGGTTCATCCCCTGACACCCTACAGATGTAAGTTAAAAACTCCCGGAGAGTTAAATTCCGTAAAGCTTCAGCCGGGCGGCTTGGTTTGGAAGGATTGGCTCGGTTTAAATGAGGAAACAACCCGCAAGGATACAAAAGAAATTCCTGCGCTGGTTGTGGAAACTTTCAAACATCACATTGGTACTGAAACAAAACACGGCCTTTGGGGATTCGGGTACGACTTCGACAACATGAAAGTACGATGCTGGTATGAGCATCATCTTCCCCAATTATTGTCAAAAGAAATGCAGTCTTCCTTACAGGTTGCTCAAGACAAGGCTGCACGGACTCTTCTTGGGCTGAAAAGAGCATTCAGTAAATTAAATCGTGAGTGTTCTTATTTGGACGTTGAGTTTTGGAATCTTACTCAAAATCTGTTTTTAGGTTTGATTAGGGAACTAGACGAGAAAAACTCCGACTCAGAATCACTCAGCGCTTTTATAAAAAACATAAATCGATTTGCACTGAATTTTTTTGATGACAGAACTTTTTCCTCTCAGATGAATCCAAAAGATTACAAAGAGTGTTCGGAAGCAAGAAAAAATTTATTGGCGAGTCTTTATGCCAAATCAAAATCTACTCCTAAGGAGGCGAAATGAGCTTTATTCGAGGAACCGAGTATGCCAATAAGCTGAACAGCTGGCATAACAATTTGGAAGAAGATCGGCAGCAGAGAGCTAGTTTGCGTAGATGCTCTTCGCTGCTGGATGTTTACACATCCTCAGGATTCCGGGATTTGCTATTTAAGTTAAAACCTCTGTGGGAAGGAAAAGCCGCTTGGCGTTTTACGGCTCTGGCTATCATTGCCGGCGTTGTGTCTCATGTATCGGAAAATGATCCCACCCTCTCATTTGCCGAACGGATGGCTCAGAAGAATGGCGGAGCACCCGTAATGAGCGAGCTGCGTTTTCGCCGACTATTAGCAGTCAGAACAGAAGAGGGGTTGTTTAGAGAGTTAAGACGAGCCGTAAAGCTTGCTGATGGCAGACTAAACATAGTTTCGCTGGCAGACGATGTTTTTAGGTGGTGCGCTGATAATCAAATGTTGGCTTTCAACAAAGGTCAAGATATTCGCCCAACAGATTTAATCCAGGTTCGCTGGAGTTTAGATTATTACGGCGCGTCAGATGACAACAATCAAGAGTAATTTCAATGTCCAACTTTATTCAACTTCATTTCTTAACAGCCTTTCCCGCGGCTAATCTCAATCGAGACGATACTGGAGCTCCTAAAACTGTGATGTTTGGCGGTGCTACTCGACTTAGAATTTCCTCTCAGAGTCTGAAGCGCGCCTGGCGAACCTCTGAAGTCTTCTCCGAGCAATTGAAAAAACACATCGGAATCAGAACTTGCCGAATTGCCACTGAAGCCGCAAAGATTATGATGGACGGGGGTGTTGATCAGAAAACAGCTGTCAAGTGGGCAGCTGAGATTGCCAACAAACTAGGCAAAGCAAAAAAGGATAAGGATTCCAGTTCACTTGTAAATACAGAAACAGAGCAACTCGTCCATATTAGCCCTGAGGAGATGGAAAAAGTTAGGGTTCTTGCAAAGCGTCTTTCTGAAGAAAAGAGGGAACCAACTGAAGAGGAATTAGCCATCTTCCAAAATAAGAACCATGCTGTGGATATCGCTTTGTTCGGAAGAATGCTGGCAAGCTCGCCTAAATTTAATGTAGAAGCTGCTTGCCAAGTGGCTCATGCGATTGGAGTATCCGCTTCTGTTATTGAAGACGATTTTTTTACAGCGATCGATGATTTGAAGCAAGAGGCTGATGATGCAGGGGCCGGACACTTAGGCGAAACAGCATTTGGATCTGCTGTTTTTTACAACTATATCTGTTTAGATTTCGATTTGCTCGTTAAGAATCTTGACGGAGACGAACCTCTGGCCAAAAAAGCGGTTATTGCCTTGGTAGAAGCGGCGTTAACAACTCCTCCCACCGGCAAGCAGAATAGCTTCGGCAGCAGAGGTTATGCCCTTTGGGCGCTCGCTGAAAAAGGGGAATTCCAGCCTCGTTCCTTGGCTGCTGCTGTTTGCCATCCCATCTCCGGAAATAACATGATCTCAGATGCGATCACAAGGTTGGAGACATTCCGAGAAAATTTGAACTCTGTTTATGGACAGCAAACCGCTTTCAGGAAATTTGATGTCACAAAACCGTCGGGATCTATGTCCGAATTGCTTGAATTCGTTGGTCAGTGAGCGAGTTATGGATCAATTTCTGATATTTCAACTATTCGGGCCAATGGCGTCGTGGGGAGAGTGTGCTCCGGGCGGAGTTAGGCAAACGCTGGGTATTCCCACAAAATCAGCATTGCTGGGAATTCTTGAGGGTGCTGTGGGCATTACGAGAGATCGGGAGAAAATGCATGGGGCCTTTGCAGCAAACTATGAGTTTGTAATTTGCGGAAGTGAAAACCCCGTTTGGGCTCAGGATTTTCATACTGTCCAGGTTCCTAAAGAAAATAAGAAGATTCTTTATTTAACTCGTAAAGAGGAACTCTCTAACCCTGAACAGCTCGAGACGATACTCTCTACTCGAGATTATCTAAGCGACTCTTGGTGGCTTGTAGCTGTTAAAGCCAAGCCACAGGCACCCTATTCGCTAGAGGAACTTAAAGAGTATATGGAGCGTCCGACGTTCACACCGTATTTGGGCCGGAAGAGCAATCCTTCAGGTTTGCCCTTTTGCCCTCAGATTATGAGCGGAGATCTCAAAGGTGTCTTAGGGAGCTGCTCTAAAAAATTTAAGGAGAAATTAAATTCGGTGGGCCTCAATCTTCCGGAACTCCAGGCAGATGGCTATTGGGAGGGAGAGTGTCAAGAGCTCAAACCGAAATTTATTATTAGAAGAAGAGACGTACCGCTTAGCCGCACTAAATGGTTGTTTGAGGAGAGAACCATTAATTACGGAGAAGTGTTAAACAGGGAGGATTCGCAATGTACTACTCCAGAATAACCCTTGACCTTGCGAAATTACCTCCGGGACGCCTAAAGGAATTAATAACGAAAGGGAGCTACGCTCTTCACCAGTGGGTATGGCTGCTCTTCACGGATGACGAAACAAGGAAATTCCTTTTCCGAGAAGAAGAGGGGCAGGGCTTCTTAAGATTCTATGTTCTTTCTGAAAATGCTCCTACGAAGAACGATCTATTCCAGATAGAGACAAAAGAATTTAAACCAAAGCTTAGAAAAGGGGATCGCCTTATTTTTTCTTTGAGGGCCAATCCTACGGTTTGTCGAAAAGGCAGAAGATACGACCTATTTATGGACTTAAAGAAGAGGGTACCCCAGCTTGAAAGGCAGGATCTCCTAATACTTCAACAGGCAGAAGCAGCGGAATGGTTAAAAAGGCAAGGGACAGGAGCAGGCTTTTCCCTAATTTCATCAAATGTGGAGAGTTATCAAGGGAAGTGTGTGTATGGGAAAAACGGAGACCGAATCACATTCTCTATCATGGATTTTTCCGGAGTTTTAGAGATTTGTGATCCTGAGAAATTTCTAAGAAAACTCCTGATCGGCTTTGGGAAGGAGAAAGCTTTCGGGTGTGGTCTCATGCTGATTAGAAGGCAGGTGGCCTGGTGATTCCTCCTCTTGGACCGATCATGCTCAAGGACCGTATTTCGATGATTTTTTTGAGATACGGTCATCTAGATGTGATAGACGGAGCATTTGTACTGGTTGACCAGAACGGAGTCCGAACGCATATTCCAGTTGGATCTGTGGCTTGCATCATGCTGGAGCCGGGTACGCGCGTTTCCCATGCTGCGGTCAAGTTAGCCTCTGTAGTTGGAACTCTTCTCGTTTGGGTCGGGGAAGCTGGTGTTCGTCTGTATTCATCCGGTCAACCGGGAGGTGCCAGATCTGATAAATTGCTGTATCAAGCGCGCCTGGCTTTGGATAAGGAACTTAGGCTCAGGGTTGTTCAAAGAATGTACGAGTTACGCTTTAAGGAACGGCCTGATAAAAATCTATCCGTCCAACAATTGATGGGCATAGAAGGCTTCAGAGTTAAAGAAACCTATAGGCTCCTGGCACAGAAGTATAGGGTGATTTGGCATGGCCGTCGTTATGATCCTAAAGATTGGGAAAAAGGTGATATCGCGAATCGCTGTATCAGTGCTGCAACCTCCTGTTTGTACGGCATAACAGAAGCTGCAGTTTTGGCGGCAGGCTATGCGCCGGCAATCGGTTTTATTCACAGCGGTAAACCTCTATCGTTTGTGTATGACATCGCAGATATCATCAAGTTTGACGCCATAGTTCCAAAAGCATTTGAGATAGCGGCGCAGAAGCCTCCCGAACCGGACAGAGTTGTTCGACTGGCCTGCAGAGATATCTTTAGAAGGACCAAACTGACTGAACGAATCATTCCCATGATCGAAAATGTTTTGGCTGCGGGAGGAATCGAGCCTCCTAAACCTGATAAAGATATGTGGGCACCGGCGATTCCTGAACCTGATACGCTCGGAGACTCAGGTCATAGAGGAAAAGGCTAATGACAATGGTGGTCGTAGTTACAGAGAACGTTCCTCCAAGGTTAAGAGGCAGATTAGCGATCTGGCTGTTGGAAGTTCGAGCTGGTGTATACGTGGGAGATGTTTCTAGGAGAGTGAGAGAAATGATTTGGAATCAAATGACGCTCCTCTGTGAGGATGGGAACGTCGTCATGGCATGGGCGACGAACAATGAAACTGGATTTGATTTTCTAACCTTTGGTAAAAATAGACGAATCCCGGTTGAGATGGACGGTCTTCGCTTGGTTTCGTTTATACCGTCGTCTTAATTCGTTAGTTAATGCTCTTTAAAAATTTCGATTAAATGCCTAAAGTATGAATAGACGGATTTATACCGTCTTTAAGTGAGTTCCCCGCGTAAGCGGGGATGAACCGATGGGCCAGATTTAACCGCTTTTTGACCTAACGAGTTCCCCGCGTAAGCGGGGATGAACCGACTATACCAATACTAAATCAAATATAGATGCAGAGTTCCCCGCGTAAGCGGGGATGAACCGGTGTCAAAAGAGGCGCCAGCAGTTTTCGTCTCAGAGTTCCCCGCGTAAGCGGGGATGAACCGTTTGTTTCGACGCCGATACCGCCGCCTTGATCGAGTTCCCCGCGTAAGCGGGGATGAACCGTAGCCAATGCATTATGTTCTTGGAGTCATATCCGAGTTCCCCGCGTAAGCGGGGATGAACCGTTAAATTGTCTATGTACGCTTTCAGCTAACCAGAGTTCCCCGCGTAAGCGGGGATGAACCGTACCCTTATTGTGCCTACGCATATAGCTATAGGGAGTTCCCCGCGTAAGCGGGGATGAACCGGAACGATTTCTCAGGCCGCCGTGTCCAAGTGGTGAGTTCCCCGCGTAAGCGGGGATGAACCGGTAGGCGCCATGGCATCGGCGGTTCTGATGTTGAGTTCCCCGCGTAAGCGGGGATGAACCGCTGCTATCGCTCGAGAGTTGGGAATAACGCCGTGAGTTCCCCGCGTAAGCGGGGATGAACCGACTTGGAGCTCACGCTCCTTGGCAGTGCGATTAGAGTTCCCCGCGTAAGCGGGGATGAACCGACAAATTGGAACCACCCTGGCGAGAGCAATTGAGAGTTCCCCGCGTAAGCGGGGATGAACCGACAACGCGGCGGCGCCCATTTTTAATGTCTCAGAGTTCCCCGCGTAAGCGGGGATGAACCGGTCGAACACTTTCTTTTCCACGGCGTCGAAGTGAGTTCCCCGCGTAAGCGGGGATGAACCGGGAGACGACGGGGAGCGAAAGGAGGAAACAGAGAGTTCCCCGCGTAAGCGGGGATGAACCGGGATTGGAAATATTGAGCCCGTGAAAACTAATCGAGTTCCCCGCGTAAGCGGGGATGAACCGGTCGACCTCAATAGAAATTTGAAATTAGGCGCGAGTTCCCCGCGTAAGCGGGGATGAACCGTAAGCCTGATCAGCACGCTCTCTTCTCTGATGGAGTTCCCCGCGTAAGCGGGGATGAACCGCACCAACAAATATCGATGCCTTCGATCGACTTGAGTTCCCCGCGTAAGCGGGGATGAACCGTATTGGAAGGCGCCCCAGGCATAGATTTAGAGGAGTTCCCCGCGCAAGCGGGGATGAACCGGCACAAGCCCGCACGAATATCGGAGCCGCCAAGAGTTCCCCGCGTAAGCTGGGATGAACCGGTCAGCAACGTAACCTAGACGATCTAAATCCTGAGTTCCCCGCGCAAGCGGGGATGAACCGTCAACTGGACAATGGCCCACGACGGCTTAGAGAGTTCCCCGCAAGCGGGGATGAACCGACTGATTGATGTTGAAAATCCAACAGCTATGCGAGTTCCCTGCGCAAGCGAGGGCGGACCGATGGATTGGGTCATCGATCATCTCGATGTCAAAGAGTTCCCCACAAGCGGGGATGGACCGTGGATTCAGCAATAATTCAAGAAGACCTCCGCTTCTTTCCTCATTATGTTATTGGAGGGGTTGATCAAAAAACAATTTCTTCTTTCCCTTTACTGCTGAGTTGTACACGTACATGGAAGTGAACCGTAATGATGGATTTTTCAACGGTTTAATTTCAAGTACTAGATGAACCGTAGTCACTTACTGTCTTAGATATTGTTGTTGGAAATCCTTCTGCGAAAAGAGTCGGAATTGATAGAAACTATCTTTCTATTCGTATTAATTCACTATCATCTCCAAAGCCTTTTAGGCTTCTCTTTCTAATTCGAAAAAGAAGGTTTTGCTCAAGAATTTAGTGCGCTAAAAGTATTAATAAAATCACAATATTGATTAAAGAACATACCTTCTATCAGCCAGATGGCTTTGAAGGATGAAAGCTCATCACCCATTGTGCCTATTCATGGTCGAGCACAATAAGCGCAAGTTCTAGAGTTGTAGAATGTTTCTTTTGGGATTTTTTTGAAAAAATAGATAAATGGCAGAATGTCAAAATTTTGAACAGTTTGGATTAGCCCCGAATTTGCTTTCCGCAATTAAACGAATGGGATATACAAAGCCGACCGCGATCCAATGTAAGGCAATCCCAGTCGTTCTTCAAGGACGCGACGTTATGGGAGCGGCCCAGACCGGAACTGGCAAAACCGCTAGTTTTGGACTTCCTGTCCTTCAAAAACTTTTGCCATTAGCAAATACAAGCACATCTCCGGCGCGTCATCCTGTACGAGTTTTGATTCTATCTCCGACAAGAGAGTTGGCAGATCAAACAGCAGAGGCACTTTCAAATTACGCAGCTGATACACCCATCCGAATTGGCGTTGTTTATGGCGGGGTGGATATCAAACCTCAAGCTGAGGCATTAAGGAAGGGCGTGGAGATTTTGATCGCGACACCCGGACGCTTATTGGATCATCTCGAGCAGAGAAACACTAATCTTAATCAGAGCGGCATTGTCATTTTGGATGAAGCCGACCGTATGTTGGATATGGGCTTTCTGCCGGACATCTCCAGGATCCTGAATGCGCTTCCCAAAAAGCGCCAGAATCTGATGTTCTCAGCTACGTTCTCTCCGGAAATTAAGAAGTTAGCCGGAAATTTCTTGACTGATCCTGTTGTTATCGAGGTGGCTCGCCAAAACGCGACCGCAGCTACCATTAAACAGGAGGTCTTCTCTGTTAACGAGCTTCAAAAAACGGATGCTTTAGTGGAACTTCTGAAAACCCGCGGAGAAGACCCCGATGGCAAACCGCTCCAGACAATCGTATTCGTCAATGCAAAATTGACGGCGCGTAGACTTGCACGTGAATTAGAAAAATGTGGATTCAATGCTGATGCAATTCATGGAGACAAAACCCAAGAAGAGCGCTTGAAGCTGTTGAAAGATTTCAAGGATGGAACCTTAAATATCATGGTGGCGACGGATGTCGCAGCCCGCGGTTTGGACATTGCCGAGCTGCCGCTCGTGATTAATTACGACGTTCCATTTGTTCCTGAGGACTATGTTCATCGAATTGGCAGAACAGGTCGCGCAGGAAGTTCGGGCCTGGCATTGATGCTGGTTACAGACAAAGATAAGAAGAGTTTTGATGCGATTCGCAAGCTGACGAGGGTAAATTTAATCCCGCAGGAGCTTGATCCTGAACCTCGCAAGAGAGCAAGATTTCCACGAAAGTTTTCCTCAAGTACAGATGCTTGGAAAGCTCCTCGCAAGCCGGAGGATCCATTTTTCTCACGGCCCTATGTACCAGGTCGTTCTTCTGGAAAGAAACCCGCCCCACAAAATTTCTCAAGATCTGTCTCTGGGGAGAAGAGAGAAGTTGCAGTTCTGTTAGGTGGAACAGGCCGCAGAAACTAGGCTTTAATTTGGAATCTCGTTCTCCAACGCTTAACTGCCTCTGAATAAAACTCGTCGAGAGTATCGAAAGCAAAAGGTTTGAATCCTAGGTGAGTCCAGGCACGTGCGGCTTCTTCTTCGGGCTTGCTTCGATCAATCGCTGGGGCCAATGTCTGTTTAGAGAGCTTGTTCCCCTTCTTGTCTAGTACAAGCGGGATGTGCATGTACCCTGGTGTAGTTAAACCTAATGCTATCTGAAGCAAAATTTGTCGCGGCGTGTTGTCTATCAAGTCAGCACCGCGGACAACGTGTGTCACGCCCTGGAATCCGTCATCGACGACAACGGCGAGTTGATAGGCCCAGAGTCCGTCGGCTCTCCGAATAACAAAATCGCCGATTTCTCTCAAAACGTTCTGTTTAAACGTACCTTGCCATCTGTCATTGAAAGAGATGAAACCGTCGTCTACAAGAAAGCGCCACGCACGAATCGGTGCACCGCCTGTTCCATGGCGACAAGTTCCGGGATAGGCGCCCTGTGGCAAGCCGGCAGCTAAGCAGGCGGCTTCGATTCTTTTGCGAGTGCAAGCACACCCATAGGCCAGACCTTTACCGATTAAAAAGTTGAGGGCCTGTTGATAGGCCTCAATTCGAGTTGACTGTCTGAGAATTGGACGATCTGAGTGTAGCTTGAACGCTTCGATGGTTTCGAGCTGATCCTCTGCTGCCCACGCAGGTTCACGAGGCGGATCAATGTCCTCGACGCGAATAATCCACGTACCTCTATGAGCCCTGGCATCGAGGTAGCTCGCAAGAAGACAGGCTAAGCTTCCGGCGTGTAGATGACCGGTAGGGGATGGGGCAAAGCGTCCGACGTAATGACTCAAAAAAATCTCCTCAAACTAATAATGAAATTTTAGTCTGAAGAGATTATGAGTTCACTCTTCCTTTTCCTTCTTCGGAGGAGGATTTTCAATCATAGACTGCGGGACTCCAATGATGGCTGCAGCCTGTGCGGGAGGAACATGTTGCGCCGGCGGAACTTGTCCGATGGCTTTTGCACTCACAGAAGGGTCTGCTGCTCCAACATGACCTGTGGGCGAAGGTGCTTGCAAATTGGAAGGTACAGAAGCGGTGGTTCCGGAAACCTGAGCATTGAATGCGACCGGCGCCGGAGTCGGAGAGACAGTAACACCGTAGGACGGTCCAGGCATCACGATGCCGTTGGCAACACAGGCGTCATTGATGGCGTTCAAAAAAGATGCCTCGAGTCGATACGGCTCCATCAACTCAATCGGATCGACCCAAACGACAAGCTCAACGTTAATGCCGAAATTGCCGAAACCGGTAATTCCGCATTCGACCTCATGAAGCGGGTCGGGCTTAATACAGTAGGGAACCGAGACGGCTGCCTTTTCAATGATTTCTTTAACCTTGCGGAAGTCAATGCCGTATGGAATTGAGAAGGGATAAATCTTGCGAACGCCTCGGCGGTCCATCGTGAAATTGGTAAACGATCCGTTAATCAGAGAAGCGTTCGGAATGATGATTGCCTGACCAGTCGGCGTCACGATGCGCGTAGCGCGAATGGTGATCATGGTCACTCGACCGATATGACCGCTCGGTGTGGCAATAATATCGCCCAAGCTCACGGCGCGTTCGGAAATCAGAATCAAACCGGCAACCGAGTTATTAACGATGGTCTGCAATCCGAAGCCGATGCCCACAGATAAGGCGGAAACTAAGATTGCCAAATGTGTGATCGGGAGACCGATCATCGACAGGCCCATCAGAATACCGATCGCCAATATGCCCCAATGAATGAAGCGGGCGAACATCGAAAGGGATTCGGGACGTACGGAATTGTGGCGAGAGCCGAATTTCTTAAT
>OGDY01002129.1_pt1 | contig 19303 bp, 17 predicted proteins | sample 1570341 | NCBI WGS metagenome assembly OGDY01 (sample SAMEA2581972, study PRJEB24529) | metagenome | biome: Human gut stool | place: China | collected 2011 | reverse complement strand
TGATCCGCTTTGCACACTATATGGAAGCGCTGGTCGCTTTCCACCGCTACCTTGGCGGCAAGGAGAATTGATTATGTATGGAAAAATTCTGATCCGGTGCGATCTGATCGTGCGCACCGGTATGCACATCGGCGGTTCCTCTGCCTTTTCTGCCATCGGTGCTGTGGACAGCCCGGTGGTGCGCGACCCCTATACCGGTCTGCCCATCGTGCCCTGCGCGCCGCTCCCGCCTGCAATTTGCAGACGCCTTTCTGACCAACGAAAAAGAACTTTCCAACGTGGGCGTGACCGAGGTCAAGACTGAAAACACGATCTCCCGTGCAAACGCGCAGGCAACCCCCCGCCAGATCGAGCGCGTGATCGCCGGTGCAGCCTTTGGCGTCAGCATCGTTTACGATGTCACCGACCCGGCACAGGTGGAGGAAGATCTTGCCCTGCTGGCCAAGGGCATGAAGCTGCTGCAGATGGATTATCTGGGCGGTCACGGCTCCCGCGGCAGCGGCCGCGTCAGCCTGAAAAACTTTGCGCTGAAAAGCTACGGCGCACCGGTGGAGCTTGACAGCCTGAAAGCCCTCTTTGATGAGGTGGACAGCTATGAACTATTTTCTGTTTAAGCTTCAGTTCGACACCGCTGTGCATTTCGGCGGCTCGGACTCCGCTTTGTCGCTCTACACCTCCGAGGAGACGTTGCGGGCTGACACCTTGTTTTCCGCGCTTTGCCACGAGACGCTCGTCCAGCAGGGGGAAGCCGCACTGGAGCGGCTATGCGAAAGCGTCCGGCAGGGCAAACTCCTGTTCAGCGATACGATGCCGTGGTACGACAAAACGTTCTATCTGCCCAAGCCCATCGCTGCATCGGAATCCACCGAGGAGGTGGAGACCACCCTGCGCAAAAAGGTTAAAAAGATGGCGTGGATCCCTGTGCTGGCCTTTGACCGCTATGCCAAAAGCCTGCACGCAGGGCATTTTACGCCCGATGACCAGCCGGAAAGCTTCGGCACGCATTACGAGCAGACCAAGGCAAAGATCCCCGCACAGGGAGACACCAAGCCTTATCAGGTAGGGCTGTTCCGCTTTGCACCGAACTGCGGGCTGTATTTCATCTGGGGTGTCTCGGAAAGCGGACAGGACAAAAAGCTCTGCCTGAATACGCCCTCTGACGCACAGACCAAGTGGCTGCGCCGTGCGCTTGCTGCCAACCGTGCGCCCTATTTGCTGCTGACCACCAGCCTGCCGCAGGCGGACGAGTTGGACAGCGCTTTAAAAGACGCCTCCTTCCAGTTGGTGCGCCGCAGCGGCTTTATGGCCTCGGACCGCGTGGAAACGCCGCTGAAGAAAAAAACGCAGTATGCCCTTGCCGCCGGCTCTGTGCTGCAGCACCCCTATCAGGGGGCGCTGTACGATGTCAGCCTGACCGATGCGCACCCGGCATACCGTTATTCCAAACCGATCCTGATGGGGGTGACCTTATGACGAAACAGCAGGATCATCTGCAAATATTCGACCTGATCCTGACCGTGCGGTCGCCCCTGTTCATCGGTGACGGCCGCATGTACACGAAAGCAGAGTACCTGTACAACACCCGAAACGGAAGAGCCTCCTTGCTGGACGAACAGAAATTTTTCACCTTTCTGACAGATCGCGGGCTGATCGACCGGTACATCCAGTTCATGCTCTGCGATCAGTCCGATCTCTGGGCGTTTCTGACCAAGGACTGCGGCATTCCCAATACTGAGCTGACAACGCTGACCCTCTATACGATCGAGGCGGGAGATGCCGTTACAAATCCGCCGAAAAATCTCTACACCTTCCAGCGGGATGCCCATGACAGGGCGTACATTCCCGGCAGCAGCCTCAAGGGTGCACTGCGCACCGTATGGCTCTTGCAGGCTGTTCGGGCCGACCGGAGCACCGGGCACAGCCTTGCGTCAGACGATAACGCCGCATTCCCGGAGGAACAATACGTCAATCAGCTGCATCTGCGCCTTCAGAAGGACGGCAGCATCGCTTCCGATGCGGTCAACAGCCTGTTCCGGGGTGTTCAGGTCTCCGACAGTACGTCCATCCCGAATGAGCAGATGGCTCTTTGCGGAAAATTCGATGCACTTCCGGACGGTTCCTTTCCAAAGAACAGTAAGAAAGGCATTCCCCTGTTCCGGGAATGCGCGATCCCCGGCGCTAAGGTTCGTTTTAAGCTGACGCTGGATCAATCGGTGCTGAAGGGGCGTATCACCAAAGAGTCCCTTATGGATGCCATCCAGCAGTTTGATACTTATTACGAGCAGACATACAGCAGGCACTTCACCGCGCCAAGCGGTGCCGTCAACCTGCCGCAGCAGCCACACCTGATCCTTTTCTTCGCCCAGATAGGGATACACCTGATCCTTGGCGGCGGCTCCGGCTTTTTTGCCAAGTCGCTGGCGTATCCCTATCTGGGCGAAGAAAAGGGGCTGCGCTGGACGGCAGAACAGATGACGCAAATGTTCTCCAACCACAAGCATCAGGATGACGTGAAGCCGTATGGCATCTCCCCGCACACCATGAAATACGCCCGCTTTCGCGGCCAGTTCTATCCCTATGGGTATTGCGAGGTGAGTATCCTATGATCCAGCAGTTTCAGCTTGTTTTAGCGCCACCCACGGGGGTACGCGTCCCGCAGGCATGGGCCTACCGCCTGTATGGCTGGCTGATGGCACAGCTTCCGGCAGACGTTGGCGATGCCCTGCATCTGCAAGGGGAGCACCCCATTGCGCATTTCCTGCATTTTTCGCCGGAAAAGCAGGCGCTGATCTGGACGGTCAACCTGCTGAACGAGACGGTCCGGCAGAGCGTCTCTCCCCTTCTGACGTCCGTAAAGGAGATCCCGCTGCACGTCACAGAAGTCCGTGTTTCCCCCGCAGTCTCCGCCGCCGAGCTGATCCGCTTTGGTCGTTCCTTCGATGAAAACCGCGCAAAGCTTGTTTTTCTGTCGCCCTGCGCCTTCAAGCAGTCCGGTCGCTATGCTATTTTTCCGCAGGAAACACTGCTTTTACAAAGCCTGACCGCGCATTGGAACGCCGCTTTCCCGGAATACGCCCTTACGGATGATGATGCGCTGCTGGCTTTGCAGCAGGGGCTGCATATCGTGGACTACAACCTGCGCACCACACGTTATCCGCTGAAGGAAACGCGCATTCCGTCCTTTCAGGGCAGCGTAACGGTCGAAGCGCATCTTGCGCCGCCGCTTCTGGAGCTTTGGAACGCGTTGCTTTCTTTCGCGCCCTACGGCGGGGTCGGCATCAAAACGACCCTCGGTATGGGCGGCACAGTCTGCTCCATCGGATGCACCGGTGCGCCATAAAAGCACGGTTTGCCGCAAACAAAAAAGGTGAAGTGACCCACGGTCACTTCACCTTTTTTGCAGGAGCCATGCCCGGCAAAGCCAGCCGGACAGGCCTTGCCTGAACTGCTTTCACTCATGATATGAACCAGATGAAAAAACAGACGGGTCATATCCCTTGACTTCAGCCCCTGAGGAGAGTATACTCCGTGGCAGTGAAATATTCGGCTATGACGAGAAAGAGTACCCGGAAAGAATGCTGCAGAGAGCTGCCGACTGGTGCAAGGCAGTGCAGGGCGTCCGTGGGAAGATCCTCTCCGAGCTTTCCGGCTGAATGGGCGGTGGATCCGCCCCAGTAAGCGGGAACGGCAGGCCCCCGTTATCACGGGCCGCGCATTGTTGGATGCGCACTGAGGGGCCGGGCTTTGCACCGGCAATAAGAGTGGTACCGCAGAGGAGTTTATACGCCTTTGTCTCTTACGAACCGTAAGGGACAAAGGCGTTTTTGTTTGCGGGAAAGCCATTTCCCGGATGTTTCATTGCCTTTACATCCGCAAAAATAAGTGTTCAGGAAAAAGGAGAGTTTATCATGAAAACATTGGAAAAAGTAAGCGACTTTGTGGGCAAGTACATGGCCGCCATCGTCATTGTGGTGGCGGCACTGTCTCTGCTGTTCCCCGGCACCTTCAGCGTGGTAAAGACCGCATGGGTCAACACCCTGCTGGGCATCGTCATGTTCGGCATGGGTCTTACCCTGAAGCCGGAGGACTTCAAGGTGGTGTTCAGCCGCCCGAAAGACGTGATCATTGGCTGCATTGCGCAGTTCACCCTGATGCCCTTCCTTGCATGGGCGCTGACGCAGCTGTTCCACCTGCCCACCGAGCTGGCTATCGGCGTCATCCTTGTGGGTACCTGCCCCGGCGGCACCTCCTCTAACGTGATGACCTATCTGTCCAAGGGCGACGTTGCACTGTCCGTTGGTATGACTGCCGTTTCCACCGTGCTGGCACCCATCCTGACTCCCCTGCTCACCCTGCTGTATGCCGGCCAGCGCGTGGATGTGAACCCTGTAAATATGTTCCTGTCCATCGTCAAAGTAGTGCTGGTGCCCATCGCACTGGGTTTTGTGGTCAACCACTTCTTCCATGCCTTCACTCAGAATGCTGTCCGCGTGCTGCCGCTGGTCTCCACCACCGCCATCGTGCTCATCATCTGCGCCGTTGTTTCTGCAAACTCCGCCAAGATCATGACCAGCGGCCTGCTGATCCTTGCCGTGGTCATCCTGCACAACCTGCTGGGCTACCTCACCGGCTTTGGCGTGGGCAAGCTGCTGAAGCTGGATTCCACCAAGTGCCGTGCAATCTCCATTGAGGTCGGTATGCAGAACTCCGGTCTGGCCACCTCTCTGGCCGCTGCCCACTTTGCACAGTATCCGCTGGCAACCATCCCCGGCGCTGTGTTCTCGGTGTGGCATAACATTTCCGGCGCCGTCCTCGCCAACTTCTTTGCCCGCACCGCCGAGAAGAAGGACTGATCTTATACCATAATAAAAATGGCTGCTACACAGGGTTTCTTCCCGGTGCAGCAGCCATTTCTTTGTTTATTGAACGTGATCTGCGCGGTTTTCCTGTCTTTGCCTGTTTCCCGGGCTGTTGCGCAAACGCAAACATCCCGGGAGCAAAAAGGCACCCGAACCCCAGACCCCCTGCGTGTGATGCATGATGACTTTTCGGTTTTTAGAACGATGATTCGTTAAATAGACTCGATTTGCTACAGATCTGCTACAAACGGCAGTTTTTACCCGGCACTAAATCTGCTGTTCTGGTTTTCTCGATTTTTGTTTTTTAGATTGTTTCTTTTGTTGGTGCAGTTCTTTCAAGTCTTCAATTGCCAGCTCCGGAGCCATGGTGTGGAACATCAGATAGTTTGTGTTCATGGTCTTCGCCGGAGCCTGCGCATAAATCTCCCTGCTGGGTTCGTTGGTCAGAATATGCCAATAACGGTAAAGGTAGCCTGTCCAATACATTACTTCTCTATCATACCGGGCATTGCTCTTTTGCGTCTGAGGGCACTCGTCTGCAAATTCCTCCAGAAGATATTCTTCTCCCGCCCACTGCATCCGGTTGTACTCTGAATCAAGATCACGGGCAACCTTAGAGCGCATGAACCGCTTCATGAAATCCTCGCTGTCATAGCCTGCTTGCAAAGAAAGCTCAAACAAGCGGCCCTGAATATCGCATAGTTTCAATTGAATCAGATCCATAACGATTCACCTTCTCTGCTTTGCACCATCAAGGATTTCATCAAAAAAGCGGCCTTCTCTACGATACTCTTTGCAGATTTGGTTTGCAAATGCAATGCCATTACTACGGTTCTGCTCGCTGGACTTCTTCAGTGCCTGCCGTTCCATCCAAAGCAATTGGACTTCACGCTCAATCTTGACCGCATCACAGGCTTTCTGCGTAATAGCAACATACTGACGTCCAAGTTTCAGAGCAGACAGACTTTTCACCAATGCCGTATCGGTAATCGTTCCTTCAAAAAAGCTATCCAGAACATAGAACATTCTATCATTTGCAATGCTGCCAATCACCATGTCGTAGCCTTTATCCAGCTCCTGATACTTCTGGAAGAACTTCGTTCCTCGTGCGGCTTCCATTCTACCACGATGATATGCTACCAGCATAGCCCATTCAATATCAGCCGGAACGTCCAAAGTTTTTAAGCTATGAGGATCAACCGATAAAATATAAAAAACAGATTGCTCATAGTCACAGATCAGCGTAAGCGGCTGGAGCGGATCAGTTCCCATATAAAATCCAGCTCCGAAGTCACAGCGGTCACGGCTGGCTGGTTTGATTTTCCCCTGAATGCCTGATTTGGAGCCATGGTATAAAACCATTTTATCCGGATGCATAGCAGAGATTTCTGTAGCATCTCCGATAATAGCATCGTGTATAATTTCAGCCAACGTGATATGATTTTCTTCGCAAATCGCAAGCATTTTCTCCTGTGCAAGACGATTCGGCGTAGATTTTTCATTTTCCCAGCGGTTTACGGTTGCAAAGGACACTCCGATTTCATCCGCCAATTTCGACTGGCTCCATTGTAAAGCTGAACGAATCTCAAAGACTGTGTTCATCGGACACCTCCCGCAAGTATAACATTTGTCATCAATTTTATTGTAGCAAACGTTATATCATACGTCAAGTATTACCGGCTTACATTCTTTAATATAAGCGGAAAAGTGTAGTGATAATTCAAAGAATAAAGTGGTCCTATACAAACGGCACTTTTAAGGTACATCTATGTCATACAAATCCAAACACTTCCAAAGCAGTTTTTTATTTTATAAGCCCAAATTGGTCTTTCACAGTTGCATTACCATTGTACCTTCTTTTATGTTCCCAAACAAGATGTAAAAAGCTCTTGGCCTCTTTATTAAGGGTCAAGAGCTTTTGCTCGCCGCTGAACTTCTGCTTCAAAGATCGTGTTCAGCTTAATTTTCAATCATCTACACTTTGCGTTTCAGATAATTCTTCCCAGTCTTCCGGGTTTCCACACCTACGGAGATACTCATGCCCGCCATCGACTGCACACGATCCGCAAGAACAAAATTTGAAATCATGTACAGTGCAGCTTTCAATAACGTCCCTGCACTTTTTACACCGGATCATATTTCTCACTATTTTCATCATGCACGTCACCCGCAGTCAATTATCGAAGTTCATATCATTTTTTGAGCCGCAAATAATATTTTTCAAGGCTCTTATCGCAGACATCCACAATATGCAACCAATCTTCCCGTGTGAGCTTGCGGAAGATGATGGGATTCACTTCAACGATCTCTACATCTTTGCAGCGCATCAGAAAGCGCATGTCTTCAAAACGCTTGAACGGATTGGACAGAATGTTCTTCTCCACATCCTTCTTAGTGTAGCCACCCTTTTGGTAGATACTGTTGGGCTTTTCCGCAATCATCCCATGCACCTTGCGGTCTTCATAAAAGTCAATGAAGTAATCCACCACATCCGGCAGGGCAACTCTGCCATTGCTGTCCATGTACTCATAAATTGCTTTGAGCAGGACCGGCTTATAGGAAAAGCTCATATCCATTGTTTCAATGAATTTCATAAACTTATCTGCCATATTCTGCGGCGTGATGAGATCCCAGCCGTACTGCTTGGCAATGTTTCGGACACTTTCCTCGCGGAAATAGTGGAACATCCGCTTGTCGCCAAACGGGACAGAAAGATCCGGCTTGATTTTTCCATCCTTGATATAACGATCTACCGTTTCGGATTGCACATCTACCATCCGAACAAACTCAATCTGCGAGATCATATCCTTGACGCTGTTCTGCCAATTGAACAAGTCGATGATTTCGTAGTCGTCTACATCAATCGGCACATCCAGCCATGCCTCCGGCTTTTCACCCTGAAACAGCATATCCTGATCCAGCTTGCGCTTGTTCTCCGGTGCCAGCACATACGCCATGGGCTGGTATTTTGCAATGTCCAGTACCCGATGCAGGCTGTAGGGCATATTGAACATATTGGCGTTGTCCACAAAGTCAATCACCAGCAGGTCCTCTTTGCCCGGACAGCGGCGTGTACCACGACCAAGCTGCTGCAAATAGATCGTTTTGGACATGGTTGGACGTGCCATGAACAGCACCGTGGTATGCGGGCTATCCCAGCCTTCATTCAGCAAGTCACAGGCACAAAGAACATTCGTAGAACCGGTTTCGTAATCTTTCAGGATCTTATCCCGGATTTCTACCCGGTCACGCCCGGAAACAGCCTCTGCTTTCACCCCATTGTCGCGCAGCAGCTTCGCAATCTCCGCCGCATGATCTACACTTGCGCAAAAAATCACAGTCTTCTTGCCATTCACGTACTTCAGATAGGTATCAACAATCAACTGATTGCGCTCCGGAATGAACAGCTTACTTTCCAGATCCTGCGAGTTGTATTTGATACCATTGATCCGCACATCGGTTAGATCAATGTTGGTTTTGACCCGGATGCAGCGAATCGGCACCAGAACGCCACGCTCCACGGCAGTCTTGAGATCCATTTTGTGGGCAACATTCTGGAACAGTTCCAGCATATCTTCGCCATCGCTGCGTTCCGGAGTGGCGGTCAGACCCAGAATGAACTTCGGGTGGAAGTAGGTGAAAATCTTCTGGTAGGTGTTGGCTGCCGCATGGTGGCATTCGTCCACGATCAGGTAGTCAAAATCCGTAGGCGAGAACTTTTCCAGATCCTTGGAGATACTCTGCACCGTTGCAAAAATGACCGTCTGGCTCATATCCTTCTGACTTCCGGTATATTCCCCCAGTGTAGCCTCCGGCCACACTTTCGCAAACGTATCCTTAGCCTGTGAAGCCAGCTTCAGGGCATTGACCAGAAAGAGCGTTCGTCCGCCCACAGCTTTTGCATCTGTGGCGGCTGTGATTGTTTTTCCGACACCGGTTGCATGGTACAGCAGCGCGATAGTTTTACCATCCTCACGCATCTTCTGCAGGTTCTCGGTGGCTTCCTGCTGGTAGTCCCGAAGCTCGATGGTCTGTCCCATCTGCACCGGCAGGTCTGCTTCAAATGCCTTGAACATGGGGCTGGTGCCCAGAAATGTAATCAGCTCGTCCTTGACCTTTTCCGGTTGCTTTTCCAACTGGCTGTAAATCCAACGGTAGACTTTCCAGTTGTCATAGATCAGGCTGTTCTGTTTCAGGAGGTCATCAGCGTATTTGTTTTCGGACACCTTGCTGGGGTTGTGGTAGGTCTCACCATCAATCTCGATTGCAATTTTGGATTCAGGCGATTCCAGCGCAAAGTCGATATAGCGATGCCGACCATAGATGTCCACGCAGGGGTACTGGACCTGCAAATTTTCGGTCTTTTCCGGGCCAAAAGCCTCACAGAAAAGCTGCACAAACAGCTCCTCCGCACGGCTGTTGACACTGGTTGCTTTCATTGGCTCCATGGTGGCCTCCTAAAACGATATTCCCAATTAAGATTTATAATTTTATTATATCATACGCAAAAAGCTCTGTATAGTTTGTTTCTTTGGCAAGGTTTTCTGTCCTTGCTGCTTAATTCTATACCTTTATAAGAGAACTCATTGATTTTTTATTTGACTGACGTTTCCAAAAAATAACCATAAATTTTTTCTCAAAAGACTTAACTCTACTGCATCCATGGGCTTCTACTAAGCGAAGACACTTACAGTTGGAAGTGAAAGCGGGGTTTTACCATGGATTATAATGCAGTTTTGAATCGTGTACGCCCGATGCTGACGAACGGCAATCACCTGTCTGCGCAAGGCTTTGATGCGCTGTTTGGTTCCTGTTCTCAGCAGGAACAGGAGCATCTGCTGGCCGAGCTGGCGGGGCTCGGCATCCTAGTGGATACCAGCGCCGCTATACCCAGCGGCAGAAAGTCCACTTCTTTCTGCCGCAGCGACTTTACCTCCAAGCAGCTTTGGTCTATGACCAACGAGCAGCTCTGCGTATTGGCACAGCAGGGTGATGAGAGCGCCAAGGATATCCTCGTGCGCAAGACCGCCGGTTTTGTCCACCTGATGGCCCGCAGAGTTCCGCAACTGCTCGCCCATAGCTGCCTGACCGAGGAGGACAACTTCCAGAACGGCATTCTGGGACTGTTTACTGCGGTCCAGCGGTTCGATGCGCTGCAGGGCTACAGCTTCCTGACCTACGCCGCCTACTGGATTCGCCAGTCCATCCTGCGCGAAGCCATCAATACCGGCCTTACGGTACGCATCCCGGTACACTATTTTGACACGCTCTGCCGGGTGCGTGTCGTCTGCACCACCTGCATGCAGCTGGATGGTCCGGATCTCTGGCGTGCCATTGCCGAGGCTGAAACCAGCAGCGGTCACCCCTGCACGGTGGAGCAGGCGCGCCGCTACCTGAGCGACATGCTCGTTTACCTCAACGTTACCAGCCTGAACCTTATGGTCGGCGAGAGCCACGACACCGAGCTTGCGGAGCTTCTGGCGGATGACGTCAGCCCCGATCCTGTGGACACTGTGAGCGAGAACGAGACCGTTCAGGAAGTCCGGTTGCTTCTTTCTCAGCTTCCCGAACGCGAGTCCACTGTTCTCCGGCTGCGCTACGGTATCCCGGATGACCGCTGCCGTACACTGGACGAGATCGGTGCGCAGCTGGGCGTCACGCGGGAACGTATCCGCCAGATTCAGGTGCGTGCCGAGCGCCACCTGCGGGAGATGCTGAAGCGCCGCTCCTCATCCACCCTTTTTGCTGCCTGATTTTTTGACCTGATGGAGGATTTTGCCATGAATACATTGCTTTGTTCTTATCTTTCCGCCCATGCTGCTGAGGATACTCTGTTTGTCTTGTGGGGTTTTTCTTCGGAGGACGCCGGTCTTCCGCGTCCTTCTCTGGATGCTTTGCTGCAGCAGCGCCTGTCCCGCTACCTGAGCAGTCTGCTGCAGCAGAACCCCTGTGTGATCACCGCAGAGGAGTTTGCCCTGCATGCCGATACCCTTGCGCAGGAGTTCCCGCACATCATTCTGGTGCAGAACACCTGCTACCGTACGCTGCTCCCTGTGTCTGTGACGCTTACGCCGGAGATGCAGTCCGGCCTTCTGAGCCACTTTGACCCGGAAACGCCGCAGGATACTCCGCTGCCCGGCATTGAACCCTGCCTGCGTGTCTACTCCAACCTGCTGCATACGGAGGAAGGCATCGCCTGCTGCATTCCTTTGGACGCTCTGCTGCGTCAGTACCCGCAGGTCGAGCGCGTATCGCTTGGCGCAGCACTGCATACGGTTCCCGAAACTGCCGCCAACAGTTCTGCCTTTGCGCTTACCGGAGAAGCCGATTATTTCTGCCTTGTGCAGCAGCTGCGCCGCGGCAAAACGCTCTGCGTTTCAGCCGACAGTTTCATCGGCGATGAGGCTGGTCTTGCCGACAGCCTTGCGGCGCTGGCCGGCGCTTTTCCCGGTCAGCTTTCCAGAGCGCATGCGCAGACGATGCAGCCGGAGCGCCCCGTCTGCCCGGAGGCACGCACCCTTCTGCAGCAGCACTGGGGTTACCCGGACTTTCTCCCGCTGGATGTCTACGACCTAGACGCTCTGCATCGCGGCGAGAAGAAGCTGCGCACCATCACCCAAGAGGGCATCATCGATGACCTCATCCAGCAGGCAGAGCTTTGCCGCGCAGGGCAGACTTACCGCGACCTGTTCGTGACTGCCTCCACCGGTGCGGGCAAGAGCGTGATGTTCCAGATCCCGGCTATTGATCTGGCCGAGAAGTACGGGATGGTCACGCTGGTAATCTCGCCGCTGATCGGCCTGATGAACGATCAGGTACAGGGCATGGAGAAGCACCGCTACGCCAAAGCCCGCACCATCAACTCCGACATCCCGCCCATGGTCAAGAAGACCATTGCGCAGGAGGTGCAGGAAGGCCGCTGCGACATCCTGTATCTTTCGCCGGAGTCCCTGCTGAGCCGCAGCGACATCTCCGACCTGATCGGCGACCGTGCCATCGGCCTGCTGATCGTGGACGAAGCCCATATTTTGACCACATGGGGCAAGCAGTTCCGCCCGGACTACTGGTTTCTGGGTGACTACGTGAACAAGCTGCGCAAACAACAGCTGAACGGCCCGCACCAGCACGCCTTTGTCACCGCCACCTTTACGGCCACGGCTACCTATGGCGGCGAGGAGGACATGTACCGCGAGACCCTGCGCAGCCTGCACATGTCGCCGGACCCCATCGTTTATCTGGGCTGCGTGCGCCGCCGCAACATCGAGCTGTGCATCCGGGAGGTTCCCCGCGTAATCGGCCGTCGGGAGTACGAGCTGGACAAGTTCCAGGCTCTGACCGGACAGATCACCACCGCACTGGAGCAGGGGCAGAAGACCCTGATCTACTTTCCCACCGTCAGTCTGCTGGAGCGCTTCTACACTCATTGCCTTGCACAGCGGCTGGGCAATGCTGTGACCCGCTACCACGCGCAGCTTTCCGGCGAAGCCAAAGCGGAGAATCTGGAGGATTTCCGCAGCGGCAAGCACCAGATCATGCTGGCCACCAAGGCCTTTGGCATGGGCATCGACATCCCGGACATTGCCCTTGTGCTGCACTTTGCCCCCACCGGCAACCTGTGTGATTACACACAGGAGATCGGCCGCGCCGCCCGTGACCCGGAGATCCAGGGTCGTGCCGTATACGAGCACATGGCCAACGACTTCAAGCACATCAACCGCCTGCACGGCCTTTCCAGCATTCAGCCCTGGCAGCTGGTGCAGGTGATGCGCAAGGTGCTGCAGCTGTACCGCCAGCACCGCGCCAGTCAGCCGGCCACTGCCACCAAGCACCGCAACGAGCTTCTGGTGGACGCCGAGAGCTTCGCCTACATCTTTGCCAGCCCTAACGGTGAGCACCAGCAGGACCCGCTGGCCAAGGTCAAGACCGCCATGCTGCTGATCCAGAAGGACAGCGAAGCACGCGGCTATGCGCCCTTCATCATGCGGCCCTCGCCTCTGTTCACCCACGGGTATTTCCTGCTCAGCAGCGCCGATGCCGCCGCAGTCAACCGCATCTGTACCGGTGCTGTCACCCTGCAGGATGAGGCCGCCGGGGTCTACGACGTAGACCTTGCCCGCCTGTGGAGCAGCCGCTGGCAGAACGATTTTTCCTTCCCGCAGTTCAAGTATCTGCTGTACACCCACAGCGACAAGCTGCCGCTGAATGCTCAGCTGCACCTGACCCCCGCCATGCAGCTGACGCTGGAGTGGCACGCCAATGCGGATGCCCGTTTTTCCGTACTGCTGCGCGCCCTGAAGGAGATCTTCTTCGAGGCTGCCCGCAGCGGCCAGTATCTCTACGACCGAGATGCCGCCGCCCGGCTGGCGCAGGCCGCGGGTCTGAGCAGCACCCGTGCCACCAGTGCGGTGCGCGTGGTGCTGGCGGCTGTGCAGTCCTGGCAGAAGCATTCGCCCCGCCTGCAGCGCACCCGTGTGCTGCGCCGCGGCACCACGCAGGAAGGCGCAGAGTACAGCGTCGTGGACCCGTTCATCAGCGAGTTTTTCCACTGGCTGGAGCAGAGCTTTGCTGTTCTGCACAGCGGCGAGACCTGCCGCTATCTGCCGGTGAACGATTCTGCCCAGAGCAGCGAGCGTCTGACCCCGGCTCTGGGCGTGCTGGAGGAACTGGACCTGCTCCACTTTGCCCTGCTGGGCGGCTCCAACAGCCGTCTGTACCTCTATATCAACCAGACCCAGACCCTGGAGCTGGCTGACCGCGGCTTTTACCGCAACCACCTGCTGGAGCGCATTGCCCAGCGCCACACCGATGCTGTGCAGCTGATGAGTTGGCTGTTCACCAGCGGCTTTTCCAGCGAGCAGCTCTGGGACCGCATCGAGGAGTATTTCCTCGGTCTGCCCATTGAGGGCTTTGACGCCCCTTCTGCCGAATCGAGGTGATCTTTATGACTTATCTTTTCTGCTCCATCCGCGCTTCTCCGGTGTATGGTTCTTTTCTTTTGACTCAATATGTGGTATAGTAAAACTACACCCCGCAAGGGGACGGAAACCGGGTTGTCTGCGGGGCTTTTGGCACTTCAATGGGATTGCAATTTATCCCCGCGAGGGGGCGAAGACGCATTTCCGTTATTGTTCACGTTTGCGAAATTGGCAATTTCAGTTTCTCCCCGCAAGGGGACGGAAACTTTTCGCGGTATGCGTTTACCTTTTCTTCAAACGATTGCAATTTACCCCCGCAAGGGGACGGAAACCCGCCGCGCATAGGCTTCTGGCTCAGGTTGATTGATTGCAATTTATCCCCGCAAGGGGACGAAAACAGCATCCTAGCAACGTCCACCTTGCCATCGTCCAATTGTAACTTATCCCCGCAAGGGGACGGAAACACCTTGCGTCCGGGATACTTTTCCGTTGCCCGCATATTACAATTTATCCCCGCAAGGGGACGGAAGCAGAATGTCGGAATCCAGAACCTTATCCATCATGTATTGTAACTTATCCCCGCAAGGGGACAAAAAAGCACCTCTGCTACTGGCGTTTGCCAGCAGCGGAGGTGCTTTGCTTTTTCCTATATTCTATTTTACAGGTTGAAAGCTGCGCCTGCCGGAATCGTCTTTGTAACAGGTAGCGCCTTGACGCCTTCCGGAACATCCGGCTTCATGGGGCGGATCTCCTGCAGATAGTCAGCCACATCCTGCAGAGTCTGCTCAATATGGGCCGTGTCCAGCGGAAGAATACGGTCGCTCTGCAGACCAAAAGCCGTATCACTGGCATGGTTGATCTGGTTGCGGTACTGCATCACACGCTGGTAGAACAGTGCCGCGTCCTCGATCTGCCACCGGACCTCCGGGTCGATCACCAGCTGACCGGAAGCGAGAACGGTATCCATATAGGCGTGCATTTCTTTGGAATTTGCCACGCCAAACAACATATTGCCATCTGCATCGTCCTTGCTGTGGGTCAGGCGCAGATCCGTTGTATAGGGATACTCCTTTTGCATCAAAGTCAACCGGCAGAAATGGAAGTGGAACAGCGGGTATACCCACGCCTTGCCCTTATTCTGATTCTGTGCTGCCAGATATTCCCAGCCTGTTTCTGTGGGCTGCACAAAAAGATGACGGCAGACATAGGCCGGCATCTGCTCGCACAGCAATGTCAGCGCCTGCTGATACATGCTGTGTTCTGCGCACCAGCTTACCAGCGCAGGAAGATTGTTTTTGGGGGAAGCCAGCAGACCTTCAAATTCTGTGCGGAAGCGGTCATTCAGCAGGTGGAAGAACAGGCTGGTCAGATTTTTGCTCTCTTTGGGCGGTGCCTGCAGCGCCTGCGCGATCTGGCTCAAGTCTTCATTCAGCGCCTGCACCCGGCACAGCGCCAGATCATCCGAGAACTGGTTGATCCGGGCCAGCAGGGTGTGCAGAGCCGGGTCGCTCTCGCCCTCGCTCCACAGGTAGCCTTTCAGCTTCTGTGCAGTACCTGCGGAAAAGAACTCGTCCATTGCCGTGATGAGGTCGAACAGGCTGTACAGCTGACTGCTGTCATGGATGCGGGAAGTACCATCTGGAAGCAGTTCGGAGTAGATCACCCTGCGGGTCTCCACACCGCGCAGGTCACGCATACAGCGCGCTGCTGTTACCAGAAGCATCGCCGTGTCCCGCATGCCGCCGGAAAGATCAATGGAGAGGGTATCTTCCGCTTCAATTTTTCCCAGTAGCAGAGAGATTGCCCGGAACTGCGCCTTGTCGTCCATGCTGTCCGGCACCGGGATCACCACAAGCCGCTCTGCTGGAATACCCGCCGAAGGCAGGAATACATCACGGAAATACTCCACGGTGGTGCAGGTTTTCCCGTCTGGCAGATGCACGGTAGGGCTGGTGCGCACCAGCTCACTGCACAGTGCCAGAATACAATCCGGCCCTTCCTTGTGCTTTTTCAGCTCCAAAACCGCCGCTTCGTTGGTCTGGGTATGAATGTTCGGATTTTTGCCGAAGGGGCTCATATATAAAAGCAATACACTGCGTTCCATCTTATACCTCCTCCTGTTCCGCCTGCATCTGCATCAGCCTCTGCTGCCATGTTTTGCGCCGCTGCGATACAGCCGCTTTGCTCACGCCGAGAAACTCTGCCACGGTCTTATCCTGCGCCGGGTTGCGCCCCGGCTCCAGCAGCGCATGGACGGCAGCGCATTCCAGCGCCTTGGGTGCATAGGGCGGCTGAACCGTAAACTCCACATACCGGTGCAGCAGCAGGATATCCCACAGACAGTTGTCCTGTTCCAGCGGACGCAGATCATCGCAGTTTGCCAGCCGCGCGGGCGCATCCTCTGCCGGGTCCAGCGCATCGTTGTTGCGCAGAAAGCCCATCAGCACGCTGCTCCACAACGGGCCAGATGTCTTACCGTATTTTTCCTTCTGTTGCAGGTTCATTAGCCCTATGCCGCGGTGCAGCCATGCCAGCATTTCCCGGCTCTGCTCTACCTGCTCTTCCACGCTTTTTTCTTGGGAAGCAACCCGGTCACCCAGCACCGAATCCTCTCCGCCAGTGTCGTCCAGACTGAGCACCGACTGCTTATTGCGCAGTGCTTCCCGCAGGGTCTTTACACCCACCCCGACAATATCGGCGATCACCTGTTCTTTTTCCGGGTCACGACAGAGCATGCTCTCTGTAATCCCGTTCTTTTCCATGTATTCCAGCGCTTTTTTGATCTTGCGGTTCGTCTCGCGGCCGAAACCTGTCACTGCCATTTCTTCCTGCTGCTGGTCGTGTGCCTGTGCATGACGGACAGCAGTGCGCAGATACATACTGAAGGTCTGCCCCGGCTTTGCTTCCCAAAAATCAAACGCATCCAGAAACGCATCACAGAAATCCACGCTGTTCCATGCATCCTCTCCCCTTCCGGGAACCTGTGCGGTCAGAAAGCATTCCGCCCAGAACGTGCGGAACCGTTCATCATTGGCATCGTGCAGCTTTTTGCGCTGTTCCGGCGGCAGCTGCAGCAACGGCGAAGCGTCAATGTCCGCCCATGTTTTCACATCATTCATAGCTGCTCAGTCCTCCCGGTGCTCGTTCATCCAGATCAGCTGATGGAACACTTGTTCGGCGGTCTTGCTGTCACGCATGTTGCCTACCAGCCCGGCGAGCTGATACAGTGCCGCCATATCGTAAAGCCGCGCGCTGAGCACCTGCCCGTTTTCCCGCTTGACCTCACCATAATACACGCCGCCTACTTCCAGCTCCGTATGGGTAGCTTCGGCGCAGGTCAATGCCGTCAGCGTGACCACCGGGATGCTCTTGGAGCCGTAGGTTATGCAGGCATACACCCGGGTGACCTGCGGCAGGGCATCCACCAGATCCCGGCACAGGCCGATCAGCGTTTCCGGGCGCTGATCCTCAGGCAGGTGCACCAGTTCCACCTGCGCTTCTGCAATGCCCAGCTGCGCCAGCTCTTCCAGCAGGCGCTGATAGTTGCGGGCGGTATCGGCATTTTCCTGCCGGATGGCCAGCAGCTGCACCGTGTCCCCGGGTTCAAGGGTATCCCGCATCACCTGCACGATGGGAAAGCAGGTGGCTGTGGGCGCATCTGCCCGCTCCCGCTGGTACAGCATGGGGTCCAGCTTTCCCTGCAAAGGTACGGTGGTGATATAAGTCTTTAGCACAGGGCAACACTCCTTTTTATAAGATCCATTATCTGCATCATACCATGAAACCGCCCCGCGCACAAGGCAGGCTGAATGAATTTATGGCCGTTCTTTTCAGCGCAAAAGTACATCATTGTAATAAAGTGAATATTTTCTAGCCATCCGGCCCTTCAGTTTTGCGGTGTTTTGTGATATATTTAGGGTACTATCCCCGTAAGGGGGGCGAAAACATAAGCTTAAAGCGTTGCTTTGCTACGGAAGTAGTACAATCCCCGCAAGGGGGCGAAAACTAGCCAAAGGGGCCAACGATATCACTTTCATAGGTACCATCCCCGTAAGGGGGCGAAAACGTTTGTGTTAGATACCGTATGCCTTGCGACCCTGTACCATCCCCGTAAGGGGGCGAAAACAAGAGCGGAACCGCCCACAGGCAATGCCACTCTGTACAATCCCCGTAAGGGGGCGATAACTTGAACGCGGCAATGTACTTCAGCTTCCACTCAATACCATCCCCGCAAGGGGGCAAAAGCATGGTCCAGTTCGGCATAGAGTTCAGGGCGAAGGTACAATCCCCGTAAGGGGGCGAAAGCATCGTACCAACACACATCTCTTTAACATTCATAGTACAATTCCCGTAAGGGGGCAAACCAAAGCAAGAAAAGTAATTTTAAGTTTCTTGCTTAACTATCCGCATTCCATGGGCTTTTTCTCTTTGCAATGTCAAGGAGGAATGCCCTATGCTCATCAACTTTACCAATCATCCGTCCGCTCTGTGGAGCGCCGAGCAAAAGGCTGCGGCACAGCGCTACGGCAAGGTGGTCGATCTTGCCTTCCCTGCCATTGACCCCGCCACCAACGAGGCCGTGCTGGACTCCCTTGCCACGGTATATGCCGACCACATCCTGCACCTTAGCCCGGATGCCGTACTCTGTCAGGGCGAGTGCACCTTTGTGTACCGGGTGGTTCAGCGTCTGGAAGCCGCGGGCATCCCCACGCTGGCCGCCTGCTCCCGCCGCAAGAGTCAGGAGACCACCTACCCGGACGGCAGTACCCTGAAGCGCAGCATCTTCGCCTTTGCAGGCTTCCGCTGCTATGGCTCGCCCTGAAAAGGGATTTCAATTGTTCCACCGCCGTGGTATAATGGGGCTGCCCCGCAAGGGGACGGTTACAACAACGTGTTGATCTTAACATTAGCCTTCATGAATTGCAATTTATCCCCGTAAGGGGATGGAAACAGATAGCGGCTCAGTATCTTGACGCACCACGCCTATTTTAATTTATCCCCGTGAGGGGACGGAAACGTGGCCTGTGCAGCCCAAACGTCGCCGCCGCTACATTTCAACTTATCCCCACAAGGGGACGGAAACGTATTCTTACTACCCTTGGGTCTTGCCATAATATATTTCAACTTATCCCCGTAAGGGGGCGAAAACCGGCCCTGCGCAAAGTCCATGACGCGCTTCTCGGTACCATCCCCGTAAAGGGGCGAAAACCAAATCCATGGTCGGCTTGAAGTTTTGCTTTATGTACCATCCCCGTAAGGGGGCGAAAACTTGATTACCTGTAAATTTCACCGAGCATTCAGCAGTACCATCCCCGTAAGGGGGCGAAAACTCAGCCTTGTACAGGGTCAACGTGCAATAGTGGGTACCATCCCCGTAAGGGGGCAAAAAACTCCGCATCAAAAAAGATGCGGAGTTTTTCTTTTACAAACCTTAACTTCTTGTTTTCCGTGGGCTGTCCCTCTATGAACGGAACGATTGCAGCTGCTGTGATATTTTCTCTGCTGCGGCTTTTGCATAGCGACAAAGTG
>OGDY01002124.1_pt1 | contig 19329 bp, 19 predicted proteins | sample 1570341 | NCBI WGS metagenome assembly OGDY01 (sample SAMEA2581972, study PRJEB24529) | metagenome | biome: Human gut stool | place: China | collected 2011 | reverse complement strand
CGCCGCTCGGCAAGGAGATCCTCTCGCTCGGCATCGTGCTCTTCGGCATGACGCCATTCGGCTGGCGCTGCATGGGCGCGCTCTTCGGCGTGGCCATGCTGCCGCTGATGTGGGACCTGCTGCGCCGGATGTTCCGCGACGACCGCGTGGCCCTGTGCGGTGCGGCGCTGCTGGCGTGCGACTTCATGCACCTGACGCAGACGCGCATCGCGACCATCGACAGCTTCGCGACGCTGTTTATCCTGCTCATGTACCTGTTTTTGTACCGGTACTTCACGGAGGGCAAGCTGCGCCATCTCGCCGCCTGCGGCGTCACGTTCGGCATCGGCGCGGCCACGAAGTGGACATGTCTCTACGCCGGGGCGGGCCTTGGCGTACTCTGGGTGCTGCACTGGGTGTTTGCCGGCGTGCAGGCGCACCGGGCCGGTGACGGCCGCAGGTATGCGCGCAGCCTGCTGGGCAACATTGGCTTCTGCCTTGTGTTTTTCGTGCTCGTGCCGGGTATGATCTATTATGCAAGCTATTACCCCTACGGCGCGGCGCGCGGCCTGCGCGGCGCGGGCATGTACTTCACGCGCGAATACGCCGCCATCGTGCTGGAAAACCAGCGCTTCATGTTCACGTATCATTCCGGCCTTGTCGCCACGCATCCATATTCCTCGCGCTGGTGGCAGTGGTTGCTCGACCTGCGGCCGATCCTCTACTACCTGTCGTACGGCGACGGGACGGTGTCGACCATCGGCGCGTTCGTCAATCCCCTGCTGTGCTGGGGCGGGCTGCTGGCGCTGCCGGTGCTCGCGTACCGCGCGGCGAAGCGCGACCGCACGGCGCTGTTTCTCCTCGTCGGCTATCTGGCGCAGGTGCTGCCGTGGGTGTTCATCTCGCGCCTGACGTTCGAATACCACTACTTCGCGGCGACGCTCTTTCTCGTGCTCGCGCTCGGCTATGTGTTCGACCGGCTGCGGCAGCGCGGCTATCTCGGCATCGTGTATGCCTTCACGGCGGCAAACGGCGTGCTCTTCGCGCTGTTTTACCCCGTGCTCACGGGTGTGACGATCCCGCGCGACTATGCATGGAATGTGCTCAAATGGCTCCCGGACTGGCCGTTTTAACGCCGGGAAATTTCAGAAATCGAGGTACTGTATATGATTGCGATCGGATGTGACCACGGCGGCTTTGCCCTCAAGCAGGAGGTCATGCGCCATCTGGACGAGCTGGGCCTTGCCTACAAGGACTTCGGCACCTACAGCGAAGAGAGCTGCGACTACCCCATCTACGGCGAGGCCGTGGCCCGCGCCGTTGCGGGCGGGGAGTGCGAACGCGGCATCCTCATCTGCGGCACCGGCATCGGCATCTCCATCTCCGCGAACAAGGTCAAGGGCATCCGCGCCGCCCTGTGCGGGGACTGCTACTCCGCCGAGATGACCCGCCGCCACAACGACGCGAACATCCTCGCCATGGGCGCGCGCGTGCTCGGTCCGGGCCTCGCGCTCAAGATCGTGGACACGTTCCTGACCACCGAATTTGAGGGTGGCCGCCACGCGCGCCGCATCGCCCTCATCAGCGACATTGAAAACCGCGGCTGATGCCGCCTGACCCAAAGGAGGTGTGCCGATGCGCGCCCATCGCAATGACGTTTACCGCGCCCGGCGCAGCCGGGGCAAGGCCTGGCCGGTGATCCTGTGGATCCTCGCCGGGCTGATCGTGCTGGCCGTGATCCTGTTTTACGCCGGCCAGAAATACATCGTCTATGACAGCGACGGCTCCCTGCACGTCGTCTTCCCCATCATGGAAACGCCCGCCCCTGTGACCGAGGACGGCCAGCCCGAGACGGTCGACACCGAGCTCGTGCTCGAGGACCCGGACTACTCCGGCATCGTCTCCGATGCGGGCAAGGGCCTCACCGAGCTGCACGCGCAGTATCTGACGGCTGACAAGATCACGGCCGACGGGCTCAAGCGCGCGGCCTCCGCCGTGAAGGCGGCGGGCGGCAATACTCTCGTGCTGCAGATGAAGGCACCCGGCGGCACGCTGAGCTGGAAGTCCGGCGTCTCGGACGCCGCAGCCTACGGCGTCAACGGCACGGCCGAGCTCGCCGACGCGATCCAGACCGTCAAGGGGCAGAACATCTACCTCGTCGCCGTCGTGAGCACGTGCGTCGATACGCTCATGGCCGAGCGCTACGCCGCCACCGCGCTGCAGACCGCGTCCGGCAGCGCGTATATCGACGGCTCCGGCGGCTGGGTCGACCCGTACAACACGTTCATCCGCACGTACCTCGTCAGTCTCTGCAAGGAGCTGCACGATCTGGGCTTTGACGAGGTTGCGTTCTCGTACCTGCAGCAGCCGCTCGCGGCCACGGAGCTCAAATATGCGTCCCAGAGCGGCACGCCCTCGCGCACGGATGCGGTGGTGTCGCTGGCAAAGTACCTGCGCGCGAATCTGAGCGCCACGGGCCTGCGCGTGAGCGCGATCGTGAGCGCGGACTCCATCCTGCAGGAAAAGGCCGCGCAGTCCGGGCAGGACATGGCGGTGTTCCCGAAGCTGTTTGACCGCGTGTGCGTGTTCGCCACGACCGACAACGTCTCCACGCTCCAGAACACCATCGCAGCCGACAGCAGCTTTGACGCCGCGACGCGCTTTGTCCCGTTTCTCGCTCAGGCGCCGGAATCGGGCAGCTACGTCACCACCGGCTGAGCCAAGGCGGGGAAACGCACGCAAACACCCAACCATCCCCGCCGCCAATATCGGCAGCACGGGCGGAATATCGGCGAAAAAACGGTGTGGCCTCTCCGGTCACACCGTCTGGTTTTTTTGCAGCCAAGCCGGCACACGAAATATCGTGCATTGCCCGATTGCAGTTCAGTTCTCAGCATCCAGATAGTCCCACAAATTCATGGTTCCTCCGTCCTCTTCATCGTTCAACCCGTAATCCCGAAATGTCATCCTTGTCATGCCCGTTGTTTTGTCGACATAGAAGTACTCATGCGCGCCTGTATAACTGCGAAACATCACGACATACTCGGAGTCCGTTTCATCGTATCTTACCACATACATAATCTCCGGGAGTTCTTCTGCTATACTCCAGTCATACATTTTGCGGCAATAGTTGTTTACGCCTTCATAGGCCATATCTTCCGTTATTGTTTGCTCCCGCGCAGCGGTGCTCTCCGGTGGGACAGTGCTCTCCGGCGCAGCGGTGCTCTCCGGCGTGACAGTGCTCACAACCGCCGGCGCAGGCGAATGATCGGCAGGTGTATCTTTTGCGCCGCAGCCCGGCAGTATTGTGACCACAGTCACCGCGGCAATCATGCAGCAAATTTGTTTTTTCATAGCTTCCTCCCAAATTCCGGTTTTCTCTGTAGATTCTAGATTATCACATTTTCTTAAAAATGGCAACAGCCACAGTGGCACGAACCACTGTGGCTGTTTTCTGTCTGATACGCAGTGTATCTTACTGCTTCGGCTGCTTGACGGCAAACACGTGCATCACCATGCCGAGCCCCGTCACGCCGCAGAACACGCGGTGCATGACGCGCGCCTGCTTCGGGCCGATCTTCTTGGCCGCGGCGTGTGTGTAGTTCAGGCCGAGGATGCCCGAGCCGATGACCGAGCCGCTGACGACGGACGGCACGTCCGCACGGCCGGTCGCAAACGCCTGCACCGTGTGCACGCCCGCGCCGAGGCACAGCAGCCCCGCGCCCGCGCCGTGGATGAGCATGCGCAGCTTGTAGTGTGCCTTGCCCCACTTCGTGTGCTTGAGCACGGCCTCCGCGCCGTCGATGGCGTAGCCCGCCGCGCCGATCCACGGCCAGATCTTCTGGTACTTGCCGAGGGTATTCATGATCTTGCAGTTACATTTTTTCATTCCTGTATGCCTCCTGAGTATCCTTTTTGATTGTTATCTGCAGCCCGGCGCGCAGCCGGGACAGGGCTTCGGGGTCGTTTTCCACCTCGCGCGTGACGAGCACGATCAGCTGCACATCCGTGAGGCTGCTCACCGTCGCCAAACAGTCGAGCAGACGCAGCGTTGCCGCGGCGTACCGCGCAGGAAAGACCACATCGCGGTCGTCGAGCGCGTCCATACCGTGCCGCCAGACGATTGTCTGCGCGAGGCATATCTGCTGCACGTCCGTCAGCCGCGGCGGCGGGCAGATATCCAGCGCGGCCACGCACCGCAGCAGTTCGGGCCAACGGGCATCGAGCGGCTCGGGCGACGCAAACGCCGCAGCCAGTGCCACCGGCGCCATTGGCTCGAGCGCGGCATCGGCTGTCACCGCCGGTACATTTCCGGCCGCCAGCGCCGCGATGCGGTGCCGGTCAAACAGACGCTGCGCCGCGCGCGCGAAAGCGAGCGCCGCCGCAAGATTTTTCTCGGCCGTATGCCCCGGCCGCACCAGCAGCGCCAATATCCGGTCGCGCACCGCTGTGACCGCAGCAGTCAGCCGCCGCTCACGCGCGCCGGGCACATAGCCGTCGTCCGGCAGCATCATGGAGGTGAACCGCAGCGGCACAGAACGCTCCAGCAGCCGCCGCGCGGCCTCCGGGCACGCGGGCGAGAGTCCCTGCTCCACCCGGTCGCACAGCAGCACCTCCCAGCGCGGAAAGTCCCGGCACGTGCGGCACAGGCTCTGCTCGCCGAGTGTGCGCTGCAGCTCGCACAGGCCGTCCGCGCACAGAAACGGGCAGCGTCCATCCGTCTGCGCAAAGTACGTATCGCCCTCGCTGTCCACACGCAGCACGCGCCGCAGCTTTGCCGCCAACGGATGCTGCAGGCGCAGGTAGGCGTCCTGCGCGTCCGGATCGACGACGATCTCCCACGCGGCGCAGCATGTCTGCGGGCACGCCCCGGCCAGGCACCGGAACGCGGCATAGTCATCGGATCGGGTCTGGTACATGGCGGCCTCCTCGCGCATTTTTGTCTATTGTAACACATCGCACGCCGCAGGAAAAGGGACGTTTCCACACTCCGTGCGCAAAAAACAGACGGACACCGAAATGTCCGTCTGTCTGTTGCTGTTATGACCGGCCGGCAGCTTACTGCTTGACCAGATCCATGAGGTTGATGATGCCGCGCGGGCAGATCTCGGCGCAGTGGCCGCAGCCGACGCACTTGTCGTAGTCGATCGTGGACACGAAGTTCTCGATCTTGATGGCTTCCGCCGGGCACTCGCGCTGGCACTTCATGCAGCCGATGCAGCCGACATCGCAGATCTTGCGCGTGACGGCGCCCTTGTCCTGATTGCGGCAGCCGACAAGCACAGCCTGCTTATACGGCACCTTCTCAATGATCTTCTTCGGGCAGGCATCGGCGCAGGCCATGCAGCCGACGCACTTGTCGCGGTCGACCTTGGCAACACCGTTGACGATGTGCATCGCGCCGAACTTGCAGGCCTTGGCGCAGTTGCCGAGACCGATGCAGGCGAAGCGGCACTCCTTGTTGCTCTTGCCGCCGAACAGCATGGCAGCCTGGCAATCCTGGGGGCCCTGATAGTTGAAGCGCTTGACGGCGACGCCCTCCGCGCCGGAGCACGGCACGAACGCGACCATCTTCTCCTCCGCACCGGCGGAGACGCCCATGATTTCCGCGATCTTGTCGGCGGCAGCCTGACCGCCGGCAACGCAGCAGTTGACCGGAGCCTGACCCGCCGCGACCGCAGCGGCATAGCCGTCGCAGCCGGGGTAGCCGCAGCCGCCGCAGTTGGCGCCGGCGAGGCACTCACGCACGGCCTCCTGCTTGGGGTCGACTTCCACATAGAAGATCTTGGCGGCGAACGCCAGCAGCGCGCCGAAGATGGCGCCCATAGCGCCGAGGACGGCGATACCTTCGAGAATCAAAGTAAAGTTCATATTCACGTCCTCCTTAGCCGATCTTCATGCCGGAGAAGCCCATGAAAGCCAGGGCCAGCAGACCGGCGGAGACGAGGCAGATCGGGAAGCCCTCAAAGCTCTCCGGATAGTCGGCAAACTCGAGCTTCTCGCGCACGCTTGCGAACAGGCAGATGGCGAGCATGAAGCCAAGACCGCCGAACACGCCGTAAACCACGCTCTGCAGGAAGCCGAAGCTGTACTGCGTGTTGAGCAGCACGACGCCGAGCACGGCGCAGTTGGTGGTGATCAGGGGCAGGTAGATGCCGAGCGCGGAGTACAGGGACGGGATGGACTTTTTGAGGAACATCTCGATGAACTGCACGAGCGCGGCGATGACGAGGATGTAAGCGATCGTCTGCAGGAAGCCCAGGCCGAGCTTGACGAGCAGGCAGTTGACAAGCCAGCAGATGGCGGACGCCAGGCCCATGACGAACGTGACGGCGAGGCCCATGCCGGCGGCGGTGTCGATCTTGCTCGAGCAGCCGAGGAACGGGCAGCAGCCGAGGAACTGCGAGAAGATGAAGTTATTCGTCAGCACGGCGCTGAGGATGATGGCAAAAATACTGGTCGTAGAACTCATGTTATGCCGCCTCCTTTTCCTGCGCTGCGAGCGCTTTTTCCTTGGCTTCCTTCTTCTCGGCGGACTTGCGCAGCGCGTACTGCATCAGCGCGATCAGGCAGCCAAGGGTGATGAAGCCGCCGATCGGGAGCGTAAGCACGAGCGCGCCGTACTCGGACGGGAAGATCTGAATGCCGTTGCCGGTGCCGATGACACCGTCGATGGTGTTGAAGATACCGGTGCCGAACGAGCCCTTGCCGAGCAGCTCACGAATGACACACATGGCGATGAGCACGAGCGTATAGCCGAGGCCCTGGAAGATGCCGTCGAAGAATGACGGGCCGACGGGGTTTTTCTGGCAGAACGCTTCGGCGCGGCCGATGATGATGCAGTTGACGACGATCAGCGGGATGAACACGCCCAGGGACGCGCTCAGCGCGGGAACGTAAGCCTGCAGCACCAGATCGACAATGGTGACGAAGCTGGCGATGACCAGCACGAAGATGGCCAGACGGATGTCATTCGGAATGACCTTACGGATGAGAGAAATGACCACATTGCAGCACGTCAGGATGATGAGCACGGACAGGCCCATGCCGATGCCGTTGAAGAGGCTGGTCGTGATGGCCATGGTGGCGCACATACCGATGAGCTGCACAAGGACCGGGTTGTTGGTAATGAGGCCTTCCTTGAACTGTTGTTTGATATTCATATTTCAGCCCTCCTTAACCCAGCGACTTGGCCGCGTTGATGACGGCCTGCACTTCGTTGACGACAGCGCGGGACGTGATCGTCGCGCCGGAGATGGCTTCGATGGTGCCCTTGTCCTTGGTCAGGGCAAGGCCGTCGCCCTGACCGACCAGGTGGTCGCGCCAGGCGCCTTCATTGGTATCCGCCGCCTTGGCGCCGAGACCGGAAGTCTCGGAGTGCTTGGTGACGTACACGCCGGTGCAGTTATAATCGCTGTCGAGGCCGACGACCATGGTGATCATGCCCTGCGCGCCGGAGAACGTAGTCTCGGCGACGTAGCCGATCTGCTGGCCGCCGGTGGTGGCGGTGCTGAGCTTGGTGATGGTGCCGTCGTTCTCAAAATTGGCCTGCTCGGAATAGTCATCGGCCTGGAGGACGTTGGCGTATGCTTTGTTGGTCGTCTCGACCGCGCGCATGGCAATGGTGTCTTTCGTCACCTCATAAACGAGGCCGAGGGCCAGCGCCATGATGGCAGACACGGCAAAGAGCACGAGCGCAAGCTTGATGATCTGGCCGCCGCCGGATTTCTTTTCAGTCTTTTCAGCCATTTGCAGCAGCCTCCTTTGCTTCTTTCTTCGCAGCCTTTGCAGCAGCCTTCTTGGCCTTGACGTCCTCGCGGCTGACGCCGAACTGACGGCGCTGGGTGTGCTTGTCGAACATCCACGCGCAGCAGTTCATGATGAGGATGGCAAAGGAAACGCCCTCCGGGAAGCCGCCGAACACGCGGATGAGCACGGTCAGCGCGCCGCAGCCGACGCCGTAGATGATGCGGCCGGGAGCGGTGACGGGGCTGGTGCTGTAGTCAGTCGCCATGAAGAAGGCGCCGAGCAGCAGGCCGCCGGACAGGAGGTTATCGAGCATCCACTCGACGTGGGTATAGCCGCCGCCATTTTTGCTTCCGAAGATGAGCGTCAGCAGCGCGACGGAGCCGATGAACGACACGGGGATGTGCCAGGTGATGACCTTGCGGCACAGCAGGTACACGCCGCCGATGAGCAGCGCGAGCGCGCTGACCTCGCCGAGGCAGCCGGGCATGGTGCCGAGGAACATGGACTTGAAGGTGTAGTACTGCGGCAGCGCCTCGCCAGCCTTCATGTAGCTGAGCGGGGTGGCCATGGTGGTCGCGTCCGCACCGATGACGGACGTCAGGCTGCTGGGCACGACCCAGGTGGTCATGAACAGCGCGTAGGAGGCGAGCAGGAACGCACGGCCGGCGAGCGCCGGGTTGAGGAAGTTCTTGCCGATGCCGCCGTAGAGCTGCTTGACGACCACGATGGCGAAAAACGCACCGATGATCGGCAGCCACCACTTGCAGTTGGCCGGCAGGGTGTACGCGAGCAGGATGCCCGTGACCACGGCGGACAGGTCGCCGATGGAGTCGGGCTTTTTCATGAGCTTACGGTAAGCCCACTCAAAGAACACGCACGACACAATGGACACGGCCAGCGGGATGAGCGCCTGCGCGCCGAACTGCCACACGCCGACACACAGAGCCGGGAGCAGGGCGATGATCACGTCGAGCATGATCTCGCGGGTGCCGCGCTTGGCGCGCACCTGAGGCTGGTAGGCAGCGTCAAAGGTAAATTCTTTCGGTGTCATTTCGTTTCAGCCTCCTTTGCAGCGGCTTCCGCGCGGGCCTTTTCTTCAGCTGCACGGGCGGCGAAGAGGAGCTTTGCGGTCTTGAAGGTATGGGTCAGGGGCAGACGGCCCGGGCAGTTGTACGAACAGCTGCCGCACTCGAAGCAGTCGAGGATATGGTACTTCTGCATGTTCTCGAAGTCGCGGTTCTGATAGTACTTATACATGTACAGCGGCTCGAGCTTCATCGGGCAGACGGTCAGGCACTTGCCGCAGTGGATGCACGTCGGATTCTCGACGGAGCGGTCTTCCTTATCGGTGAAGAACAGGATACCCGCGGTGCCCTTGATGTTGGGCGCCTCGAGATTCGTAGCGATCAGGCCCATCATGGGTCCGCCGAGGACGATCTTCTTCGGCTCGACGACGAAGCCGCCGCACTGCTCGACGATGTAGCTGAACGGGGTGCCGAAGCGGCACTGCAGGTTGTAGGACTTATCGCCCATGGCGCTGCCGGCGACGGTGAGGACACGCTCGATGCTGGGCATGCCTTCGTAGCAGGCGCGGTAGATGGCGTAAGCCGTCTGGGTGCTGATGACGTTGCAGCCGACGCCGGACGGCAGGCCGCCGGGCTTGACCTCACGGTTCGTGATGGCCTTGATCTGCATCTTCTCGGCGCCCTGGGGGTACTTGACGTTCTCCGGCACGATCTCCACGCCGTACTGCGCGGGGTTCTTCGACAGCAGCAGGTCGATGGCGTCCTGCTTGTTCTTCTCGATGCCGTAGTAAGCCTTGTCGAGGCCGGACGCAATGCGCGCCAGCTCGATGCCCTTGAGCAGCTCCTCAGGGTGGTTTTTCATGGTCAGGTGGTCGCCGTTGAGGTACGGCTCGCACTCTGCGCCGTTGATGATGAGGGTATCGACCTTGCCAAGGCCGCCGCGGATCTTGAACGCGGTCGGGAACATGGCGCCGCCGTGGCCGACGATACCGGCCTCGCGGATGCGCTCGAGGATGGCCTCAGGATCCTTCATCTGCTCGGGCGTCAGGGGCGCGAGATCCGTGCAGGGGGTGTCCTGGAAGTCATTTTCGATCACGATCGCGGGGATCATATCGCCCAGGGGGTGGGGTCTCGGCTCAATAGCGATCACCTTGCCGGAGACCGTCGCGTGAATGGGCGCGGAGACGGGTGCCGGATTGTCAGCGATCTTCTGACCCATCTTCACATAATCGCCCACCGCGACCAGCGGTTTGCAGGGTGCGCCGATATGCTGCATCATCGGGAGCACGACCTGCGGCGGAGGCGCAATGACGGTCACCGGAACGTCCGGAGCCTTCATGTAGTTGGGATGAACTCCGCCATGAAACTTAAAGGGCATTTGCATCACCTCTCTATTTTTTGACCCACATATATTAGCACACCAGCCTAACTTCGTCCACCAAAAATGGCGGAAAAACATCAAATTGTACTAATTTAAATATTAACGAACCTGCAAAAATGCTGACAAATCCAACATTTCCGGAAACTTTGCAACATTTTGTGCATATTGGCGGGATTTCTCGCCATTCCGGCGCGCCGGGCGGAAAAAAATTCTGTGTTCGGGACTTAACAAGCGGGGAAAAATCCTGTAAAATAGATAGCAAATGCTCTGCCGGCGCCGCCGGCGGCAAAAGGAGGCCACGTTATGCTGACACCCTGGGCGGATACGCTCGACCGCGCGCAGCCCCTGCCGGAATATCCCCGGCCGCAGATGGTGCGCGACAGCTACCTGAATCTCAACGGCCCGTGGAGCTACGCGATCACGACGAGCGCGAGCAAGCCCGCGCAGGCCGACGGCACGATCCTCGTGCCCTTCTCGCCCGAGAGCGAGCTGTCCGGTGTGGGACGCGTCCTGCAGCCGGAGGAATACCTGTGGTACATCCGCACGGTCACGCTGCCGGACGGGTTCAACATCGGGCGCGTGCTGCTGCACTTCGGCGCGGTCGATCAGATCGCGACCGTGTGGTGCAACGGCGTGGAGCTGACCACGCACACGGGCGGCTACCTGCCGTTTACGGTGGACATCACCGAGGTGCTGGCCAAGGAAAACACGATCCTCGTGTGCGTGCGCGACGCGACGAACCGCTCCCAGCTCCCGCGCGGCAAGCAGACGCTGCACCCGCACGGCATCTGGTACACGCCGCAGAGCGGCATCTGGCAGACAGTCTGGCTCGAGAGCGTGCCGCAAAACTATATTCATTCCCTGCGCGTGACGCCGCTGTTCGACGCGCATCAGGTGGAGATCACCGTCGAGGGCGCCGGCCAGTGCACGATCGACCTCGAGGGCAAGCGCTTCACATTCCCGGCGGGCGTGCCGGCGCACGTGCCGGTGCAGTCGTTCCGCCCCTGGTCGCCGGAGCACCCGACGCTCTACCCCTTCAGCGTGACGCTCGGGGACGACACGGTCTACAGCTACTTTGCCATGCGCAAGTGCAGCGTGGAAACGGACAAGGACGGCGTGCGCCGCCTGTTTCTCAACGGCAAGCCGTATTTTCACAACGGCCTGCTCGATCAGGGCTACTGGCCGGACGGGCTCTACACCGCGCCGAGCGACGACGCGCTCATCTATGACATCCAGCTGGCCAAGGACATGGGCTTCAACATGCTGCGCAAGCACATCAAGGTCGAGTGTGACCGCTGGTACTATCACTGCGACCGGCTGGGTATGCTCGTCTGGCAGGATATGCCCTGCGGCGGCAAACGCTACGACCCGCTCATCGTCTCGACCCCGCTCGTGACGGGCTGGCACCTCGACGACAGCTGGTATCCCCTCTTCGGCCGCACGAACGTAACCGCGCGCAAGGCGTTTTTGAACGAGCTGCGCGACATGGTCACCACGCTCTACAACCACCCGTGCATCGCCGTGTGGGTACCGTTCAACGAGGGCTGGGGCCAGTTTGACAGCCAGACGGCCGTGCAGGTCATCCAGTCCGTGGACAAGACCCGCACGATCGACCCGGCCAGCGGCTGGCACGACCAGGGCTTCGGCGATGTGCGCAGCCTGCACGTGTATTTCCAGAAGTACAGGTTCCAGCCCGATAAGCTCGGCCGCGCCACGCTGCTGTCGGAGTTCGGCGGCTATGTCCACCGCGTCGAGGGCCACGCCGCCGGCGGCAAGAGCGTCGGCTATAAGACGTGCGACGCCCCGCTCTCGCTCGAATACGCGCTCCAGGCGCTCTATGACGAGCAGATCCGCCCCGCCATCGCGCAGGGGCTCAGCGCCGCGGTGTACACGCAGCTGAGCGACGTGGAGCATGAGCTCAACGGCCTCGTGACCTATGACCGCAGCATCGTCAAGCTCCCGGTGCAGACGCTGCGCAAGATCTTCTACATCGAAAACGAATGAGCAAAACCGCCCGCTGCAATCGCAGCGGGCGGTTCGTTTTTTGGATTTGGGCGCGTGCTTTAGTACGCAACGCCCCAGTAGATCATGCACTTGGCGGGTTTGCCGCACACGGGGCAGACATCGTCCAGGTGCTCCTGCTCGAACGGGATGCAGCGGCTGGACATGCCGGCCTTGTCCTTCATCTCGAGCTCGCAGGCGAGGTCGCCGCACCACATGGTCTTGATGAAGCCGCCGTTTTTCTCCTGCAGCTCCTTGGCCTCGGCCAGCGAGTGCGCGGCATAGGTGTGCTCGTCGAGGTTGCGCTTGGCCTTGTCGAACAGGCCCTGCTGCACGGTCTCGAGCAGCTCGGGGATGCGCGCCTCGAGCTCGTCGAGCGCGACGGTGATCTTCTCGCCGTTGTCGCGGCGGACGGCGACGCAGTGGCCGGCCTCGATGTCCTTCGGGCCGATCTCGACGCGCAGCGGCACGCCCTTCATCTCCCAGTTGGCAAACTTCCAGCCGGGGCTGTTGTCGCTGAAATCGCCCTGCGCGCGCAGGCCGGCGGCCTTCAGGCGCGCGACAAGCTCCTCGGCCTTCTCGGTCACACCGGGCTTGTGCGCCGCGATGGGCAGCACGATCACCTGGATCGGCGCGATGTGCGGCGGCAGGACAAGGCCGCTGTTGTCGCCGTGGGTCATGATCAGGCCGCCGATGACGCGCGTGGACATGCCCCACGAGGTCTGGTGCGGATAGGCCTGCTGGTTGTTCTTGTCGGTGTAGGTGATGTCAAACGCGCGGGCAAACCCGTCGCCGAAGTAGTGGCTCGTGCCGGACTGGAGCGCCTTGTGGTCATGCATCATGCACTCGATCGTATAGGTGTTCACAGCGCCGGCGAACTTCTCCTTGTCGGTCTTGTTGCCGCGGATGACGGGCATGGCCAGCTCCTGCTCGCAGGTATCGGCATAAATTTCGAGCATCTGCAGCGTCTCCTTGCGGGCCTCGGCCTCGGTGGCGTGCAGGGTGTGGCCCTCCTGCCAGAGGAACTCACGCCCGCGCAGGAACGGACGGGTGGTCTTCTCCCAGCGCATGACGCTGCACCACTGGTTATACAGGCACGGCAGATCGCGCCAGCTGTGCACGATGTGGCTCCAGTGCTCGCAGAAAAGCGTCTCGGACGTCGGGCGCACGCACAGGCGCTCCGGCAGCTCCTCGCTGCCGCCCATCGTGACCCACGCGCACTCGGGCGCGAAGCCCTCAACGTGGTCCTTCTCCTTCTGCAGCAGGCTCTCGGGGATCAGCATCGGCATGGACACGTTCTGGTGTCCGGTCGCCTTGAACTTGCCGTCGAGCACCTTCTGGATGTTCTCCCAGATGGCGTAGCCATACGGGCGCAGGATGAACAGACCCTTGACATCGGAATAGTCCACCAGCTCCGCCTTGGTGCACACGTCGGTGAACCACTGGGCGAAGTCCACTTCCATATCGGTGATCTGCTCGACCTTCTTATCTTTGGCCATAAGCGCAACACTCCTCTGTAGGCCGCGCGGGGTGAGCGCGCGGGCGTATTTCATAATGTATGGGGTAACTTATATAGTGTATAGAATCCGCCGCCGCTTGTCAAGCACCAAGCAGCTCCTGCACCGCAAAAATACCGATCATGACGGCGATGAGAAAGTACATCACGACCGCGGCGACGGAGTGCCGCGCCGGCCGGCGGTCAAACAGCTGCCCCACGCACCAGAACACGAGCAGCGCGGTGCCGATCCAGTAGACCGGGTTGAGCGCGACGGCCATAACCGTTACCTCGACGATCAGCAGCGCGAACACCACGATCTGCCACGTGCGGATGCGCCGCGCGCGGCTGTTGCAGTAGATCTCGCGCCAGGCGTCGGAAAGCTCGCGGCGCTGGCGACGGAAAAACGGCTCGCGCGGCTTTTTCGGCGCGGCCGCTTCGGCCGGAGCCTCGGTCGTTTCGACCACGGTCTCGGTTATGGTTTCGGCGGTCCCGGCCGCCGTTTCAGGTTCTGCTTCGGTGTAGGGGCGCTCTTGTTCCATGCGTTCCACTCCTTTCCGGCTTTTCGGAAAACCGGTCCTTTTTCCACAGGATACCCCGCCGCCGGCCGCCTGTCAAGGGCTGGATGGCGGCCGAAAAGTGCATTTCGGGCTTGACCGCGCACCATTCGTGCAATATAATATGTAAATTAGAGATGCTATTTCAAGATGCAATCGAACCCCTTGGAGGTGACCATCTATCAACAGACAGAGTTACATGGCGGAGATCAGCAGCCTGCTCGGCCTGATCACCGACGACAATACCCGTCAGGCGCTCATCGCGCAGATGGAGAACATGTTTGACAACGCGCCCGATGAGGAGCGCCTCATTCAGGAGATCGGCAACCCGACGAAGGTAGCCGTTGCCCTCATTCGCTACGCCGACAGCGGCAAGATCACGCCGGCCGCCGCGCCCGTGGTCGCGCCCGAGCAGGTGCAGCCCAGGCGCGCGCCGCAGCCGCGCCCGCGTGCCGAGCAGTACCGCCCCATCGCGCCGCAGCCTGCTCCCCAGCCGGCCTATGCCGACCAGGCCGCCGAGGACACCTGCGACGAGCAGCCCGCCGCGCCCGTGCTCGACGGTCAGTTCTCGTTTGACGAGCAGCCCGAGGAAGGCTACTATGATGAGCAGCCCGCCGACGACGGCTACTATGATGAGCAGCCCGCCGACGACGGCTACTACGACGAGCAGCCTACGGACGACGGCTACTATGACGAGCAGCCCGCGGACGACGGCTACTACGACGAGCAGCCCGCGGATGACGGCTACTACGACGAGCAGCCCGCGGATGACGGCTACAATGACGACCCGAACTACGCCACCGACGGCGAAGAAGGGTATTATGACGAAGCCTATTACGACGAGCCAGCCTACAAGACGAACGTCTTTCTGGCGATTCTCTACACGCTCGGCGCGATCATCATCGGCGTGCCGGTGCTGGCCGTGCTGCTGGTGCTGGATCTGGCCGTGCTGGCCGTCGGCGCCGCATGCGGCGCGGGCGGTGTGGGCCTGATCGCGACGGCCTTCATCGGTCTGCCCATGGTGGCGGATATGCTCATTCTGCTCGGCGGCGGCGCCGCCGTGATCGCCATCGCGCTTGTCGTGATCTGGCTGGCCGTCTGGCTGTTCATCCGCATGGTCATCGGCTGGGTCCGGCTGCTCGTGCGCACGGGCAAGCGCTGGTGCAGAAAGGAGATCGCCGCATGAAAAAAGCCTGGAAAACCATTCTCATCATCGCGCTGTGCGTCCTGATCGTCGGCGAGATCGTGCTCGGCGTCGGCCTTGCGACCGGCGGCAGCCCCGACCGCATCTGGGATGCGGCGTATGAACACTACGACTTCGCGTCAGTCTTCGCATTCATCAAGTCCTCCGGCATCGCGGACTTCCTTGCGAGCATCGGCCTGTAAGAAAAGCAAAAAATGAGGCGGCGAGCTATGCTCGCCGCCTCATTTTGATCTGTTTGATCTGTAAAAAGCCTCGCAGAGTTTGCGCCCGTAGGCGCAAAGAAATTCCAATCATTTCCCCGGCGACATGTGCGGCGGAGAAAATACCGCTCGGCTCGCAAACGTGCGCAGGATGCGGCTCTGGTGCATCCTGCGTGCGCTGCAGCAAGCTGCAGCTCTTCCAACGAGAGCCCAACGCAGTGGGTCTCGTTGGCCCGTCTCACCGTCTCATTTCATTTTAAAGAGCAGCACGCCGCCCGTCATCAGCGCGAGTCCCGCCCATTTGCTCCAGCCGAAGGCGAGCTTTTCCGTGCCCATGATGCCGAAGGCGTCGATGGCCGCGGCCGCAGAAAGCTGCGCGATGAGGATCGTCGCCACGGCGAGCGTCGGGCCGAGCCTGCCCATGCCGAGCATAACCGTGACCGTGATGGCCAGCGCCAGCACACCGCCGAACCAGCAGTATTTCGGCGCGGCGCCCAGCGCGGCAAAGCTGCCCGTGCGCCAGAACACCAGCACCAGCAGCGACAGCACCGCCGCCACGCACTGCACGAAGGCGTTGGTCTCCATCGTGCCGATGTGCTCGGACAGGCGCGTGTTCATCACGCCCTGAATGCTCATCGCCGCCCCGGCGAGGATGCACGCGAGAAATCCACCCAAAATTCATCGGCTCCTTCCGAATAATCCTTGCACTGCCGCCAGAGATGTGTTACACTGTATTGTACGGGCAAACATTTGCCCGCAGTACACGTACAAAGGAGGTCCCGCCCATGGCAGCAGGCAGCAAACCGAAATACTATCTCGTGGAGGCGAGCGTCCTGCCCGAGATCTTCGCCAAGGTGATCGAGGCCAAGGAACTGCTCGAGACCGGCCAGGTGCGCACGGTGGCGGACGCCGTGGCGCGCGTGGACATCAGCCGCAGCGCGTTTTATAAATACAAGGACTTCGTGTCCCCGTTTCAGGACATGTCGCGCGGCCATCTGGTGACGTTCAACCTCGAGCTGCTCGACCGGCAGGGCGTGTTGTCGTCCGTCCTCGCTATTTTTGCCGAAAACGGTGCAAATATACTCACCATCAACCAGAGCATCCCGACGAGCGGCGTCGCCCCGGTGACGATCACGGCCGCGACCGAGAACATGCAGACGACGATGGAGGCGTTCATGGCGGCGCTCAAGGCGGCCGACGGCATCATCCGCGTGCACCTCATGGCCGGCTGAAGATAAAAGCAATACAGCCCCGAACCGTGTTGGTTCGGGGCTGATTTTTTTATCTCATGTTCACTCGAGCAGCTGGGCGCGGCCGCCGTGCAGCCGGATCTTCCCGGCGCAAAAGCGCTTGACCGCCTCGGGCAGGAGCTTCCACTCCGCATCGGTGAGCACGCGGCGCTTGAGCGTCGTGACATCATCGTCCTCAAGCACGGGCACGGCCTTCTGCAGCAGCACCGGGCCGACGCCGCCGGTCTCGTCCACGAGGTACGCCGTCGCCCCCGTAACCTTCAGGCCGCGGGCAAGCACCGCCTCGTGCACCGCGTCGCCGCGCAGCGTCTCGAACGCCGGGACGAGCGACGGCTGCACCGCAATGACCTTGTTGCGAAAGCTCTTCGCCGTCTCGCGGCCGACGCCGGGGTAAAACCCCGCGTTGATGACGAGCTCGATGTCCATATCCTTGAGCTTGTTGCGGATGGCCATGTCGTACGACGTATCGTTCGGGAACATGGCCGGCTCGACGACGACAGTCTCGATGCCGGCGTTGCGCGCGCGCTTGAGCGCGTAAGCGTTGGCGTCGGACGAGATGACGGCGACGAGCTGCAGCTCCGGGATCTCGCCGAAGAACACGGAGTCCAGCAAACTTTGCAATTTTGTTCCCTTGCCGGAAACCAGAACAGCGCTGCGGATCATATGCTCGTTTACTCCTTCCCCAGCAGCCGGGCGGCTGTGGCGCGGTTGTTGTCCTCCTGCCGGTTGAGCAGCTCGGTGCGGCGGCGCAGCTCCTCGCCTCTGCCGGCAAGCGCGACAGCCGCATCAATCTGATCGGACAGGTCCTCTTCGTTGACTGCCTCGAACTGCATATAGTTTGTCTGCTCGACATAGTCGAGAAACGCCGTGACCTTCGGGTCGTAGGCGACGCCGATGAGCGGCACGCCCTGCCCGGCGGCAAAGATCAGCCCGTGCAATCGCATGGACACGACAGCCGTCATGCGCGAGAGCACGCCGATCACCTCGCCCGTGGACATCTGCTCGCCGAGCACATGAAACGGGATGCTCAGGTGCTCCGTGACGAGCTGGCTGGCCTCGCCGTCGGTGCGGAAATTGATGCTGAGGAACACCGGCGTCAGGCCGTATTTCAGGTAGGCGTACACGGCGCCGGCGGCGAACACGGTGGCCTTTTCCTCAATGCCGGGCCACTTGCGCAGTACGAAGCCGATATATTTGCCGTCCGGGTCCATATCGTGCTCGCGCAGGATGCGGTCGATGCGGCCGCGCTCGGCGGCCTGCAGCGTGAGCGCGGGGTCGGACGCGAGGATCACTTCCGGCTCCGTGACGCCGAAGTCCGAAAGCGTCTCGCGGCTGTCCGGCTCGCGGAGGGTGATCTTATCGACGCAGGTGTTGATGACACGTGCGGCGAGCTGCCGGTCGCGCTCGTACACGATCGGGCCGATGCCGCAGCCGTACATCTGCACCTTGCAGCCGCAGCGGTGCGCCAGGCGGATCGTGCTGAGATAATACCACAGGCTCAGGCGGCTCGTGACGTCCTGCATCAGGCTGCCGCCGCCGCTGATGAACAGCTGGCTCCGGCGCAGCACGCGCCGGATGGCCAGATAATGAAACCGATTGCACGCGTTGACGCCGTAGGCGCTGCGCGTATCCTTCGGCCGGCGGGAGATCACGGTCACGGGCATGTTCGCGTCGATGCGGCGCATCTCGCCGATGATGGCCTGCAAAATGGCATCGTCGCCCGCGTTGCCGAAGCCGTAGGCCCCGCAGATGAGCACACCGTCGCGCACACCGTCGCGCCGGTTGCGCTCCATGCGGAAAACGGCGTTGTAGATCTCCAGCTGGCGCAGGCCGGTGGCCTCCTCGGAGAAGTCGGCCTTGCCGCGCCGGTAGAGCGCCTCGCCCATCTCGTGCCGGTAGTTTTCGTCGAGCGCGTAGCGCGCGAGGTAGGCAGCGAGCATGCGCACGTCGCCGGGCTCGATGAGCAGGCCGGTCACACCGTGCTCGATGATGGCCGGCACGCCACCGACGTTCGAGGCGACGGTGGCCAGATGTGCGCGCGCGCCCTCGGGCAGCGCATAGGGAAATGCCTCCGACAGGGACGAGAGCGTATTGATGTCGAGCGCGCCGTAAAAGCTGTCCAGGTCGTTGACCCAGCCGAGGAAGAACACGCTGTCGGTAAGCCCCATCTCTTTTGTGAGCGCCTCGAGCTTTTTGCGCTCCTTGCCGTCGCCCGCGATGGCGAGACGCAGCTGCGGGCAGGCCTTTTGGGCCAGAGCCACGGCGCGGATGAGCGTCGGGATGTCCTTGACGGGGTCGAGCCGGGCGGCAATGCCCGCAATGACGTCGCCCTCGTGAACCGTATACCCGAACTGCGCGAAATACGCCGCGCGGTCGGTCTTGGGCACGACATGGGAAAAGTCAAGCCCGTTGTAGATGGAAAAGAGCCGGTTTGGCTCAAAGCCGCGGTCGATGAGCCGCTGGCGGATGGGGTCGGACACGCACACGC
>OGDY01002120.1_pt1 | contig 19380 bp, 24 predicted proteins | sample 1570341 | NCBI WGS metagenome assembly OGDY01 (sample SAMEA2581972, study PRJEB24529) | metagenome | biome: Human gut stool | place: China | collected 2011 | reverse complement strand
GACACATTATCCGTAAACGCGATCCGGATTTTATCCGCAGACGCAATCCAGAAGGCAAATTCCGGTCATCCGGGACTTCCGCTGGGATGTGCAGCAGCGGCTTATGAACTGTGGGCACATCATATGAACCATAACCCAGCTAACCCGAAGTGGGAGAACAGAGACCGTTTCATCTTATCCGGCGGTCATGGTTCCATGCTGCTGTACTCTCTGCTGCACCTGTTTGGCTACGGAAATCTTTCCAAAGAAGATCTGATGAACTTCCGCCAGTTAGATTCCAAGACTCCGGGACATCCGGAATATGGTCATACCGTTGGCGTTGAGGCGACGACCGGTCCGCTGGGCGCAGGTATGGGTATGGCAGTCGGCATGGCGATGGCTGAGGCACATCTGGAAAGCGTATTCAACAAAGAAAATTATCCGGTAGTTGACCATTACACCTATGTATTGGGCGGCGACGGATGTATGATGGAAGGCATTTCCTCTGAGGCATTCTCTCTGGCAGGTACCCTGGGACTTTCCAAGCTGATTGTTCTCTATGATTCCAACCGCATTTCCATCGAGGGAAGCACCGACATCGCATTCCGTGAGAATGTACAGGAGCGTATGCAGGCATTTGGTTTCCAGACGATCACGGTAGAAGACGGCAATGATATCGACGCGATCGGCAAGGCGATCGAGGCTGCAAAGGCAGATACAGAGCATCCGTCCTTTATTACGATCAAGACAGAGATCGGTTACGGATGCCCGGCAAAACAGGGAAAAGCAAGCGCACACGGCGAGCCGCTGGGCGTGGAGAATGTGGAAGCACTCAGAAAGAACTTAAACTGGCCGAGCGAAGAGCCGTTCTTCGTACCGGAAGAGGTATACAAAAACTACTCCGAGATCGCAGAGCAGAAGGCAGAGGTAGAAGCTGCATGGAACGTGATGTTTGCCGCTTACTGCGAGGAATATCCGGAGATGGAAGCGTTGTGGAACCAGTACCACAACGCTTCCATCTCCGGATATTCCTGGCAATAAGCAGCAAACATCACGTTCCATGCTGCTTCCACATCTGCCTTCTCCTCTGCGATCTTCGCAAAGTTCTCATACACCTCGTCCGGTACATAGAATGGCTCTTTGGAAGGCCACTGTAAGAACTCTTTCATGGCAGCCACATTTTCCTCTCCCAGAGGCTCTCCATGAGCGCTTGCGGAACCCTGTTTTGCAGGACAGCCATATCCGATCTGGGTTTTCACCGTAATGAAGGAAGGACGTGTGGTATCTGCCTTTGCCTCCTCGATGGCTGCACCGATGGCATCCAAGTCATTGCCATCTTCTACTGTGATTAACTGGAATCCAAATGCCTCCATACGTTTCTGCACATTCTCGGTAAATGCGATATCGGTGCTTCCCTCGATGGAAATTCTGTTAGAATCATATAAAACGATCAATTTACCAAGTCCTAAGGTACCTGCCAGGGAAAATGCCTCAGAGGAAATGCCCTCCATCATACATCCATCGCCACCTAATACATAGGTATAATGGTCTACTACCGGATAATTTTCTTTGTTGAATACCGCTGCCAGATGTGCTTCTGCCATCGCCATACCAACTGCCATACCCATACCTGCGCCCAGAGGACCTGTGGTTGCCTCAACGCCTACGGTGTGGCGGTACTCCGGATGACCTGGTGTCAGAGAACCAAGCTGACGGAAATTCATCAGATCTTCTTTCTTTAAATCTCCCATTGGCCATTCAATTCCAACATCTGGATCATCAAATTTTAATCCACCTTCTGCTTCATGATTATATATATCATCACATTTATATGTAAATTCAGCTTCATCTGATAATACTAAAAATCCATGTGCAAATCCTCTTGGTATCATAAACATTTTTTTATTTTCTTCTGTTAATATAACACCTTCCCATTTACCATATGTTTTACTTCCAGGTCTTAAATCAACAGCAACATCAAATACTTCACCTTTTATACATCTAACTAATTTTGCTTGTGTATTTTCTTTTTGAAAATGTAATCCTCTTAGCACACCTTTTTTTGATTTTGACTGATTGTCTTGTACAAAATCATAATTTAGTCCTATTTCTTCAAAATCTTTTTTACTATATGTTTCCATAAAGTATCCTCTATTATCTCCAAATACTGTTGGTTCTATTATATATACACCATCTATTGTTGTTTCTGTTTTTTTAAATTTTCCCATGTTATACTAGATATCCAGTTTTTAGCTAGATATCTCTCCTTTCTTTTGAATTAAATATTTTTTCTATTCTTCACCAAATACATTGTCTGCTACATCTTTTAAATATTTTCCATAATCTGTTTTCATATATTTTTGAGCTAAATTTGATAATTGTTCTGAATTTATCCATCCTTTATCAAATGCTATTTCTTCTGGACAACATATTTGTAGACCTTGGCGTTTTTGAATTGTTTGAACAAAACTTGCTGTTTCTATTAATGCATCATGTGTGCCTGTATCAAACCATGTCATTCCTCTTCCTAATTTTTCAACTTTTAGTTGTCTTCTTTTCATATATTCTTCATTTATTGATGTTATTTCTAATTCTCCTCTTGCAGATGGTTTTACATTTTTTGCTATTTCTATTACTTCATTTGTATAGAAATATAATCCTGGCACAGCATAATTTGATTTTGGATTTGCTGGTTTTTCTTCAATTGACACAGCTTTTCCATTTTCATCAATTTCTACCACTCCGTATGCCCTTGGATCTTTTACATAATACCCAAATATTGTTGCTTCATTTTCTCTTTCATTTGCTTCTTTTAATTTTTGTGCTAAATGTTCTCCATAAAACATATTATCACCTAATATCATTGCAACATTATCTTGTCCTATAAAGTCCTCTCCTATAATAAATGCTTCTGCTAAACCATTTGGTTTTTCTTGAATTTTATATTCAAATTTCATTCCCCATTGGCTTCCATCTCCAAGTAAACTTTTAAATGTTTCTAAATCTCTTGGTGTTGTTATTATTAAAACTTCTCTTATATCTGCTTGCATTAATATTGATAATGGATAATAAATCATTGGCTTATCATATACAGGCATTATTTGTTTTGATATTGCAAGTGTTAATGGATATAATCTTGTTCCACTTCCTCCTGCTAATATAATTCCTTTTCTATTTTTCATAATACTACATCCTTTCTATTGCTCTATATTTTTAGCTTCTTCTAAGTATCTTTTTAATCCATCTTTCCATTCAGGAACTTTTATTCCACATGCTTCAAGTTTGGCTTTTGACATTTGTGAATTAAATGGTCTTTTTGCTTGTGTGACTTTCATCATTTCTATATATTGTTCTGTTGTTACAGGATTTACTTTACATGTAATTCCTTGTTCTGCTAATATTTCTTTTGTAAAGTCATACCATGTTGTATATCCTTCATTTGTAGCATTATATATTCCATAAGGTATTTTTTTCTCTATTGCTTGATATATTATTTCTGTTAGATCTTTTGCATATGTTGGACTTCCATGTTGATCTGATACTACATTTATTTCATCTCTTGTTGATCCTAATTTTGTCATTGTTTTTACAAAATTGTTTCCTCCAACTCCATATAACCATGCTGTTCTGAAGATGTAATATTCATCCATGTTTGCTGTTATTCCTTCTTCACCATGTAATTTTGTTTTTCCATATGCTGTTACTGGATGTTTTTCATCGTTTTCTTTGTAATCTTTTGATATATCTAAGTCTCCTCCAAATACATAATCTGTAGATATATGTACTAATTTTGCGCCAACTTTTTTTGCTGCTTTAGCTAAATTTGTTGGTCCATCTCCATTTATTCTGTCTGCTAAATCATAGTTTTCTTCTGCTTTGTCTACAGCTGTATATGCTGCACAATTTATTATATATTCTGGCTTTGTATTTTCTACATATTCCATAACTGTTTTTTCATTTGTTATATCTAATTCTGATACATCTGTTGCTATTACTTCATTTTCTTTTGCAAATTTTTCTTTTACTTCTTTGGCTAACATTCCGTTAGCTCCTGTTACTAATATTTTCATTTGAAACCTCCATTTATACTGAGTTTAAATTTCGTGATTATAATATCACAAATGTAAAAAAAGTACAAGTAATTATTATATGATATTACAAATTATTTTGGGCATATTTTATTAAGTTTTAGCTTGAATCTTATGTAAATCTATGTTATAATATATGCGTCATTGTAAATTGACAACTCATTTATCGGTATGATGTATAGAAGAAAGGCTATACAAAACAAATTCAATCAAAACATAACAAAAATTCAGGAGGATTTATTATGAATTTTGATTTCAACATTGGAGCAATTGTAAAATTGGGTATTTTGGGGACTGCAAAACCACTTTACCAAATTGGTAAAGTTATTGAGGTATCTCCTACTGAGGTTGTTATTATTCCTCAGCTTCATGTTTATAGGAAGAGAGAGCTTGATGAATATTGTACGGCAGATGCTTTTTCCGAAGTTATTCATATTAGACGGCAATTAATTGCCAGTTGGACTTACTCTAAAGCTACTGACATCATCATTAAAGAATCTATTTCTGATGATGATAACTTTTCCTTTTGGTCTTCCAAACCCTTTTCTGAGTACACTCTGAATTCGTATGACAATGAAACTAGACTTTGCAAAGGAGATGGAACCAACTGTCGCAATATTGCAGAATCTACAACCCCTTTCTTTTTTATTCAACCCACATCTGCTAATGATGGAATTCACCACGAACTTTCTCATTACGGATTTTAAAGTAAAAACGGAGCTTTTGAATAATTTCAAAAGCTCCGTTTTTATTTTAGTTCTATTTCTCAATCATTTAAATAAATAATCCTCCCATATTCTCAAGCCATTGGATTTTAAAAGCTCTGCGTTTATCTGAAAGAATATCAAACTCTGGATACCCTTCTGCACCTTCATAATAAGCATTCTCTTTGTCGTGATAGCTCAAAATGAGTTCAATTCCACTTACACTGGGAAAAGATGTCAAAGTAAAAAGATCTCCATATACCCCTTCACCCTTACTCTTCAAATGCAATGTCTTCGGTGGATTGTTCTTCTTCCACATAAATGGGAACATGGTTTTAGGAACTACATACATGCCAAGCACCTCCAGCTTAATTAGCTCTGAAAGTTTCATAGTAACTTTCAGAAAATTTATTATTCAATAATCTAAAAGTATAACTATGATATACAATATAAACATTAGCATTATAGCACAATATTATGTCGATGTCAATATTTGTTATTTTAAATAAATACTTGGATTCAAATATTTACCATCTTGCATAATTTCAAAATGTAAGTGGCTCTCCATTCCACTTTCAAATGATGCAGTATTACCTGCTGTTCCTATCGTTTGCCCTTGTTTTACTTCTTCTCCTTCAACAACAAATTCAGCAGTTAATAAATTTGAATATATGGTTTCATATCCTTCATCATGTGAAATTACTACTGTTAAGCCATATCTTGGATCATTTAATATAGATGTTACTACACCATCTGCAGATGCTTTTATTACACTTGTTTTATCAGCTTTTATATCTATTCCTGTATGTGTAATCCATTCTTTTAATGTATCTGAATATATTAAATTTTCTTGTGCAAATTCAGCAATTATTTCTCCATCTGTTGGTTTAGTAAATGTTAATGGCTTCTTTTCTTCTGTTACTTGTGTATTTTCTGTAGCATTAGCTGTTGTTTCTGTTTTAACTGTGTTTTCTTTTTTCTCTGCCTCTGCTTTATTTTCATCTTTTTTTGTATCTGTTGCATTTTCTATAATATCTGTAGCTGTTGTTTCTGTTTTCTTACTGATTTTATCATTTTTTTGATCAGCAATTCTCTCTTGTTCTTCAACTGTTTTTCCCATATTTGAGCTCGCATCTTCTACATTTTCAATATTTTCTGTTGTAGATTTACCTATTTCATTTCCAATCTTTGAATTAGCTTTTGTTGTCATATACATAACAATTCCAACAGATATTGCTAATATGAAAAATATTGCAGTTCCAACATATATTATTAAATTCTCATTTTCATAAAATTTTCTTCCTTTTTTCATAAATTCCTCCTTAATATTTTATTATTAGAAGTATTTACTTTTTTCAGAAGATTATTCATTTTAAGGAAATTATTATTTAATTTCTACATCAGTATAAAAATGTTTTATAATTTCTTCATAATTAGCACCTGTCTTTGCCATGCTATCTGCTCCTGTTTGACTCATTCCAACTCCATGACCATATCCTTTTACACTAAATTTTATATTTTCTCCATTTATTTCAAATGTAAAATTTGTTGATTTTAATCCAAATATACTTCTTGCCTCTGTTCCTGCAATCTCTTTATTGCCAATCTTTATAGTTTTTACTCTATTGCTTGAAGTAAGCTCTAATATTTTTATACATTCTTCTGTATTAAAATCTATTTCAAAATCAGAATATTTTTCTTTCATTTTATTTATCAATTCTTCTTTAGATAATACTACTTCTGAACTATATTGATTATAACCATCTTCACCACTTGTTTCTACAGATTTTAAATATGGATAATCAATTCCACCCCAAATATTTAATGATGTTTCTGTTATCCCTCCACTGTTTGAGTGGAAAAAAGCATTTATTGGCTTTTCATCATATAAAATGATTTTTCCTGTAGTATCATCTACACATTCCACAATTTTTTGCCAGTTTGATTCAGCCTCATTTTCGTTCCATTTTGCAAATCTATCTTTTTTACTTATCCATGCCTGGCAACAAGCATAATCATCACATATATCTGCATTTTCATGCTTACTTCCATTATTCATTGCTTGATATATTGTATATGTTCTTGCAACTATTGCTTGTGCTTTTAATGCTTCTTTTTCATAACTTGCTGGCATCTCAGCTGATACAACTCCATATAAATATTGGTCTAGCCCTAATTCTTCTATTTCTCCTGTACTTACATGTAATAGTTTTACTGTAGTATATTGTCCATAGTCATATGTTTCAATGTTATTTTTTTCTTCATCTATTGGCAGTTCTACTTTTGTTTCTAGTGTTCTAAACTTGCTTGTAAATATTATTGGAATTACAAAACAAATCAGTACAAAAGAAATAATAAAAAATATTATTCTTTTCATTTTACTACCTACTAACTTACTATTTTTTCTTTCATTTCACTCAATATTCTTTTTTCTAATCTTGAGACTTGCACTTGCGTTATTCCCAACATTTTTGCTACTTCTGTCTGTGTTTTTCTCTTGTAATATCTAAGTAAAATTATTTTCTTATCTCTCGTTTCAAGATTATTTATTAATTCCTCTACACAAAGTTTATTTAATAGAATAGTTGTTTCATCTTCTTGATTAGATATCTTTGATATTTTGCTTTCTCCATTTTCGTCATCATATACGTTTTTATCTATTGACTCAACAGTTCTTTGAGATTCTAGTGCTACAACTATTTCTTCTTTTTCTACTTTTAATTCTCTTGCTAATTCTTCTACCGTAATTTCTTCTCCTTTTTTTGTAATGTATTCCTTTTGTATTTGCCCTATTTTTGCAGATAGCTCTTTTATACTTCTGCTTACCTTTATTGCTCCATCATCTCTTATAAATCTTTTTATTTCTCCTATTATGTACGGAACAGCATATGTAGATAATTTAAATTCTAATGTAGTATCAAATCTTTTTATAGCTTTGATAAAGCCTATATACGCAATTTGTTCTAATTCTTCTTTATCATATCCTCTTCCTAAAAATCTTTTTACTATACTCCATATTAATCCAGAATTTGTTTTGATTATTTTTGTCATAGCCTCTTCATCATTATTTTGAGCCTTTATTATTTCTTCTGAATCTATTTCATACATAAATTACTCCTTTGTGCTTCTAACATTTTTTTCATTGTTACTTTTGTTCCTATTCCTAAAATAGACTCTACTTTCATCTCGTCCATAAAGCTTTCCATTATAGTAAATCCCATTCCAGATCTTTCTAAATCTGGTTTAGATGTATACAATGGCTCTTTTGCCTTGTCTATATCCTCTATGCCTTTTCCTTCATCTGATATTATTATTTCTATCGAATTTACAAAAAGTTTACATTCTATTTTTATTATTCCTTCTTTTTCTTCATACCCATGTATTATGCAATTAGTTACAGCTTCTGAAACTGCTGTTTTTATATCTGCTAATTCTTCTATTGTAGGGTCCAATTGTGCCGCAAATGCTGCTACTGCAATTCTAGCAAATGCCTCATTACTTGATTTACTTGTAAACTCTAATTTCATTTCATTATCATATACATTTTTCAAAATCATTTCCTCCTATATTTTCATTTTCTTCTATTGGTATTAGTTTTAAAACTCCCGACATTTCTAATATTTTCTTTACAACTGGTTTGACATTTATTAACAATACAGTTCCTCCGAAACATTGTTACTAATTTGTACCTTCCTATTATCATTCCTATTCCACTACTATCCATAAATGTAACATTTTCAAAGTCAAAGATCACCTTTTTAGGTATATGTATTTGTATTTCATAATCTGCTCTTTTCCTTATCTTCTCACTTGTGTGATGATCAATCTCCTCCGTTATTTTTAAAATTAATAGCTTGTCTTGTTTTTTATACTCACTTGTCATTTGTATTTCCCTCTTTTCTAATGTATAGGAACAAAGCTTTCTTTGAAGATAGTCTTCGTTTGAGAGCAATGTCCCTACTTGGCATCTGTTGATGTCAACCTTCTATATTTTATTACACAATATATATACGTTTTTTGGAAATTTTTTCCTTCGATGAATTTTAGGAAGTTTTAGCGAAAAAAGAGAAATCCTTCAATCAAGGATTTCTCTTTTTTCTTAATATATTACTCTTATTATTTTAATTCAACTTTTGGATTTTCTGTTACCATATACTCTGCTTTTGGAAATACTCTTTTTTCTGCCGGAACAAAGCCTCTTACTTGAACTGTTGGAAGTATCCATGTATATGGTCCTATAAATGTTCCTGGCACCGCTGTTGAGTTTGCTCCCATTCTTGAGCTGTCTCCTATTATACTCCCAAAAAAGTCTGTATTTGTGTCTATAATTTCTCCATTTAATTTTACTTTTATATTAGCTTGATCAAATCTTCTATTTGCAAGTATTGTACCACTTCCTATTCTTGTTGATTTTCCAAGGATAGTATCTCCAACGAATGCTAAACTTGCTACTTTTGATTTGTTTTGTAATATACAATGCTTTACTTCCGATGCATGCCCAACGCAACAATTATCTCCTATTATTGAACCTGGTCTTATTAGAGCCCCTGATTGAATCTCTACATTTTTTCCTATCAATACTGGTCCCTGTATTGTTACATTTGCATGTATTTCTGTCCCTTCGTCAATAAAATATGGTCCTTCTATTGAGCAAAATTCTCCAACCTCTGCTTTATTAATTTGCATATTCTTGTCATCCATAAATTCTCTTATATATTTATTTATATTTGCTAGTGCTTCCCATGGATATTTACAATTTTTAAATACATCCTTAAATCTAAATTCATTAATTTCTTTAAAATAGTAGCTTAATTCTAACTCTTTCATTTTAACCTCCTTTATTGTTTTGTCGTATTCTTAATCTTGTGTCTCTACATTATGAAATATACAGGACATCAGCCCTTACAAATCTATTTATATTTCTCCAAAATAGTTCCTATATCATTTGCAAATTCTTTAAGCATAACAATTTTTATTCCTATCTCTTTACCTTTTATATAATCTTCTATAACTTGTTTTAATCTCTTCATTTGCTTCATTTCTGGTTCTATTTCTTTCGGATATTTTTCTGCTCTTGTTAACATTTTTTCTTTTATTGTTACTATATCCTCATTGCTTGCACAAGAAAGCCTTTGAAACATTTGATATGCATCATAGTATTTAAAAATTGGTATATTCATACATTCTTTATCAAATCGTTCGTAGAACATTTCCATTTTCATTGGTATACATTTAAATATTTCTTCTGCCTTTTCTATATACATTTTATCTTTTAATGTTGTGTTCAACATATAAAAATGTGCTAAAACCTCTTCTATTTCTGGAGTTTTCTCTCCTATTATTATATCTTCTATTTCTTTTTCTGCATTTGGACTATATTCTGAATTTAGTGCAGCAACATTCATTCCATTGAAAAATATTGTTTTTATTGTTTTTATATCATAATCTATTAATCCTTTTTTTACAAAGTACGTAAAATATATAAACAATTTTACCGTGTCTAATAGCTTAACATTTCCCTCTTTTACATCTTCAATTACTTCTTCAATTACTCCTGGAAATTGATCATCTGAAATTTTCCAATACTCTTCTGTAAGTAATCTTTTATATCCTGGAAGTTTCTCTGTATCTATTGTATTTATAATTGTTTCCATATTTTTTTTGAATGTTTTCATATCAAAAATTCTTGTTCTTACATACATTTCTATAAATTTAAAGAAACGATATTCTGATTTAAAGTTATAGTAATAATTATTATCAAATTCTTTAATATAAAACTGTCTGTTATCCATTAATACTCTAGATGAAACTAATATTGACTTATATTCTTCATTATCCTTTATGTTTATAAATTTATCCTTTGTTATTTTTCCTGCTTTAATTTCAAAAGATATTGCTATTGTAAATATTAGCATAGTTTGTAAAACTCTATAATTTGTATTTGGATAATATTTATTAACCATTTCATATATTTTTTTAAAATCATTTAATGCATGTTTTAATATTCTTAAGTTTCTTGTCCCACTTTTATTAAATGTTGATATTATATAATTTGTATTTTCTCTCAAAAATCTAATTAGATCTGGATTATTTTCATAACGCATTAATATTCCATTTATTATATAACTAAACTCTGGAACATATTCAAATGTTTCACCTATTAATTTTTCTTTTATTCTTTCATAGTCATTTGCTTTATCAAATACATATTCAATCTTATCTCTTATTTTTTCTACCATTGGTTTATCTGTTTTAGATAAATCTCCTTCTTTATCTAAAAGATATGTTGCTATGAATGTTTTCATTTCTAAATTTGTGCTTTTTAATTTTGTTGATAATTCTTTTTCATTACATATTATTATTGTCTTAATATGATCATGCTCAACAAAGTTATTTATATATCCGAAGTATATCTATAACATCTACATTTGCTCTTTCCAAATCGTCAAAACATAAAACTTTGTCATCTGTTGAGAAAAACTTACTATAATCTACTTTATCTCCATTTTGAGTAACTCCAAAAAGATTTGCCATATCTAATCCAGTTTTTGCATATTCTGGAATAGATTGCTGTCCTGTTGCATTCATATATTTTCTCATATTCTTGTCCATTAATTGAGTGGTTTCTATAAAAATTTTTTTGCTTATTTCTTCTAAATTAGATATTCCATATAAAGACATATAAATTGTTGTATATTGTTTTCCATTCAATTGTAATGAATCTATTTTATTTCTTATCTTGTTATTCCAAAAATAAGTTTTTCCGCTTCCCCATTCACCATTTCTCATTGTCGCATACTCTGTATAATCTGCTCTTACATAATCTAATATACTTTCTACTAAATCTTCCATGTTTCTCCTTTCTACAAAGTTTATTAACTCTTTGTTTTAATCTTTTGCAATTGTTAAAACTCCAATTCTTTTTGCTCCAGCCCTTGTTAAAATTTTACTGCATTCATTCACTGTACTGCCAGTTGTGTATATATCATCAAATAGCAGAATGTTTTTGTCCTGAATTTTTTCTGAATTTAAAATCTTAAAAGCACCTTTTATATTTTGCTTTCTTTTATTTTTATTTAATTTGCTTTGAGCTATAGTATTTTTACTTTTTATTAATACATCATCACAAAGTTTTATTTCCACATATTTTGATATTTTACTTGCTATTAGCTGTGTTTGATTATATCCTCTCTGTGCTTTTCTTTTCTTATGTATTGGAACTGGAATAATTATATCATATTTTTTTAAAAGTCCACATATTTTTTCATTTTTTAATATTATTTTTGCAAATGTATTATACATATATGCTTTGTCTTCAAATTTATATTGTAATATTTTATCTCTAATTATTCCTTCATATTTAAAAATGCTTATTAATTCTTTAAAATATTTGTTTCTAGGTTTTATAGTTACATTTATTTGATTATTTCTTATTTTTACTTTACATTTATTACAAAATTCATTTTTGCATACTTTATTACAAAACCCGCATACATTTGGATATATTAAATTTAATAAATTAGTCATGCTTGTCCTCCTAAATTTTAATTTTTTTTAGTTAAACTCTTGTAATATTTTTTTATTTATGCTAAACTAGTATTTAGTCAGTTTATTAGGTAAATAATAGGAGGTGCTCATAATATTATGGCAAAATGTGAAATATGTGATAAATCAATAAATTTTGGAAACAAATTAAGCATTACTCGTTCTCATATAAGTAAAAGAACAACTAGAACTTGGAAACCAAATTTAAGAACTGTTAAAACAATAGTTGATGGTCAACCAAAAAAAGTTAAAGTATGTGCTAAATGCCTACGTTCAGGTAAAATACAAAAAGCATAAAAATAGGTTTTTTATATAACCTATTTTTTTTATGCTTTTTTGTATGTATTACTTTACACCAAAAATCAATTTTACTATTCCTCTCAAAAACTTAGGAACTTTTTTTACAACAACTGTCATTTAAAGCACTCTCCTTTATTTCATAATACAATTTATTTTTTTAACAAGAAAGCCATGCTATTCCAACTACCACAATTGTAATACCTATAATAAATAGCCAACCTGTAAAAGGAAGTAATATAACTAGCAATACTCCGCAGTCCAAAACCAATTAAGCATACAGCTAATGTTTTTTTAAATAGTTTTAACATTATTACCTCCTCTATTTACTTTTAGATGATTCTTGTTTATTATTATAATATATTAATTAATTAACGAAAGGGTGATACTTTTGCAACATAAAATAGCTGTAGATAATATTATTAAGATAATAGAAATATTGAAAAAAACTTACCCTGATGCCAAATGTAGTTTAGACTTTTCCACTCCATTCGAACTTGGTATAGCTGTTATGTTATCTGCTCAATGCACTGATGATAGAGTAAATAAAACAACTCCAAACATTTTTAAGAATTACAATACTCCTCAAGATTTTATAAACGTGCCTTTATCCCAATTAGAAGATTTAATTCATCCTTGTGGTTTTTATAAAACTAAAGCCAAAAATATAAAAGCTTATTCAGAAAAAGTTCTAAAAGAATATAATGGAACTTTACCTCAAAATATAGATAAATTAATGGAATTGCCTGGTATTGGTAGAAAAAGTGCTAATGTAATAATGTTAGAAGCTTTTAATAACCCTGTTGGAATAGCAGTTGACACTCATGTAAAAAGAATTGCAACAAGATTAGGTCTAACAGCTAATACAGATCCTTCAAAAATCGAACAAGACCTTATTAAAATTATTCCTCCAAAATACTTTAAAGATGTTAATCACATTTTTATATGGCATGGAAGGAATATATGCCTTGCTCGTAACCCAAAATGTGATATTTGTCCATTGGCAAAATATTGTTTTTCTGTTGACAAAGTTTAATAATAAGCTATATATTATTGTTATAATTATTATTTTTAGGGGGTTTTTTATGATGAAAAACAAATTCAAACTATCTTTTTGTATATTTACAATTCTTTGTATAATATCATCTATATGTTTTGCTACAAATGCTAACTCAGATGTGGTTCCAATTTCTATGGAAGGTGGAACTCCGGTAGATACATCTTCTCCTTCAGATATTATAAATAATGATTTGTATGTCTCAGATAAAGAAGCAAATATAAGTAATCCTATTGTTGGAAATGTTTATGCAAGTGTTGATAATCTTAATATCGCTCCTACTTCTGGAAGCGCTTCGGCAAGCAACATTATTTCTGGAAATTTATTCGCAACAGCTGGTACAGTATCTATTAAGTCTGATGTTTCATATGCTGATGAAATTGATAAAGATGGAAGTCAAAAAATATCAAATATAAATAAATTTCCTATAATCAGTGGAAATGTGTTTATTACAGCAAATAAGTTCATCGTAGAGCCTGGTGTAGAAATTAAAGGTGATTTATTTATTTGTGCAAATGAAATTATTTTATCAAAAAATGCTGTAGTTCATGGAAACGTTTATGCTGTATGTAATAAGATAAATTTAAATTGTCAAATTTCTGGAGATTTGTATACTAGTTGTAAAGATTTTAATATGAATTATTATGGAATTGTGCACAGAGATTTGCACATAAATTCTGGCAATGCAAATATAGGCGGTTACGCATACAGAAACTTATTTATAAATTCAGATAGCATAGTGACTACTTCTAATTTTATATGTGCTAAAGATTTAAATGTTGAAAGTGCTAACAAATTCACCTTCTCCGGAAAGGTTCAAGGAAACGCAACTGTAAAATCAAAGCAAATAGAATTTAAAAATGAAGAAGATGGAAAAAGTATAGATTGTAAAATTGTAGGAGATTTTAATTATACTTCAAAAAATGAAATTGAAGTTTCTAAAGATATAGTAGCTGGTAATTCTAGTTTCACAAAATATGCCTCTAACCCATTAAAAGGTGTTGATAGCTTTTTAATTAGTTTATTAACCACTCTAATATATGTATCAGTTGCATATTGGATTATCAAAAAATTTATGCCAAACTTCTTTAATAAACTTTCTAATGTTAGCACAAAAAATATGTTAATAAATCTAGCAATTGGTTTAGGAATATTAATACTTGTTCCACTAGCTTGTATATTACTACTTATTACTGGTGTTGGCTCAGCTTTAGGTGTTGTGTTAGCTTTACTTTATGTTGTAGTATTACTAATTGCTACTCCTATATTTGCAATATTAATTACTGAGTATATTAAAAATATGACCAAAACAGCCATTAACTCTTTTGCTCTATTAATTATTGTTACAGTAATATTGCAACTGTTATTTAAAATTCCTTTTGTAGGGTCTATACTTTCATTTTTAGCTACACTTACTGCAATTGGAAACACTTGTGTATTAGCTTTAAAGGAAAAATAATTTTAAAAAATATATTTTATTATACGCACTTATTTTTAAGTGCGTATTTTTTGTTGAATAGGAAAGTGTGGCAATGCCACTTTTCTTATTTTTGCACTATTAATAATAGTATTTACTACTGGTATACTTTTTTCGTTAGATATATTTTACTTTTTGGTTTTTGTGAATTATTCGTTGGATTTCAACGTTTTGATTATTTACTGAATAAAAAATTAAATAGTTTTTAAAAATTAAATATCTGAATTTTGAATTTAAAATTTTCTTTCCCATATATGGGAAATATTCTAGGTTAGAAATTGGTTTTATAATATTGGCTTTAAATCTTTTTGCCGCAATTGGATTTGCTAGATTAAAATAAATATAGTTATATAAGTTTTCTAATTCTACTTTTGCTCTTTTAGTATAAATGATTTTATGCATTTTTCATTCTTTTCTTCTAGTGTTTCCAATGCCTTTATTACTTCTTCTTGTGTATACCAAACATTCTCATCTCTTGCTTCTTGACACTTTTCTATCACAAATTTTGCTGTTTCTTCGTCAAGTTCTCCATTAGGTCCGACTTCAATTTCTAAAATCTCATTTTTATAGTTTTCCATTTTTTACCTCCTTTGTGTTTTATATTTTACCAAAACATTGTTTGGCTGTCAATGCTTTTTTTACATTTTTTATTTGTAGGGGGCGCTGTCCACAGCGACCCGCAATTAAATTGTTGTAAAATTATATATATGCAATATATTATGGCGGACACATGGTCCGCCACTACAGTTAATATTTATAATAAATCTTTTACTGATTCACTTATTATTTTGTTTACATCTGCAAGCATTATATTAAATCTTACTTCTATATCAAAATACTCTTTTATTTTTGGTTCTGCATTTAGTACATTATACATTTCTTGAAGTTTTTTCATTTTTTCTTCATCTTGCTTTTCTCCTTGGAATGACATAACTTGTACTTCGTATCTTGTTTTTTCAAAGTCTTCTATTTTTGCTTTCATCTCTGGAACTGCATCTATCTCTTCTTTTATCTTTTTGTATTCCTTATACTCTTTACTCTCCTGTATTGCTTTTGCTAGATTGTTAGCCTCATCATAAACATACATTTATCTTTCCTCCTTGTGTCTCATTTGTCTATTATTACTTTATGCATAAGCTTGACGCTTCTTATTAAACGAAATTAAATTTGTAATTTCTGTTTCTACTGATTTTATTTTCTTTTCTTTCTTTGCATTTTCTTGCGCTATTTGATGAGCTTGACGTTCTGCCATTGTTTGGCAAATAGCTTTTTGGTATATAAAGTGTGTATCTTGTGCTATTTTTGTCCATGAATATTCATTTTTTACTTTTGTTTTTGCTTTTTTTGATATACTTTCACATAGTTGTGGATTGAATAATAATTCAAGAATTGAATCTGCAAGAGAATTTGGATTACCTGCATAAGATTTCATTCCATCTACTCCATGCTCTACTATTTCATTTAATCCACCTACATCTGAAACCACTGTTGGAACTCCAGCTAACATTGCTTCTAACGCTACTATTCCAAATGGTTCATATGTGCTTGGAAATACTGATATATCTGCACATTTATACATTTTTGAAACTTGTTTTGCATTTAAGTAACCTGTAAAATATACTTTTTGACCTAGTCCCATTGCCTCTACTTGTGCTTTTAATTCATCTAGCATTCCACCTTTGCCTGCTATTACAAGTTTTGCATCATGATAGTTTTCTAGTATTTTTGGCATTGCAGAAATTAGATGTTGAACACCTTTTTCATATACTAATCTTCCCATAAATAGTATTATTTTTTCATTATCTGCTGCATATTGTCTTCTAAAATCGTAATCTTTTTCTACTCCACTATATGCCGTACTATTTATTCCATTTGCTACTACATTTATTTTTTCATATGGAAGTCCAAATAGTCTTTGTAAATCGTTTTTCATAAATTTACTATTTACTATTACTTCTGATGATTCATATGTAAGCATCCATTCTGTATCATTTATATATCTTTGAACTTCATCATGAATCCCACCATTTCTTCCAGCTTCTGTTGCATGTATTGTGCTGACTAATGGTAAATCATAAGAATTCTTTAATGTTTTTGCTGCATAAGCTACTAGCCAATCGTGAGCATGAATTACATCAAACTTTTCTCCTTTGGCTATCAATTCATTTACCTTAGCTACCATGTTGAAGTTGAGTTGCATTATCCAATCTATAAAATTATTTGGATTTATCATATAGTTATCTACTCTATACACATGAACACCTTTATCATTTTCATAATATGGTGCGCTTCCTTCCCTATATGTAACAACGTAAACGTCGTGTCCATCTTTTATTAATCTTTTTGATAAATCATTTACTACTCTAGCAATTCCCCCAACTATTCTTGGTGGATATTCCCATGTAAGCATTAGTATTTTCATGGCATTTGCCCCTTTCAATTTTTCATTAGTTTAGTGTATAATATTTCTTGTATATTGTATAAGATTTTTCGTCAAATGTAAACACATATTTACAATATTTACAAAAAAAATTTTTATTGTTTTTTCTATTGAATTAATTCTATTTTTGATATATTATATATAATAATATTTTATTTTACTAAGGAGGAATTTTAATGCCAAAAGCTACAAAAGAAGCTTCTCAAAAAAGCAATAAAGATTTAGTTTCTAAAGAGACTTCTAAAATTCAAAAAAAATCTAATACAAAGCCGGTAGCAAAAAAAGGAACTACAACAAAAACAGTTGCTAAAAAAGCAACAAGATCTACTAACGCTACTGTTTCAAAAACTTCCAAAAAAGCTCCTAGTAAAAAAGCATCTACTAAAGCAAAGTCTACAAAAGCAACATCAAAAAAGAGTACTGCTAAAAAAAGCACAAAGAAGGCAGCCTCTTCTAAAATTAATTTATTGGAATACTATGACTTGCCTTACAGATACAATCAAACAATTGTCAAGGTATTAGCGCAAACCCCAAAAACACTTTTCGTCTATTGGGATGTTTCAGATGAGGATAGAAAAAATTATATTAAACAATATGGAGAAGACTTTTTTAATACAACCAAACCTGTTTTAATAATACACAATGTCACAATGAATTATACCTTTGAAATTGAAATAAATGATTTTGCAAATTGTTGGTATTTTAATATTAATCCTGAAAAATGCGAATAAATTGTTGAACTTTCAAGAAGGCCAAAAAATAATAATATATCAATTCCAAACAATTACTTATATGTTACTTCTTCGAACAAAATTGAATCACCTAACGGTCACGTTCTTTTTGAAAAAGCTCAAAAAACTCTTTATTATAGAGATGTAAAAACAAATAAAACATATTCAAAAGATGTTGCCAATTTAGAATTTATTAAATATTTTGGAAGAATATATAATTTAACATCTTTGTACAAAGAAATATATAAAGATGAAAACATATTTAATATTAATAACCCTACATCTACTTTTATGTAAGAACAAAGGAGAAAATAATGAAAACTGAAAAAGGATATGTAAGCTTCATATTACATGCGCATCTACCTTTTGTACATCATCCAGAAAGCGAAGATTATTTAGAGGAAGAATGGCTTTTTGAAGCTATTTCGGAAACATACATTCCACTATTATTAAACTTTAAAAAGTTAGAGGAAGAGAAAGTTGATTTTAGAATAACAATGTCACTTACCCCTCCTCTTCTTTCTATGCTTGATAGCAAACTATTACAAAACAGATATATAAAATATTTAAAAAAACATATTGAACTTTGTAAAAAAGAAGTTGTAAGAACTGCTTATGATAAAAGATTAAATGAACTATCTCACTATTATTTAGATAGGTATTCAAATGATTTACATGTTTTTAAAGATATTTATAAATGTAATTTGATAGAAGCTTTTAAACATTTTCAAGATATTGGTGTATTAGAAATAATCACATGTGGAGCTACTCATGGCTATTTTCCAATTCTATATGTTAATGAAAAAACAGTCAAAGCCCAAATTGCTGTTGGAGTTCAAACATATGAAAAATACTTTGGTAAAAAGCCTAGAGGAATTTGGCTTCCAGAATGTGGTTATGTTCCAGAAGCAGATAAATATTTAAAAGAATTCGGCATTGAGTACATAATTACAGAATCACATGGTATTTTATTTGCCGACCCCACTCCTATTTATGGAACTTTTACTCCAATTGTATCTCCAGAAGGTATAGTTGGAGTAAAAGTTCCATAAATAGGAGTGG
>OGDY01002105.1_pt1 | contig 19496 bp, 18 predicted proteins | sample 1570341 | NCBI WGS metagenome assembly OGDY01 (sample SAMEA2581972, study PRJEB24529) | metagenome | biome: Human gut stool | place: China | collected 2011 | reverse complement strand
AAGCCTGCGGTTACGCTGTCGGAAAGCGACTTAATATCAGCCGAAATGCTTTCATTATCTGCCGATAAGCTGTCAAACACATCCGCATATTCGCCCGTCTTTGAGGTCTTGTCAAAGCCTGCGGTTACGCTGTCCGAAAGTGACTTAATATCACCGGAAAGCGAGTTGTTGAACGCTTTTATTTCTCCTGCGTGCTTATTGTTTTCAGATATGCCGTTTTCAATAAGTTCGACAATGTGCTTATCGCTATCGGAAGAACGCTTGTCGCTGTCGGTTATACAACCGAGTATTTCCTCTGTGTGATGTGAAATACAGCCGATAAGTTCACCGGATATTCCGGCAGATTTCTCTGATATTTCGTTACTCAGTTTTTCGCTGATACACTCATTTTGCTTTTTCAGATTTTCAATATCAAGTTTTATTTCTTTGAGTTTTGATGCGGTAGACTCACCGAATTTAACCTGATTGTCTTCCAATGTGCGCAACGATTGACGGCACAGTTTTATCTGCTCCGCATTATCACGGCATATATCCGTGCAAATATTCAGGCTGTTTTCAAGAAAAGCGAGCATTTCACAAAGCTGTGCAAAATGCTCGCTTTCTGTCTGCCTTATCTCGTTGTTGAGCTTTATTGTCTTGTTGCGTGACATCGGAAATAATCTTCCGAAAAATCCCGCAAGTTTATCGGATAATTTACTCATTATTTCCAAATCTTCCAGGGAGCATTGTTGCTGCTCCACATTTTCTCAAGCTGTTCTTTTTCTCTTACAGTATCCATGCACTGCCAGAAGCCTGTATGCTTATATGCCATAAGCTCACCGAGCTTTGCTACTGTTTCAAGGGGCTTCTTTTCGAGAACGGTATCGTCGCCGTCAATGTAATCAAAGAATTCGGGTTGGCATACCATAAAACCGATATTGATAAGGTTGCCGTCACCGGATGTCTTTTCACGGAATTCGTTTATTTTTCCGTTTTCGTCAATATCAAGCACACCGAATCTCTGACCGGGATTATAAGCTGACATTGTTACGAGCTTTCCGTGTTTTTTATGGAACTCGACAAGCTCGGCTATATTTACATCGGAAACGCCGTCGCCGTATGTCAGCATAAACGGCTCGTTGCCGATATACTCCTTTACACGCTTTACACGTCCGCCGGTCATTGTGTTAAGGCCTGTGTCCACTACGGTAACCTTCCAGTGTTCCGAGCTGTTGCGGTGAACAATCATCTCGTTTTTGCCGCTTGTGAAGTCAAATGTAATATCGGATGTATGCAGGAAGTAGTCTGCAAAATACTCCTTTATAACGTGCTGTTTGTAACCTGCACATATAACGAATTCATTGAAGCCGTAAGCTGAATAGAGCTTCATTATGTGCCATATTATAGGCATACCGCCAAGCTCAACCATGGGCTTGGGTTTGAACTGGCTTTCTTCGCTTATTCTGGTGCCGAAACCTCCGGCGAGTATTACAACTTTCATTTTTCCTCCTGTGTGCTGTTAAGACGTGTTACTTTACTGCTATCTATTTCGGGATGATCTGCTATGAAGTCATCCGTATAAACGTCTGAATAAAGTCCTCTGAGACCCATAGGATTAACGGATATGATCTCTGTATCCGGATAGAAGCGTTCAACAAAAGCCTTGACCTTCTGATAGCCGTCTAACCAGTGCGGAACACTTGTCTTTGCTACAAGATCCGACAATCTCTGCTTGCTGCCGTCAAAATATCCCGCATTGGTGCAGTCACAGCCAACAAGATAAATTCTTTTTGCATTGGTAAAGAGTGCAAAGTGGATAGCCTGGAACGCAATTGAATAGAATGCCATAAGGGGATAGAATTCTATATTAATATGTATATCCTCGCTGGGAGCCGCCTGGAAGAATCTTCTGCCGTTATTCTCTCTGATAATCTTCTCGGATACCTGAAATTTATCTCTGTATTCACCGGTAGAATACTGACCGAAGAACTTGACAAAATCGTATTCCTTCAGCTTTTCAAACCACGGAGCACGGCTTTCGTAATCGGTGGTAAAATAGTAATCAATATCAACATCGGGATTTAAGAATGAAGCGTTCATACCTATATGTACGGCACCGGGAATGGGCTTGTAGTATTTCATTGAAGGTCCTGATGCCATTACAACAACATCTCTGCCGGTATTGATATTTCTGAACTCGCCGAATGACTTCTTATGAGTTTCGTGTATCTCATTTGCAAGGCAGGCAATATTGAGATTGATATTTGAGGTGAGCGTTTTTGCATCCCATATATCCTTGCGAAGACTGGTAGCGATGATAGGAGACTTAGCGGCCGCCGCCTGTACGCTCTTGGGCGCGGTGCTCTGACAAACCTTTACGGTTCTCGCAAGCAGTGCGCTGTGTTCTGTAGACTTTTTCTGAAGATCGTTAACAGAAGCAACCAGTGCGCCGAGTCTTTCCTCGTTTCGTAAAGCAACACGATATGCAGGGAAGGTGTTTCTCATTATCTTCTTTAAAACGCTTTCGTCTTTTTTGGGCTTTTTGGGAGCAGCCGCTGTTTTTGCAGATGTAACCTTGCACTTTGCGGCATTGGTTTCTCTGAAGAATACAAGCTGATTTTCCTTTACCTTGTACTTTCTCTGCTTTAATACCCAGTATATGAAGATACCGTAAAGAACCTCAGACATATAGCCGGGCGTTCTCATTTTGGTACCCTGATATTTTGACATATCAAATCTTTTCATGAATTCGAACAGTACGCCGAATTCAAATGTACAGAAGCGGTTGAACAGCTCTTTTGACATTACAAAGCAGTTGTACGCATAGTACTTCTTTGAAGCCATATATTCCTCGGCAGCCTTAGAATATTCGGGGTAAAGCTCATCGACCAGCTTAAGCGTAAGCTCAGGTGCGCTTTTATCGAATAAATGCTCCTGAATCATGAATATATCTTTGATGCAATGTGCACGCTTTCCGCCAAAAAGGAAATCCATCTCATCAACATTCATGCTTCCGCCTGTGATAAGATCGTATTTCTTTATCTGCTTTGCCATACCGTCATAGTCTTTAAGGCCGTACTTCTCTACGCTCTCGTCATTGAGCATATTTTCGATTATGTAGCCTCTTGAGCATTGGTCAAACTTCTTATTGCTGAATGAAAGATAACGTCTGTAGTGGCAAAGGCCGTAGTAATTTACATCGGCATTCTTCCACGCCCAATACTGAACACTCAGTTCCGAGAAATACTTTGCAAGATCGGAGATATTGTCGCCGGTGTCATCGCCGTTCATCTTAAGGAAGCATCTTGCCGAGCCTGCATTACACTTATAGTTTTCAAATATACGGTTACCTATCACGGCACTGTCAAGATCCATTCTGTGCGAAACGAAAATCTTGATGTCATCGTTGGGCTTCTTGTATGACAGAGTACGCTGTGCAAGGGTATTTGCATCGGGATCTGCTTCGGTGTTCTTGAAGTATACAATCTGACGCTCAAGGAACTTGCAATCGGTGTGATGCTGAAGATACCACATATAAACGCCGTATACAATCTCGCCCATATAGCCTGTGGCTCTGAGCTTGTTACCCTCATAGCCGGTGGTGTCAAACTGTTTATCAAACTCAAAGAGTATGTCAAAAAGCACCTTGTTGTATTCGTTGAATATCTTCTTTGACATTACAAAGCAGTTATAGCCTCTGTAATACTTTGAGGCAAAATACTCATTCATAGATTCAACAAGCTCGGGGTGCTTGTCTTCTATTATCTTTATCAATGTATCAATAGCTATAGGATCGACAAGATTTCTTGATGCGTACCATAACTCCTTTACACTGTTTCTGGGACGTACTCTGGTGATTTTTGTCGTATCGAAAGCCTTGCCGACAATAACGTCATAGGATGAGATCTCCTTCTCCATCTTTGACTTATTGAAAAGCTGATATAACTCTGCGGTGCGTACCGAAAGGTTGTTTTCCATTCGTACATCGTAGTCATTGCCCGGCATAAAGGAATCCATAAACGAAAGATACCTTCTGTAGTGACAAAGTCCGTAATAATCCGCATCATAATTTTTCCACGCCCAGTACTGTACTGTGTATTCGCAAAAAGAAATTCTTTTCTCGGATATGTTATCGCCTGTGTTATCGCCCATTATGGCGTTGCCTTTATCATTCTCGTCGAGTGCTGCACCGCATCTTACGGGTACATATAAAGGATTGTCAACCACCATGCTTTTGAGATCGATTCTGTGTGAAACGAAAATTGCGATTTTTTTGCTGTTGTTTTCACCGCTACTCATTGATAATAAAATTCCTTTCTTTTATCTCTTTACTCTTCCCGACGAATTTCCACCGGCAAGATCAATTACATCATTAATTCCGAACAGACAGAAATCGCCTTCAAGCGTCTGATCAAGACAGCCTGCCGCAGCAGCTGTTTCAATAGCGTTCTCCGGCGATATATTGTTGTGCAGAGCATAAATAAGCCCCGACGCAAATGCATCGCCGCCGCCTATTCTGTCTGTAATTCTTATATCATATTGCGCAGATGTATAAACCTGCTTTTTTTCGTCATCATAAATGATTCCCGACCAGCCGTTATCACTTGCGGAATAACTCTTTCTCTGTGAGTAGGCAACTATTTTACAGCCGAATGTTTCCGCAACGGTCTGAAGGCTCTTTTTATAGCCGTCTGTATCAAGCTGTCCCTTTGTGACGTCCGTAGTGCCTGCTTTTATTCCGAACACTATCTCAGCGTCCTCTTCATTTCCTATGCAGACATCAACGTACTTCATTATTTCGGTCATTACGGGACGTGCCTTTTGAGCACTCCACAGCTTGCTTCTGTAGTTTATATCGCAGCTTACGGTAAGACCCGCTTTTTTTGCGGCTTTTACAGCGTCGACAGAAATTTTTGCAAGGCTGTCGGAAAGCGCCGGAGTGATTCCCGTAATATGAAACCAATCTGCGCCGTCAAATATCTTTTCCCAATCAAACGACGAAGGTTCAGCCAATGCTATCGCACTGTTCTTTCTGTCGTATATCACCTTTGAGGGACGCTGGCTTGCGCCTTTCTCGGCAAAGAATATCCCGAGCCTGTCGCCCGTATAAACTATATTATCCGTCTTTACGCCATATCTCATAAGCTCTCTGCAAGCCGCTCTGCCTATATCATTATCGGGAAGTGCGGTCACAAATTCAGCCTCATCTCCGAAATTACTGAGGGCAACGGCTACATTAGCTTCAGCACCGCAAAACGATGTATTAAGCTCCGGCTTCTGAAACAATTTGTAATATCCGTCGGGCGATAGTCTGAGCATTATTTCTCCAAAAGAAACTACCTTCATTATGAACGGTTTTCCTCTCTTTCAAGAAGTGATTTTGTTATAAATGAAACGGGTATCCGCTGTGAAAGCTGAGCGATTGCGGCTGATATACCGCTGTTCTGCTCTTTGGCTACCTGCTCGTCTTCATACGTTTCCATATCTCTGTACGCAAAGTTGCGTTCCTTGAATGAATATCCGTCAACTCCGGCAAGATAAACGGAGCTTGCTCCGGATCTTATAAGCAGTGCTATAAGCATAAGCGTAACGTTGTCACGGACAGCTTCTATAGAACACAGCAAAGGCTCGTATCCTACTGTGTAGCCCGCTTGTGCATTAATATTAGATGTGATTATCAGCTTGTCGGTTTCTATTCCGCTTAGCTTTTCATAACGTCTTATATTGCTTACAAACACATAATCGCATTTAATCCATTCGGGGCAGTGGTTTACGGAAATCACGATTGCATCGGTGTCTTTGACCTTATCAAAGACCTTCTGTCTTTCAGATTCTACCGATGTTGTCCTTCCCGGTGCGATAATAACAACATTACGTCCTTCAAAAAGTCTGCTGAGATCAGCCTCGGGCGTTTTTTCGCCGCCTGCAGACATATGAGCGGTATACAGCTTATCTATATATTCTCGGTCATAATTGTCACGCTTTTCAGGCTCTATTTTTGAGAAAATAGCGTTCATACCTTCAAAAGTCAGCGTATTCTTATTATTCAGGAATCTTGCATAATTCTGGTGGCATCTGTATTTTGCGGACAAATAGCCCGATAAGGAATAACCCCACGCCGTAGTCATATAAATAGGAGCTATGGTGTTGTCGATAGAACAGAGAATAGGCTCTGTGCTGTAATCGGCACCTGCGGTTTCGTTCAGATATTCCACAAAAAGCTCGGTGTTGAGGTTTCCCGCACCTCTGCCCATGCCCATAATACTGCTGTCTATTATCAGATTATGATCGGTATGCAAAGCGGTTAAATACTGAGCGTTTGAATACGAAAGCTGAAGGTTGTTATGGGAATGGAATCCGACAGCTATCTCCTTATCGAGATTATTCTCTATAAGGTAAAAGAAACGTGCAACATCCTTCTGTTTCATAGAGCCGTGCGAATCAACGATATAAAAACCGTCCGGACGGAATTTGTTTGCCATACCTATAAGACCGAGGTACTCGGCATCGGAATAGCTGAGAGCTACCATAGGCTGGAAATACACCTTATAGCCCTTTTCCTTGATTTTTCTGCAAAGCTCAACCGCCTGCAATGCCTGCGACTTATGGAAGCAAACCCTTATGCAGTCGGGTCCTGTACCGTCATACTGCGGCAACAGCTCTGCATCATAATCGCCACAGTTTATCATTACGGCGATCAGAGTATTTTTCCTGTCGGCAGGAAGGATTCTTTTTATAGCGTCAACCGAAGAATACTGCGACTCATCCGCAGAAAAATCTCCCTTTGACGATAAATAACCCGCCTCTATTATATCAATACCGGCCTGTATAAGACGCCGTACTGTGTCTTTTATGTTTTCATAACCGAACTTCCAGTTATTTATGTATCCGCCGTCACGCAGAGTACAATCAAGTATCCGTATTCTTTTCATACCCACCTGTAATAATTAATTCTTTTCCTGTTCGAGCTTTGCCGCTATCAGTCTGTTGACCTTTTCAAGATCGTTCTGTGTATCAACGGCTACTGTTTCGGAATCAACCTCTATGTACTGAACTCTGTAGCCTGCTTCGATAAATCTGAGTATTTCAATATCCTCTATGGATTCTATTTTTCCTCTGGGAGAAGCGCAATAGAACTGAAGTGCCTCAGGCTTGAAGCCGTATACGCACACCTGCTTGTAATAGCTGTAGTCTATGCTTCCCTTAGGATAAGGAGCGGTGCTTCTGGTAAGATATACGCCTATATTGTCGGCATTCGTTATGACTTTAGGCACTGTGAAGTTTACAACATCAACAGGATCCTTTATCTTAGTCATAAGATTTGTGATCTGCAAATCGGGATTTTCGAAGAAAGGATATACTGCCTTGTTTATTGTTTCCGGCTCAATCATAGGCTCATCGCCCTGTATATTGACATATAAATCCGCAGGAATTTTTCTTGCGACCTCACCTATTCGGTCTGTTCCTGTCTTGTGAGTATCGGAAGTCATTATTACATTAATGTCGTTTTCCTTGCAGGCATTGTAAATACGTTCATCATCGGTGGCAACATACACCTCTGTCAGAGTTTCGGCTTTTATGGCTCTGTTGTATACCCACCATATCATCGGCTTTCCGCATATATCCGCAAGGGGCTTACCGGGAAAACGGCTCGACTTGTATCTTGCGGGAATTATTCCTAATACTTTCATTGCTATTCATCCTTTCATTTCCTGATGATGTTGAAAAATGTCAAAACTCGGGCATTTTTCATACTAATATCAAAATAATTATAACACAAAAAGCATTTTTGTCAATGCGAACAGATTCAGTTGGTTAATTTTTTACAAAAAACCAGCTAAAAACACGCACCTCTTTAACTAAATCATTAGCTAAATTATTAAAGCGCTATTTTAGTCTTAACAGCTTTTTAACCTTTTCACGTCGGGGCGAGTACATCGGGAATATCTTGTCGGCAACGCTCCGTACTGCTTTATCGGCAACGGCATGAATCCTGTACTTATAATACTCTTTTGCGGAATTTATCTTTTCCGTATTTACAAAAAACACAAGCTGGGTTTCCTTAGCCGACCTGTTTTCAACCGTCAGCATATAATGTATAAAAATTCCGTTAAGCATTTCCCCGATGTATCCGGGAGCACGTTCATAAGTTTTGCAATCGGTTATTTCCATTATCCTGTTCATTATAGGAAACTGGAACTCGCACATACGGACAAACAGTTCTTTTTTCATTATGTAGCAATTGAATGCTCTGTGATATTCACCGAAAAAATATTCGCAGGCGGAATTATAATATTCGGGCGAAAGCTCTTTGATAAGGGAGAACATCTTATCTATTATTCCCTGCTCAAAATAAACTCCGTTATAGCTTTCCCACATTTCCCGAAGCGTTTTGACTTCTGCCCTGTTATAACTCATCTCGGACGCTTTTGCAACCACGGGAATTATCATATCGTATTTTTGAACAACATTGTTGATTCTTTGGGTATCGTCAAGATGATATTTCTTTTTTTCGTGTGCTGTAAGCCTCAGCTCACGCACCATATTGAAGGCTGTATTATTATAGTGCTTATCGGAAAAGGAAAGATAACGACGGTAATGGCAGAGTCCGTAATAATCGGCATCAACGTTCTTCCATGCCCAATACTGAACGGTAAACTCACAAAACGACATTCGGAGCTTTGAAATATTGTCGCCCGTGTCATCGCCCTGAATCTCACTGTTACTTTCATCATAGACCGCACCGCATCTGACCGGAAAGTAAACGGGAGTGTCTACTGTTTCGCTGTCAATATCTATCCTGTGCGATACAAAAATACGGATATTACTCATCTTTCCACTGCCTTAATACGATTTATTCTTATCAGTTTACATTAATATATAATTATAGTACATAAGAGTTTTTTTGTCAACAAAAATGACATAATTGGCGGATTTTTTCCATAATTGTCATACAAGCATAACAGCGGTGTCAACCTACAGAGATTGACACCGCTTTATCATAATGCTTTTTTTATTTTCCTGAGAGCGCCTTTTTCAAGCCGTGACACCTGCGCCTGACTTATCCCTATTTTCTGTGCGACTTCCGCCTGAGTTTTGCCTCTGAAAAAACGCAGTTTGAGAATATTCTTCTCTCTGTCGTCAAGCCCGATTATCGCCTCTTTCAATGCTATTTCATCGAGCCGGTTTCTGTCATCGTTATTATCGCCTATCTGATCCATCTTCAGTTTATAGAAAAAGTATGTTTTTTCAAAAAAGTGCGCTTTTGTTGCCTGGAAATAACCTTCTTTATATAAAACTCATTTGCTGTATGCCTATATTGCTTTATTCTGCGAATTTCAATAGTTATAATCAGCATTTTTGGCAGCATAAAAAAGTGTGCCGACCACAACAAGTCAACACACTGAATTATAGCATTTTATTCAATATAATTTCACTGCACAGGCTCTTTTCTTGAATATATATAAACAACAACAGCGCTTATAACATCTATACAAAAAATAAACTGACATACAGAATTCAAAGCCGCAAAGCTTCCGGAACACTTACGTTCCTTATAAACCCTGAGATTTGCCGCTAATCCGACAAGTCCTGTAAGGAATATCGTTATACAATCGAACAGCACGAAAAAAACAGAAAAAGCGTAAGTGAAAATTGTAAGGAAAAATAATACACCAAGCACAAATATAGCAAGATATGCCGGTATCTGAACAAGCTTTATAAGCATATTGAAAAAGGCTGTCTGTCTTGCTCCCCACCCCTTTGCAAGGCAAAGCGGCATATACACAAGCGTGCATATAAACGAAATGACAATTGTCACAAATATCACAAATAACAGCCAAAGCCCATTACCGCCGAAAAAACGCTCTACAATATATTGATTTATAAATATGGAGTAGAGAGCAAACAGTAAAATATATGGCTGAATCATCACCGGCATGAGTAAAAGAAAGCGTTTCATATTTCTACTATTATCCTTAATTTAATATTAACAGTAAGTATACCACAATATACTGTATAAGTCAAGCAGAAATATGTGATTGCAAAGTTATAATGCCTTTTTTATCTTACCGAGAGCGCCTTTTTCAAGCCGTGATACCTGTGCCTGACTAATCCCTATTTCCTGTGCGACTTCCACCTGAGTTTTGCCTCTGAAAAAACGCAGCTTGAGAATATTCTTCTCTCTGTCGTCAAGCCCGATTATCGCCTCTTTCAAAGCTATTTCATCGAGCCAGTTTCTGTCATCGTTATTATCGCCTATCTGATCCATCATATATATGGTATCGCCCGACTCCGAAAATACCGGTTCGTACAGCGAAATAGGGTCGCTGACAGCCTCAAGCGCTATTACCACATCCTCACGTTTTGCGTCTATTTCTTTGGCTATCTGCTCGATTGTAGGTTCTTTTGAGTTATCATTGGTAAGTTTTTCTCTTGCCTGCATAGCTTTATAAGCCAGATCACGCATTGAACGGCTGACACGGATTGAGCCTGAGTCCCTCAGGTAACGCCGCAATTCGCCCATTATCATAGGCACGGCATAAGTGCTGAATCTGACGTTAAAATCAGTTGAAAAATTGTCGATAGCTTTCATCAGGCCGATACATCCGACCTGAAAAAGATCGTCGGGGTTTTCTCCTCTGCCCGAAAAACGCTGTATCACGCTGAGAACAAGACGCAGATTGCCGTTTATCAGCTTCTCTCTGGCTGTCGGGTCGCCGCTGCGCATTTGCCTTAGCAATTCGGTTTTTTCCGACTCCTTGAGGACCTTCAGCTTCGCTGTGTTGACACCGCTTATTTCAACCTTGTTATAATACAAAAAAACACCGCCCATACTTTCATTTTCCAATAAAAGTATGGACGGAATAACGTTTTTTATTCTGTCGGATTACAGGCAATCACAAATTATGCCGTAACATAAATATCGTCTTCGACATCGGGCGCTATGCTGTGCTTTACTCTGTCTTCAACCTCAGCCTTTTTCGCATTATTGAATCTGTCAAGCGTACCTACAAGGTAACCTGTGATACGGCGTATGCGGTCAAAGGGTATCTCGCCGAAATGATATGTGAGATTGGCAAAATCTCCGTCAATGTCTATATCAAGCTCGGTGACCAGTTTTCCGGGGTTAGCTTCTATCGCATACTGAACGTAAGCGTCAATCTCTTTCTGATCGAGTGTGCCGTTTTTTACATTTACTTTTACCATAACAATCTTCCTTTCAATTTACTGTATATAAAAGCAGTAAGTACATTTCGTTGTTTTCTCAATTGTACCACAACATATTGTGTTTGTCAAGAGGCTTGGACACAATTTTTTCAAAATTAGTACCAATGCGTAAAGGAATAAGAAAACATTTGAAAAAAGTTCTTGACAATTCTTCTGGGATATGATAAAATATTAAAGTCGTGGAAAGATGGCTGAGCTGGTCTAAGGCGCACGATTGGAAATCGTGTAACGGCTAATACCCGTTCGAGGGTTCGAATCCCTCTCTTTCCGCCACACGACGCTGAGTTTTTCAGCGTCGTTTTTATATACGGGTATGGTGGAATTGGCAGACACGCCAGATTTAGGTTCTGGTGCGAAAGCGTGCAGGTTCAAGTCCTGTTACCCGTACCAACATTTAAACTTAACAAATGGCTCTGTTATGCGGTTTGTTAAGTTTAATTTTTTGCGTTTTGTCTGTTTTGGGGATTGTTTGGGGATTATTGATAAAAATTTTAAAAAAATTGCGACCTGTCGATAACGGCAAGTCGCATTCTTTTTTACGTTTCGGTTATGAGTTTTTCAACCTCGTTTACAATTTTTGTAAGTGGTTCATTCGGCTTCAACTGCAACGGAAAATCAAGTGAACCGTTGACGGCGATTTCGATTTCTTCAAGCACGGCTCGAGGAGTACCCAAATATTCGCAATAGCTGTCTTTTTCACTGTCTGTAAGTTCATCGTAACAGCGACCGCTTTTAACAAGTCGAACGGCTGCCGATGAAAATATTGAAGCACTCGCTGCGGCTTCAAGCGCGTTGACTTTTGCGGCTAAACGGCTCATAAATCCGCGCCTTTCAAACATTCGGGAGTAACGACATCAAGGTCATTGAGCCACTGCTGTTCCCACTGCGGACGCTGCATTGCAGAACGGTAAAGCGTGTAAAGCGCGTCTGCTGCGTTGTCGTACTCGTCAGCGGTAAAAACCTTTCGTCCAAAATCAACGCCCTTGCTTTCGGCACAAGCCAAATATAACGCTTCGTCGAATGATTTGTTGCTGTGTCAAATGCAAACTGGTAATCGTCACGCGTCAGCGGAACGTCGCCGCCAAAAAGCGCCAGCGTTGTCGGGAGAATGTCGGCAGCGTTGAATGCTGTTTTTTTGCGTGCTGAAAGTTTAAAGTTATCGATTGCCGCGCGGACGCGTTTATCAAGCTGCAAAACGTCAAAATCGCGCTTAATCGCGATATTCTGCAGTTCGGAAGCGCGGTATTCGTCGCTGTACTCGTTTCCGCTGAGTTCACGACGGCGCTTTTCAATCGCTGTTGCAGCCTTTTGTAAACGTTGAAGCCCTCGCCCATAGCGCTGCTGATTTCGTTAACGATTCTCATTGTTCTGTACCTCATTTCTGTAAAATTTTTCAAGTTCGGTTATTCGGCGTGCAAGGTCGGCTGTTTCGGTCAGCCTTGCAAAATGTGTCAACGCGTAATTCGCCGCATTTACGCGCGTTTGTGGTGACGCAACGGTGCTGTTCATCACACCGCGCAGCGTTTCGACAGCTTCACCGCAAATTACTGACAACTCGATGACGGTGCTTTCCAACAACGAACCTTGCAATTCGGCATAGCGAGCGCGGAACGACGGATTTTCAAAGCGCCTGTAAATCGCGCCGCGTGTAAGTCCGAGTTCGTGAGCCGTTTTCGGTATAGAGCCGCTCGTCAGCAGCGACGACAACAGCTTTTCGTCAGATACCGCTTTCGGCATTGTTATCCCCCCTTTCATCGCATTTAAGCGTACTTTCGCCGTTCAACAGTTCGTGAATGTGCAGTTCGTCAACAAGAAAATCGCAAAGCATATTTCGCACTTCACGCGCTGCGGCGTTTTCTCTCGCAAGTTTCTTGTTTTCGCGCACAAGGCGGCGGTTTTCTTTGCATACTCGGTCGTAAACGTTCGAAAGACGAAGCACTTTTTCGTTTAACAAATCGACAAGCTGCTGTGTTAATTTTTCATTCATTTAAATCTTTCCTTTCATCATCTGTGCAAAATGTGCATTTTCTATGTGAAGTATAAAAAGGATATTTCTATATATAAGTTCCCATACAAAATGCACAAAATGCACAAAAAGTCTGTAAAACCGCATTGTTATGCGGAAAATTCCTCTAAGCCACTTTCGGCGGCTTCAATTTCTGCGTCGGTATCAACACCAGCCAAGCGCGGCGAATTGCTTAAGATGGCATAACCTCGAATGGCATTTCGCACTGTGCGACCGTTGACAGTAGCCGCCGCAACAAGCAGCTTGCGCGCTGAAAGTTCGTCGAAAAAGTTTCGTTTGTTTTCAGTTCCGAAGCCGTTTTCATCGCACCAATTCGCATACAGATTGTAAACCGCGCTGGCGGCGCAATTTTGCTTGCAAGGGTGTAAGCATTCGCTGATAAACAAGCCGATTTTATCGCTGCTTTTCGCGTACTCGTTGGTCGCTTGCACGATTGACGGCGGTTGCTTTAAGCCCTCAGCGCGATACAGGCGCAAGCCGTCGAGCAGCCAGTTCAAAATGCCGCTCGCGTTCTCTATGCTTTGAAGCCGCGTTTTTAACGTTTTGTCTTGCTCTGCTGGTTCGAAATGCCGTTCAAACGGTACCACAACGACGCGTCCACTTTGAAATAGTGTGTTGTCGTTGACAAGCGGCAAGGAGTTTGTGTTGATAAGCAGCTTGAATTTTGGCACGAACGAAAATTCCCTTTCGTAAAGCTGGCGCGCCGTGATTTTGTCGCGTCCGAGCAACGTTTTCAGCAGCGCCACATCAAACAACATTCTGCGCGGCGGTTCAGACATCACCACCAAACGCGCTCCGTCAAGTCGTGCAATATCGCCGCTTGCGTTTCGTGTATCCTTATTCTTGCGTTGTGCAAGCGTTTCGGGCAGCGCTGCGGTCGCATAACTGGCGAGAACGTGCGAAATTGTTTCAACAAGCGTCGATTTGCCGTTTCGCGTTGAAGCGCCGTACAGCAGCCAGCACTGTTCATTTGAAGTATCGGCTGTCAGCGACAAGCCGCAAACCTTTTGTAAGTATTTGGCTTTTTCGACATCGGCTTGCATAATCTCGCTGATAAATTTTTCGAAGTCGGCGCTTCTCGCTGTCGCGTCGTATGTTACGTTTGCGACCTTTGAAAGCAAATCAGACGCGCGGTGCTGATAAAATTCGCCTGTCGCAAGGTTAAGCGTTCCGTTTTCAACGTTGAACAAATCGTCGTTGCTATCAAGGTCGGCGCGCGAAAACGCGTGAACGTCTCTTGCGTCGCGCAGCAGCGTTTCTCGGCTGTGCAATGACGTGTATTTGTTTGCCGCCTGAAAAAACCGTTTCTGATTTTCGAGGCTGGTTTGTTCGTTTCCGAGTTTCACAAGCAGCACTGCAAAACTTTTCGCACATCGTGCTGCACGAATGTTAGCTTCATCGAGCCGCCAGCGCGCTCCGTCGTAGAAATAGTAACTCGCCGCTGTCGAGCAAAAGCGCAGCTTGTCTGCAAAAGTATCGGAAAACAGCTTTGCGCAAGTCACGTCGTCGAAACTGGGAAGCATTTCGGGGTGAAACGTTCGCATTCGCGCTAAAAGTGCAAGGCTCTCGACCTCGTCGGCGATTTCATCATCGGTCGCGCCGCTCTCGCGCATTTTTTCAACAAGCTGTTCCAGCGTCATTATTTTCCTCGTTTCTGCGGCACTCATCTGCGAGCCACTGTTCAAGCTGCGCGCGGTTAAACAACACGCGGTTACCGCTCATTATGTGTGGCGGTTTGTGCGACGATTTCAGCATTCGACGCAAATTATATTCTGACATCAGACCGCTATGCGCAACTTCTCGGACGGTATAAAACACTTTTTCCATTTTTTGTTACCTACCTTTCGTTTTGGTTTGGTGTTTTTCTTACAGCTATATTGTACAACATACGGTATCATATTGACAGAGTAAGTTTTTTGTGGTATAATGTGTTTAAAGGAAACATTTATTTTTTTTGAAAGGTGGGTACACACATTGCAATTTTGCATTCGTGCCGACTATGTTACGCTCGGCGACTGGCTAATCGGCACTACAAATAATTCGCTCGGCAATCTTATTGCTGCGCTTGAGCGCGAATTTCCCAGCGACGATTACACAAGCGAAAATTACATTCTTAACTGTTTGCAGCGCAAAAGAAAAGCCGTTTACGGTCTGAATGAAAACGGTTCTGTGTTGACATCGTTTTATTTGTTTATGAATGGTGAACGCAGACGCGCGCTTACTTTACAATTGGCTGACGCGTTCCGAATTTCGAACAACGTCAAAGTCGGTCTGCCTATACCATTAAACAGTAAAGCGAATTACAGCGACGGAATGGTATTTAATGTTGGCTCTGCTGTTGCGGTCATTTATGCGTTGCTGTACTATTATGGCTTCAACAATTTGAGGATTGTTCAGTGTGGACTGTGCAACAGGTGGTTTGCAACGCCGAATATGCGCGAAAAATATTGCAGCCGCAACGCGCTGCTCGCTGGGTACGAGCATTTACATTGTGAACAAGCCGTTCGAAACGCGCTGCAAAACCTACAGCGCCGAAAGAAAAAGGTTTACGCAAAACTTTACGAAAACGGCGGCGAAACCGATATTAACGGCTGCCCTATCGCGATTGACGATTTTTTGAACAAGTGTGCAGTTTACAGCGACGCAATAAAGCGACGCGCTACAGCGGCGAATATCAACGCTTACAGCGACTATCTCGACGGCTGCCTATCGCGCGTCGGGCTGCGTCGATACAAAAAAACAGGAGGGCAAAAATAATGGCAAGTGTTGAAAAACGCGGCGACAGCTACCGCATTACAGTGAGTTGTGGCTACAGCGCGGACGGCTCACGACAAATCAAACAGAGTATGACGTGGAAACCGTCTAAACCGAACCTTACGCAGAAGCAGCTTGAAAAACAGTTACAAGCCGCAGCAGCAGAATTTGAACAACGTTGCAAAAGCGAGGGCACGGTCGTTGCTTCTGTCAAATTTGAGCCGTTCTGCGAAGCCTACCTCAACGACGTTGCGAGCCGAACGCTGAAACCGTCGACGCTCTCGTATTACGAACAGCTGAAACCGCGCGTTTACTCTCAAATCGGGCATTTGCGGCTCGACCGTATCACACCGCGCGAAATCGACAAACTTATCGGGTTTTTATGCAAAGAACGTAAAAGTGCAAAAACTGTTGCCGTTTGCAAGGTCGATTTTCGAAATCTGATACAAGAACACGGTTATTCGCAAAAGCGGCTTGCTCACGACGTTGGCACTAGCCAAGAAACCCTGAAAGGCTTTGCAAACGGCAAGCCTATTTTATGGGTAACAGGAGAAAAAATCGCCGCACTGCTCGAATGCGACGCTGAAACAGTTTTCGAAAAAACCGAAAAAGCGCAAGGCTTATCGCCGAAAACGGTAAAAAATTACATCAGTTTTGTGTCGTCAATTTTCGATTACGGCGTGCGTACACGCGTTATTTCTCGCAATCCGTGTGAGCGTTGCACATTGCCGACGATAATCGAACCCGTCCGAAAAATGCTTTCACTTGATGAAGCCGACCGCTTTCTTGACGTTCTCGAAACCGCACCACTGAAATTTCAAGCGTTTTTCAAGCTGGCGCTTTACGGCGGTTTTCGTGCTGGCGAAATTCTCGGTCTGCAATGGAACGACATAGATTTTCGGTTGAACATTGTTCAAATCAAGCGTACAGCGCATTACAGCAAGGCTCTCGGACACTTTGACACAACGCCGAAAACCAAATCTTCCAACCGCATTCTGAAATTACCCGAACACGTCATCGACACGCTTCAAAAACTGCAAGTCGAACAGCGAAACCGATACGAATTCGGCGGCGTTCTGTGGAGCGAGGAAACGCGAGTATTCACGACCGACAAATTTGTTCCGATGAATTCTTCGACGTTTTCAAACTGGTACAAACGAACCGCCGAAAAGAACGACTTACCGCTCGTTTCGTTGCACAGCTTCAGACATCTGAATGCAAGTCTTTTAATCAACAGCGGCACGGATATTGTAACGGTATCGTCGACACTCGGACACGCTCAAACGGCAACAACGTTAAACATTTACGCTCACGCTTTCCAAAAATCACGCGCAGCAGCACTCGAAGCGGTCGCAAATGCACTCGATAATAGGCGCAAAAAAAGCGGCTGATTTGGGGATTATTTTGGGGATTATTTGGGGATTATACGATAAAATAATCCCCAAAAAATCGCTAAACGACACAAAACGATGAACAGCTTCAATCCCTTATATAATGCGGAATTACGGCATTTTGCAAAACGTTGCAAAACGGCAAAATTTATGTTCAAGTCCTGTTACCCGTACCAGCTACAAACCGCACAACAATGCGGTTTGTTTGATTTTTACGACATATTGACCGTTGATAAAACCGTTACGGTATATCGAAGTTAAAAATTCGAAAATTTTCCTTGACAAAGTCGATATGGTATGATATAATTAATAATCGTCAGGAGTTTGCTAATATGGCTCAGTCGGCAGAGCACATCCTTGGTAAGGATGAGGTCCCCGGTTCGAATCCGGGTATTAGCTCCAGATAGAAAGCCCCATTGCATTTATTTGCGATGGGGTGTTTTTATGTTCGAAGAATCTTGATACAAAGCCGTACCCGTCGGCACAGCTTTGTATCTTCGCTATCAGAAAAAGAAAATCACGGCGATAGCCGGATTTCTATCGTCGTGATTTAATTTCTGTTTTATGATTTTAAAAAGTGCGGTATTATCGGTTATGTGGTTACGCAGCTGCACCGAATATTCCTTCCAGCTTATCCATTATGCCCGGCTTGCTAAGGCAGTCTTTATAATTGATCTCAACAACCTTATCATTTACTATGACCGAATAGCTCTTACGCAACTGCGGAATCAGGAGAGTATCCGACAAGTACGAGAAATATTCATAATGAATATTTTTATATTCCGAAACAATTTCTGCTTTATCATAAGAAGTCGCATCAGCAACGTGAATGCTGAATTTATCGTCATCTGCGTATGTACCTGTTTCGCCGTCACAATCAAAACCTTTTGATTTTAACAAGTCGCTGTCATGCCAATCGAGTTCACTGATATAATCCAATATTCTGTCATTCTGAGGCTCTGAACGAACAAAAAATTCAAAAGCCGGAATAAAAATGTTTGCGCAAATAGCCACAATAAAAACAAATACAAATAAAGCACGTTTTTTAAAGTGCTTTCTGAATGCAATAACAGCACAAAGCGACATCAGAACAATTATTTTAATTATCATTTATTCTCCTTTTTAAAAAAACTTAAATCCAGTTTTTACATAATACGAATATGACTTAACAGACTTATTTTGGCTAAACTGATAGATAGTTTGATTAAATCCATTGTAATAATATTCTCTATTTCTTTTCCAAATAACTTTTGAACAAGTGTAATAATACCAATAATTTCTCATTTTAATTTTTATTTTTGTTGTTTCTATTACTTCAATCTTTATTTGATTGTTATTAGAGCCAAATAGCACACTTATTTTTATTTTTCTATTATTTTTTTTATTGCAAATTTCCGTTGCATCTCCTAATACATCAGCAAAATCAATCAACTCACTCGAATATTTGGGAGTTGCGGCACTAGTAATTGTAATTATTCCACCAACGGCTAATCCCCAAGGTCCAGAAATCAATCCTGCCAATGCACCAAATATTGCTCCACCACCAGAAGCTAGTGTTTCTTTTGGCGATAAATCATTTTTAACATATTTGTTAATGTATTTTATCAGTGAATCGGCTTGGTTTTTTGTAAATGTATAACACGTTACAGACCAATTTCCATCCTTATCAATTAGGATAACCGGGTTATTTCCACAATACGTAAAAAGATTATAATAAGAAGCAAACCCGTCTGTGCCGAGCAGACTATCCGCATTAATAAACCTACCCGTCTGAGGGTCATAATACCTGCTGTTGAGATAATACAATCCGCTCTCTTCGTCATAGTAATATCCTCTGTATCTGAACGGGTTGTTTACTGCAAGCTCCGTGTTGTCAGTCGTAATATGTGCTTATTCGGCATTGTAAATTTGAAATCAATGCCTTGTTTTTGATAACGTTAAAGAACTACGATTACACACAACTCATCAAGAAATGTAATCACTTCCGATTATTCTTCCTGTACTCTTTGCGACTTCTGACAACGTTCCCTCTGTAAAGCCCCCATCTTGCAAATACTACTGGAAACATCGGTGTACAAGGGGTACAAACAAGATAAAATAGAAATGAGGGGCGATAG
>OGDY01002091.1_pt1 | contig 19573 bp, 15 predicted proteins | sample 1570341 | NCBI WGS metagenome assembly OGDY01 (sample SAMEA2581972, study PRJEB24529) | metagenome | biome: Human gut stool | place: China | collected 2011 | reverse complement strand
AATCATCTTCCGGTATACATGCATCCAATTCCATTGGAATTTTTAATTGATAATTAGTTTCATTCAGTGTATACTGTTTACGTAAAAGGTTGTGTTTGGTCATACAATCATTTTACCATATCCTGTGTGCTTTGTGCGTGCAGGATTCTTTTTTAAACAAAAAAGACGGAGTAAAAATTCCGTCTCATTTCATAGGCTGACCATGAAAGAAAGGGGGGCTGTGCCCTAACGATTCCCGTTAATGCGACAGCCCCATTCTAACGGGTGAAAGTCCCGAAGCTGCCCGGTAGTGGGAAGGACACAGCCGAAGGCTATGACGTATCCAATATTAAAAAAGGCTGAGAGCCGCTGATGGTGTATCAACGGGCTGTCAGCCTTTTTTTATGTAGGAAATATCGTTCCGATATTTCCGGAATAACGACAAAAGCACCTTGCGAAGCGGCGCTCATGGGTGAGCGCCATGTGCGCATAGAAATCTCTGATTTCGTTATGCGCACTTTTGTCCGCACCCCCGTCTCGATTTTGCAAAAAGAAAAAGCGTAAATCCGTTTGGACTTACGCTTTCGCTATATAATTTTTATTTTTTGCGTCGCTTTGCAGCGGCTTTCTGCGCCTTTGCAACTTCTTGCCTGTGAAGAATCTGCTGCTCGCGGAGCTCCTGCTCCGTTTCGGTAATATCATCAATATAGATGTGCGGATTCATGCGCCGCGCAAGCTCCATTGCGCCCTTACAATCGGAAGGCTTCATCGTGAAAGTCCGTGTTACCACGTCCTTGCCGATATGAAGCATGACATTCGGTCTCGCACGCTTGTAATCCGGGTGCAGGGTCGTTATTTCATCCCATGCCCAATAGTTGTGCTTGATGCAGACTTTGAACAAATTGTATTTAATATCTACCCCTTCTTCCGAGATAATGTGTTCCCTTTCAAAGAAGCAGGCGAGCATTACCATTAACGCAAGCGGAATATAAATGTACTGACCTGCGGCATATTCTCTGTAAAGCAGGTATGCGGCAATGATAAAGATTGTAATCGTCAGCCAAAGCTCACGCTGTTTAATGATTCCGTGGTATTTCATAGCAAAATCTTCCTTTAAATTCTATCGAATATTATTTAATGTCTTTCGCTTTGCCGGCACTTCTGAGTTCTGCAAGAGCGGCGAGTGCCTTTTCGTGAGCTTCCTTCGGGGCACCTGCAACGGAGCCTTTGACAAGCTTACCGAAGATATTGGTTCTTGTTCCGTCAGCATAAAGAATATTGGAGCCGAAGGATGCAGTAACGATTGCGAAAATCGGGTTGATTAAGTTCATGAAGGTGAACGGCAGGTAGGATAATGTCGGAACACCTAAAATGTTTGAGTGGTAAGCACCGCAGGATGACCACGGAACCAGTGGTGACCAGAGTGTACCGCCGTCTTCCAGTGTTCTGGAAAGCATGTTTCTTGCAAGACCCATTTCGTCAAATTTGTCTTTATACATACTTGCAGGAATAATCAGTCCGAGGTACTGGTCGCACATTGTCGTAATACAGAATACGGATGTAAGGATTGTAACGACGATGAGCTGGAACGGTGTACGAACCTTCTTGATTAAACCGCCGAGCAGGGATTCTACAGCACCAATTGTCTGGAGAATTCCGCCGAAAGCAACAGCTACGATTACGAGGTTGTTTGTCCAAAGCATGCTGTCCATACCACCTTTGTTAAGGAGTGTATCGCAAAGCTCATTTCCGGTTTCCGCACTGTAGCCGTAATGCATCATGGTGATGCAGTCGGAGAAGGTAGCACCCTGGAAAATAACCGCAAAGATACATCCGATAATCGAAACCAGAATTACGCCTGCCAGTGCCGGCATTTTGATAAGAGCAACAACTACGATTGCAACCAGAGGAAGCAGGAGTACAGGGCTCATATAGTCATAATGGTCGATGATTGCTTGAGATAAGCCGTTTGCAAGTTCAGGATCATACTGAGCACTGCCCTGAAGCGAAATAATTGCGTAAATGATGATTGCGATTACAAGGCTTGGGAAAGTTGTAGTAATCATCGCCCTTACATGGTCGAAAAGACCGGTCTGAGCGGAACCTGCGGCGAGGTTCGTGGAGTCGGAAAGCGGGGAAAATTTGTCTCCGCAGCAAGCACCGGAAAGAATCATGCCGGCAACGAGCGCAGGGTTGAGCCCCATTGTCGTACCGATTGCCATGAACGCAATACCGAGTGTTGCAGTTACCGTCCAAGCAGAACCGATTGCAATACCTACAGCAGCGCATAAGATACATGCAAGCGGAAGGAAAAGCTTCGGGCTGATTAATTGCAGACCATAGTATACAACGGCAGGAATTGTACCTGTCCATTCAAAAGAACCGATCAGACATCCTACGCAGAGAATGATGATGATTGCTTCCAGTGACTGGCTGACAGCGTTGAGGCCGCCTGCCAGCATATCTGCATAGGAATGACCGCAGAGTTTGCCGACAAGCATTGCTACGCAGCAAGCAAGAAGTACCGGAATATGAGGATCCTGTCCCCAATCGAAAACATAGTTTGAAATCATGATAGCGAGCAGGAATACAATCGGAATCAGAGCTTCGATTTTATTCGGCATGCGCGCGGTTTTTACTGTTTGTTCGTTCATTGTAAAAATATCCTCCTTGACTTAGATTTCCTCGATGTCTTCCAGCCTGTCCCGAATCGGTTTTGAAGGATCCAAAGGTGTGAGCTTAAATCCTGTCACGGCATAAAGTGCCGAGATGAGGGGGTTTAAGTAGGCCATGAAGCAAAACGGGAAATAAACGAATGCACTGACGCCTAAGACGGAGTAATACAAAGCACCGCAAGTCGACCAAGGAACAATGCCGGATGTCAAAGTTCCGGCGTCTTCCAGAAGCCGAGACAGGTTTTCCGGTGCAAGGTTCAGCTTTTTGTAGGTTTCTTTGAACATTTGTCCGGGGATTACGATGGACATATACTGGTCGGCAGCTAAAAAATTCATGCCGATGCAGAAAAATATGTTTGCGATCATGATGGAAGCTCTGGTTCTGCAGCTCAGAAGGATCGTCTCGATGAAAACATCCAGACAGCCGATGCACTTAATCGCACCGCCAAATGCCAGTGCGCAGATAACCAAAGAAATTGTATACATCATGGACTGCATTCCGCCTCTGTTCAGAAGCTTGTCCACCGAATCACTGCCCGACGTGAGCTCAAAACCATAAAGCATTTGCTGCATAATATCTCCGAGACTGTTTCCCTGTACCATGGCGAAGATAACGCCAATCGCTGTTCCGACTGCCATGCCCGGAATTGCCGGGACATGCAGAATCATAATCAAGATAATGGAAAGCGGCGCAAGCAGAATCCAAGGTGTAATATGGAAGTTTGCCTGCAGTACATCGCAGATCATCTGAATTTGGCTGTCATCAACATTGCTGCCGCTGTAGCCTGCGCCGATAACGGCAAAACAGCCGACTGCGAGAACAAAACTCGGGATTGTGCTCCACAACATGTGTCTCACATGCGTAAAAAGATTTGTGCCTGTAATTCCGGCAGCCAGATTCGTGCTGTCCGAAAGCGGTGATAGTTTATCGCCGAACTGTGCGCCTGTAATGATTGCACCCGCGGCAATCGGAAAAGGTATTCCAAGTCCTGCTGCAACGCCCATTGCCGATACGCCGATTGTACCGGCGGTAGTCCACGCTGAGCCTGTTGAAATTGAAATAACTGCGCATAGAATCGGCAAAGCCGCCAAAAAGATGCCGGGCGTGAATAATTTCAAACCGTAGTAAATAAGTCCGGGAACAACGCCTCCCGACATCCAGACCCCCATGAGACAGCCTACAAGCATGATGATAAAATTCGCCTGCATTGCCGCCGCATTGCTTTCAATCATTGCATTTTCAATGTCGCTCCACGAATAGCCGAGAACGAAAATTCCGATGAAAGCAGTAATTCCGATGCAGATAATCAGCGGAATCTGAGGGTCGGCACCCAAGATAATTACGCTTGGGAGCATAATCAATATTAAGCTTACAAAGGGAACAAGGGAAAGCCACAACGGGGGCTTCCGCTTTACTTTTGAATGCAAGGTAATCTCCTTCCCTAGTCAGTGACTGCTCATTTATAGAGCAAAAAGCGTGCCACCGACTATTGTGATGATTTTATGTTGGATTCTTGTTGAAATTTCAAAGGGTGCGATAATGATGAGAACACCAGGCAGGGTGCCGGGTGAAGTTTTTTTCATAGGTCAGTGAAAAAAACTTCACTATTGAAAATGAAAAAAACTTCACAAACTATCAGCGCTGAATCTTATACTCTGCAATCTTATTCCAAAGCTGCCGTTTCGTGATATCCAGAAGTTTCGCGGCGGCGGCAACATTGCCGCCCGTTACCGCCAGTGCATTTTCGATGTGTTCCTTCTCAAAAATGCCTCTGGCGGTACGCAGGGGCAGCACTTCGCGCTGCCCCTGCGCCGTGCCGGCGGATGCCGGCACGGACGGGCTTTTTGCAAAGCCGCGGCTGCGAAGGATGCCGTCGTCGCTCAAGGCAACCATGCGTTCAAGCAGGTTTTTCAGCTCACGGATATTTCCGGGATAATCATATTGATACAAGAAATCCAAAGTCAGAGGCTCAATATCGAGAATCTTCTTTTTTTGTTCTTTTTCAATTTTGCGGATAAAAAATTCAATCATGTCCGGCAGGTCTTCCTTACGCCTGCGAAGAGGCGGAACGGTGACCGTCATGGTGTTGATGCGGTATAAAAGGTCTTCGCGGAACAGTCCGCGCGTGATTTCCTCCTCAAGGTCTTTGTTGGTCGCGGAAATCAGTCGAATGTCAAGAGCAATCGGCTTGTTGCTGCCGACCCTTTCAATCGTTCGGTTTTCAAGGACGCGAAGAAGTTTTCCCTGCAAGCTCAGCGGAATATCTCCGATTTCATCGAGGAAAAGCGTGCCGTGGTCGGCAGCTTCAAACCTGCCAATCCGCTTTTCGTTTGCGCCTGTAAAAGCACCTTTTTCGTGCCCGAAAAGCTCGGATTCCAAAGTACCTTCACCGAAAACCTGACAGTTTACCGGGATAAAATGCCGGGCCTTTCGGGAACTCAGATCATGGATATACTTTGCGGCAACTTCTTTGCCGACGCCGGATTCGCCCAGAAGCAGAACGTTGATGTCGGAGTCTGCAATCTGGCGGCAGGTTTCGAGAAGATCCCGATAAGCAGGACTTTTGCTCTTTAAGAAAATATCGCTGTCGGGGCTGTTTTGCTCGGTCAGGATTTTGTTCTCTTTTTCAAGCATTTTTATTTTCGCGAGCCTGTCCACGTCCGCTAAAAGAGCCTCCGGCTCACTGTTTTTGATGGAGTAGCCGCAAGCCCCGTATTTCATCGCCTCGACTGCGCTTTCGATAGAGCCGAAGGCGGTGATTATCATAATGTCAATGTCCTCGTACTCGGACTTCACCGCTTTTACAAGCTCAAGCCCGTCCATATCGGGCATTTTCAAATCCGTCATAATCAGATTGATTTCGTTGCTTTCGAGGAGATTGAGAGCCTCACGCGCGCCTGAAGCCGTAATCACATCATAACCGTTTCGCTTCAGCAAATATGAAAAGACTCTCTGATATTCAATTTCGTCATCAACAACCAAAATTTTGTAATTCTTCTTTTCCATTTCATTCCTCCTCATTTTTTTCATCCGGAAGCAGGACGGTGAACGTCGTGCCTTCTGCAGGCGTGCTTTTTACCGAAATTTGTCCGCCGACCTTTTCTACTTCCGTGCTGACGATGTAAAGTCCAAGTCCCGTGCCGGTATCTTTTGTTGTGAAGAATGGATCGAAAACCCTTTCCAGCTGGTTTTCATCCATACCCGGACCGTTGTCCGAAAATATCATTTGTATCAAATTATTCTCCTCAAGGCGGGTTACGCTGATTTCAATTTTTCCGCTCGTTTGTCCGCTTTCCGCTATCGCCTCTGCTGCATTGTTGATGAGATTAAAGGCGAGGATTTTAACGGTCTCTTCTCTGGTGCGGATGGAAAAATCCTGTGGGCAGGACAGTGCAATTTCAATCTTTTCTGCATCGAGCTTTTTTCGTTCAAGGCTTAAAATGCTCTGCAAGAGCTTTTCAAGATTGAAGGAGGCGGAGGTATCGTTACTCAGCCGCGAGAAGCGGAGAAGATTCTCAATGAGCGAATCAATTCGTCCGACGGAATCCTTGATAACATCCAGCGAATGCTGCGCCATGTCGTCTGTAGCGTAATCCTGCAAAATATAGGAATAATTTTTTATCAGACCGAGCGGATTTCGGATTTCGTGCGCCAGTCCGGCAGAAAGCTGACCGACCGCAGCCATTTTGTTTTCCTGACGGAGCTTCCTCTCGGCAAGATTGCTTTCGGTACAGTCCTCAATCCGAATCAGCCGTGTTCCTTTTTCAGGGTTCAGCACACGGACGGAAATCGCATACTCCCGATGCCTGTAGGCGTAGTAAGGCGCATTCGGGTCGGCAGAATAGAGCCGGTATAAATCACCCAAAATCTCGACAGAGCCGATGCCGCAGCCTAAGAAGGAAGCCCGTTCGTCGCCGAGGAGCCGTTTTCCGAAGGCGTTGCACTGCGTAATAATGTCATCGCCGCTGATTACCGCAATTAAAGCGTCTATGTTGTCGATGATCGTCTGCAGATTCTTCTTTTCGATACGGAGTTCCAACGTTTTTTTCTCGATTCTGCGGTTGAGAACCGATTCCCAGAACATCAGAAGCTCGACAATCGCAACGCAGACGATGATAATCCACTCGGCCCACCTTACGCTGGCGGAGTTTGTAACCATGCTGGCAGAAGAGCCGAGCCAAAGTTTTTGCGAACTGTCAAAGGCACCGTCCTTTTTGAGCTGGAGCAGTGTTTTATTCAGAATATTGTAAAGCTTCGTATTATATACACTTACCGCAAGAGCGACATCTTCGGTGCAGATATTGTCACCGATGTGACGCAGTGAATTTTCCATGCCGAGCTGCTGTGCGTAATAATTAATTGTCAGCTCCGTTCCCGCAACTGCATCGACTTTGCCTTCCGCGAGCATGGAAAGGCCGGTTTTTATACTTGACACATAGACGAAATCCGTCGTCTGTCCCTTCGGCATTGCGTCGGTCAGTGCTTTTTGCAGGAATTCGTCTTTCAGAACGGCAATTTTTTTCTTGTTTAAGTCTCTGATATAATTGATTTTCTTATTTTCATACAATGTCACGAGAATGTTATCGAGCTTATAAACCGGCTGTGTCGAGACATAACTGCTGCTGCCTTTTGCAGCGGAAAAAAGCTCCGTAATATCGATTTGCTCTTCGCGCAGAGCCTGCGGCTCATCGCCTGCCTCGACCACTTTTTCATAAATCGGTATATTGAGCTCTTGCGATATAATATCAATGTAGTCGATGGTAAGTCCTTCGTTGTCACCTGTTTGTTCGTTCTTAGAAGTAAAAGGCGCGTTTTCAGCAACAATGCCGTAAGTCAGTGATTTCTTTTCCTTGAGGAACTGCTGCTCTTCACGGGTGAGCGGCTGCGAGTAAGCCAGATATTCGTTAAAAGAAATGCTGTACTTCATTTGAATGATAAGACCGGCACTGACCAAAATCAGCACGACAGCAAACAAAAGCTTGGCAAAACCCTTCAGCATGACAGCATTTTCCTCCTTATCCTTCTTATACTTCGTCAATAGATTATTATATCGTTTTCGACGCAAAAAGACAAGAGAAGGCGTGGATAGTGTAAGAATTTAAGATGGTTCAATTAGGAGGCATTAAGGGCTATGCACCTAAACAGCCAATCGGCACGACAAAGACACCGTCTTTTCGCGTATAGCTTAGTTCCCCGCCTGTTAAGATCATTTTGAAAGCGGGAGCTTTCAGATTTTTTTCTGTTAAGAGTGCTTCCAGCTTGCAAAGATTCGTGGCTCCTTTATCAATTTCCGCGGACCCGAGTTTTACTTCTATCAAACCGAATCTTCCATCCTCTAAAATGATTACGATGTCTGCTTCCAGACCATATCGATCGTGGTAGTAATAGATTTTGCCATAGAGATTGCTGCTATACACACGCAAATCGCGAACACAAAGATTTTCAAATAAAAATCCAAATGTATTAAAATCATCAACAAAATTATCCGGCGTTATACCAAGAGACAACGCTGCAATGGATGGATCGATCAATTCGCGTTTTGGAACAGAGCGTATCGCGGTTTTTGAACGGAGGGAAGGACTCCACGCAGGGACATCTTCAATTAAATAAGTGTTTTGCAAGGCAGCAATATAATCATAAAACTGTGAGTCGGAAATGCTGATGTCGTTCTTCGTCACATCCTGATAAATCGTTTTCATTTCTGCAAGTGTGGAGACATTCCTTGCGTAAGACCTTACAATCGCTTTAGCTACATCAACATTTTTCGCATATTTTTTTAATGATAAATCATCACTTTCGTAAATCAAGTCGAGGTAGCTGCGGAGCTTAAGGGCGCATTTTCGATACTCCAGACCAATGTTATCCGGCCAGCCGCCTCGGCACAAACAATAGGCCAAGTCCCGGATCGTCAATTTAGATTTCTGCCCGTCCACTTGTTGTGTTTGATTAAAGAGCGCTTCAAGCGAAATACTTCCTTCCGAATCTTGCGATTCCTGTAAACTCATAGGATACATAAAAAGAGTACCGATTCTGCCGGCTCCACTGTGCAGACAGGAGTTTTCCGGCGGAACGCGTGAACCTGTTAAAATATATTGCCCCGGTTTGCGTTTTTCATCAACGTCAGTACGAACTGCGTCCCAAATTCCGGGTGCAACTTGCCATTCATCAATGAGGCGCGGCGGTGCTCCTTCTAATATCAAGGAAATATTTGTATCTGCGGCGAGAAGATAATCTTTCGACTTTTTTGAATCTTGCATTTTGATTACGCTTTTTGCGACTTGTTCACAAGTTGTTGTTTTACCGCACCATTTTGGGCCTCGAATAAGAACAGCGCCAAATGTTTCCAGATAAAAAGATAACTGCTCATCCACAGTTCTTTTCAGATATGTCTTATTCTTTTCCATGTTGTTTATCCTCCTCACATAGGGGTGTTTAAGAATAGTTTACCCTTATCTTTTTAAAAATGCAATAGACTTGTGATATTTTCTGCGATAGATTTGAGGGATTTTCTGCAATAGATTTGCGGGATTTTCTGCAATAGATTTGTGATATTTCCTTTCCTTTAAAAACTCCACAACTATTTTACACTATCGTGCAAGAACACTTGACTTTCGCCACAAAAAAGCGGTATGATGGTTTAGAATAATTGTGCAGTTTAAATCCAAGAGAAATAAAATGAAGAAAATCGACAAGACATTTACGAAAGCAGTTACAAGCTGGTTTCGTGAAAATAAACGCCAGCTCCCGTGGAGGGAGGACAGACAGCCTTATCATATCTGGGTTTCGGAAATTATGCTCCAGCAGACGCGCGTGTGCGCCGTGCGGGAATATTACCGCAGATGGATGGAAGCGCTGCCGACGGTCCGGGATTTGGCAGAAACGGACGAGGAAAGTCTTTTAAAGCTCTGGCAGGGCCTTGGCTACTATAACCGCGTGCGGAATATGCAAAAAGCAGCGAAACAAATCCTGGAGGCGTATGACGGAGAGTTCCCGAGAACCTACGCAGACATTTTGACATTGCCCGGAATTGGGGAATATACGGCGGGCGCGATTGCTTCAAACTGCTTCGATGAGCCGATTCCTGCGGTGGACGGGAATGTGCTGCGCGTTTTGAGCCGCCTGACGGAAGATGAGGCTGACATTGCAAAGCAAAGCACCAAGAAAAAATACGCAGAAATGCTGCGCGGGATTTACCCTGACCAAAACTGCGGCGACTTCACGCAGGGCCTGATGGAAATCGGCGCAATTGTCTGTGTGCCGAACGGAGTACCGAAATGCGATGTCTGCCCGGTGAGGGCTTACTGCGGTGCCTGCGAGCACGGTACGATGCGTAGTTATCCAGTCAAAGCAAAGAAAAAAGAAAGAAAAATCATGGAAATGACCGTTTTCCTTTTGGAATGTGAGGGCTGCAGGGCGGTGCAGAAGCGAAAAGAGAAAGGCGTTCTGCACGGGCTTTACCAGTATCCGAATGTGGCAGAAAAACTTGCGCCGGATGAGGCTCTCACGCTGGCCGCAGAGTGGGGGTGCAGCCCGGCGGGACTGAGCCGAAGCAGTGAGTACAAGCACATCTTTTCTCATGTGGAGTGGCACATGACCGGATACTATATTCCATGCGGCAGGCAGGGAAAAGGCACGGACGGTGACTTCATTTGGGCGGATGAAAGCAAGATGGAAAAGGAAATTCCGCTGCCGTCGGCATTCCTGTATTTTTGATGGAAGGAAGGATTTGCATTTATGAAGAAATACATGCCGTCTCTTTTGATGTTTGTCATTTTTGAGACGATTGCGGTCAGTCTTTGGCTGACTAAAGAGAATATCTTTTATCTGTTTAACTTCAGTTACATAGGAGCATCGATTGCGCTTGGTCTTGCACTCATTGCAGGAAAGAAGACCTATGCGCGTCATGTCGTGCAGTTCCTTGTGGGAAGTTACATGCTCGTGTATTTGGGTATTGTCTGCGGAGAAAACATGCAGATTGAAGGGTTTTGGTACTATCTTTTCCTCGGCGTGTTCGAAGCGGCGACGATCCATTATGCGGTTGCCAAGATTTTCGGGCCGCTTGTGTTCGGACGCGGCTGGTGCGGATATGCCTGCTGGACGGCGATGGTGCTTGACCTGCTGCCGTTTAAACAGCCAAATATAGAAAGAAAGGAAAAACTCGGCCGCTTGCGTTATTTGCTCTTCGCGTTATCGCTTGTCTTTGCAGCATCACTTTTCTTGTTTGGCACTGAGAATAAAGAGCGGATTATGTGGTATGCTTTTTTGATAGGAAATGCCGCCTATTATGCGGCGGGAATTGCGCTCGCCTTTGCATTTAAGGATAACAGAGCGTTTTGCAAATACCTCTGTCCGATTACCGTTTTTTTGAAGCCGGCGAGCAGTCTTTCGCTGATGCGTATCGAGGCGGATGCGGCAAAATGTGTTTCGTGCGGAAAGTGCCGCAGGGTGTGCCCGATGAATGTGGAGCCGGATATTCCTTTTAAGATTAGACGAAACCGCACAGAGTGCATCCTTTGCCTTGCGTGTGTGCAGAACTGTCCGACCAAGGCGCTGGAACTTGGGATGAAAAGAAAAGAACAATAAGGATAAATTTTGCAAGGAGGGAAAAATGGAGATACTTACCGGAAAAATTAACCGAGACGAGTTACGCAGTTTGGATAGCGGTTATTTTGACGACATGATTAAGGCTGTAGTGGATATTGAGAAAGAGATAATTGCCATTGATGCTGAACTTCATGCAGACCTTGAAGGACTTTTGCTTGATGAGGGTTCACGACAAGCAGATTTATGGGGGATAAACTTTCTCACCGATGAAGATGAAATGGAAGAGTTCGTGGAGTTTGACTCGCTCATTAACATAAGACCGAAGCAGAATAACCGGTCGCGCTATGTCGAGGATGAAAGTGTAAGAAATAAAATTTTAGAGGTTGTTGAAAAATGGATAGAACTGTAGAAAATTATCAGCATAGAGATCTTGCGGCCGGAAGATGGCGGACGATGACACTTTCCGAGCAGCTTGCCAACATAGGAAGTGAGTTCGGCAGAGCTGCAAAACGGAAAGAAAAAGGCGATAGGGAGAAGGAAATGAAGGCATTCGAGAGAGGTCTTGAACTCCTTGACTTGTCAATTCAGGACGCTCCTGCTAAGAAAGCCGAGCATCCGGGTGTGTTTAGGGAGCTGCTTCGGCTGAGAGAGGTCATGTGCGATTATTTTGTCGGAGAGAATGAGTATAAAACCGACAGAGCGTTTATTGAGAGATATTTTTATGATTTCGCAGTATGCGCGAGAAGATAAGTACAGTGAGAGGCGTGCCATGGCACACCCCTGTTATTTTGTTATCTTATATTTTAAATCTATCAATGGAAATGTCGGCGAATTCGATTTCGGTTTCTTCGAGGAACATCAGCATATAGATCGGCAAATAAGTAATTTTGCCGTTGCGCTCAACATTGGAATTGGAAAAGACGACGGCCTCGTTAAGATGGTAATTTTCGTTTTGCATTACTTGCGCCAACGCGGAATGCTTCTTGTAATCCTTGCCGCTTTTTACTTCAATCGGCAAAACCTCACCGTCATGCTCAATGACAAAATCAAGCTCGCCGAATTTTTTATTATTGTAATAATAGCAGTTATATCCGTGGGCAGTCAATTCCTGCGCCGCAATATTTTCGTACACGGCACCCTTATTGATGTCCTTTTCCTGATTTACGATTTTCAGTTTAAGCGCTTTGCCGTAAAGCGTGGTAAGCATTCCGACATCGGACAGAAAGAGCTTGAACAGCGTACTTTTCTGATTAAGCAAAAGCGGAATCTTCGGCTCGGTTACGTTAAAAACAGGAAGGGCGACGCCCGCTTTCCACAGCCATGTGAAACTGTCGTTCATTTTCTCAAAGCGTAAATTCTTTTCAATGTCTGTGATTTTGAAGCGTTTATTTTGCTCGTTTAATTCCGCGGGAATCAATTCATAAATATTGGTTAAAAGAAGCTTCTTATTTTCGGCTTCGTACTGTGTAAAATCCAGCTTATACTGCTGCAGAATTGCTTCGTGCTCGTCCATGACCACGTCAATGTTTTCCGTCTGGCGGTATTTTTCAACCGCAGCAGGCATTCCTCCGATAATCAGATACAGATGAAAAAGCTGCAGCATTTTTTTATGAATTATTTCGTCGACGGCTTCTTTCTTCCGATACGCTTTTTTCAAGGCTTCAAAGGCAGCATCGCTTATCTCGAAAAGCTGAAGAAACTCCTCAAAGTCAAGCGGATACATTTGAAGCGATTTCAAATAACCGACAGGGGCGGATTTTAGATTTACGATTTCAACGCCGAGCAGGGAACCGCTGAGGATGTAGCGATACCTTTTGTCCTCGACGAGAAATTTTATTTTTGTTACAATTTCTTTGTATTTTTGGATTTCATCGAAAAACAGAAAGGTTTCTCCCGGAATAATTTTTTTATCACTGTACAAAGAAAGCTTGAGAATCAAGTCGTCAACATCCGTCGCGTTTTTCAGAATCGCAACAATGTCGGGCTCGCGGATAAGATTGAATTCCACATAGCTGCAGCCCTCAGATTCCAAGCAGTGGCGGATGATATAGGTTTTTCCCGCTTGTCTGACTCCGTATAAAAGAAGTGCTCGCTCATCATTCCTAATCCACTCGTATATTTTCTCCTCGATTTTTCGTTTCAGCATTCGCTACCTCCGCTCAGTACGTTTTCCAACCATAATTCATGGTATTTTTGACATTTTTCCAACCATATTATATGACGATTTTGACATTTTTACAACTGGAATTTAAAAAATCTGTACCAGTCAAGAAAAGTAGATTTCCGCAAGACGCGCAGACATAAGACTCCGCTCCATTGACATCGTAAGAAAAAAGACTCGAGTGTTCTTTTGAGGAACCTTGATAACGGGTACTTTTGCTTGAAATATGATTTAATGTTAGGAGATGATAGCTTATGGCGAAAACAGCTAATTTATATGTAAGGATAGAACCCGATGTAAAAGAACAGGCTGAGACTATTCTTTCTGCTTTAGGCATACCCGCTTCCAATGCAATTACGATGTTCTATAAGCAGATTATTCTTAGACGAGGATTACCTTTTGACGTAAAAATGCCAGTCAATATACTGCTCGATGCAAGTACGCTTTCTGCCGAACAAATGGACGCAGAGCTTCAAAAGGGCTGCGATGACATGCAAAACGGAAGAACAAAATCCGTACAAGCGACATTTGCTGATATTCGAAAGGATTATCCGAGTAAGACAAAAGCGTTGTAGCGATACAGCGTTTTTTGTATGTAGGAAATATCGATACGCCGAAAAAATCAAAATCCCATAAAAAATGATTGCAGCAAGATTTCTCTTTACAAGTGTGAAGACTTAGTGTAGAATGAGAGTGGATTTTGGAAATACGAGGAAATCAAACATGTACGCAAAACGATTTGAAAATTGTAATGGTATGATTCTTGCAATCAATCAATCAATCAATCAATCAATCAATCAATCAATCAACAGGCTATAGTCTTGTAGTTTTTGCGTGCGATAAAATCGAATATTTTAAGAAACCAGGACTTCTTTTGTTTGGCATTTAGCTAGGCAGGAGAGGTCTTTATTTTTGTCTAAAATTACATACTATGGCTTTTGTGGCAAATGCGCGACCCGACTAATCGGACACGCATGCTTGTTCGCTGAACAAGGGAATCGGGTGAGAGTCCCGGACACGGAAAGAATCTGCTTTCTCGGCAAGAGCAAGAGAAAGATAGGATTTGAAAAGTAGCTGTATTTCTAAAGGATTGTTTCCATGCAAGGCAAATCTTGCGTGCGATGAAAATCGGTCATTGGAAGAGCTGTCATGGCTCAGAGAGAAGGCTGAAACAATGCGTTTGTGCGAGAAGAATTCTCCGCACATGAATGGATAAGTCAGAAGACCTACAAACCACCGAAACGAAAGAAATCTGTGTGAAAAAGCGCAGGTCAATTCGACATACAAGACACAAAGGCGATGGTTGGACAATCATCGTTTTTTTGATTGCAAAATCGTTCTTTTCATCCTTTACCGGGCGGTGCCGCAGACTGACATCGCCCGATGGGGCAAAGGAAATCTATAGATATGAGGAAGAACCATGAATCAGAGCGAACTGAAAGAGCGCTTCGGCCCGTGGGGCAGAATGCTCGAAAAGGCAGGCGTGAAAGAAGTCGCCCACTCCTATCTGGAAAGACGGCACAGAAGACAGGAAAAACTGGCGCGGCATAAGGAATACCGCAGGCAGCTTCGCGAGCAGCAGGAACTGGAAGCCGCACAGCAGCTAGAGGCACAGTAGCCGGAAGAATAGTCAGTCCACTACACATAGAACATAGTGTTGACATAGATTCATCGCAGGATGTGCAGCAGGTGCAAGGAGAACGCACCGCCGCACCGAAGCGAAATACAAGGAAAGGAATAAACGAAGAAGAAATGAACGTACAAAAAAGTTATTTCAAAAAAGCCTTGGTAATGCTCATGGCAGTGATGATGGTATTCACCATGATGCCGAGCATGGCATGGGCAGATGGCGAGGAAGCCGCAGGAGTAGGCGCAAACCAAGGTGAAAATCAGGCCGCTGAAACTTTTCAAGGGACGGCAGCGCATGGTTATGTAAAGGATATATCCTTCGGGGATGTTCAATTTAAGGAAGAAGAGAAAATCGATGCCGCAATGGATTATACCTTTGATCCTGCGCAAACGGAATATTCCTTAACTTTGACGGATGCGTTTATTGGTTATATGCAGTTCAAAGGAACGGATAGTGTTTCCGCACAGGGTTACAAGGCAGACTTATCGTATTACGATGAGACCAAGCAAGAATGGATAAGAATCGGTAGTCTGGAATTTTCATCTATAATAAATGGTATTCAGCTACCGACAGAGGCTATGACTTATGATAAACCGACGATTTTTCGCCTTGCTGTCGGACCGACAAAATTAGAAGATACGACTCCGAGGGTTGACCTTGAACAAGCAGATATTTATTACTACAGTATCACACGGGAAGCAGTTTTAACAGGGATAAATGCGGGAACGGACTATCCGATTAGTCCGGCTTTTGACAAATATGGCAAAACAGATGCATATTATGTGTACGGAAGCTTTGATGAGGATACAGCAATCAATTTAAACTTGTCAATAGGTACTTCGCTTGTCGCAAAAAAGAACACCATTTATGTAAATGATTTGCTATCAAATGGGAAATTCTCGGCAAAATATCTGGAGCTTTGGTCAGACACTGACGGAAAAAAGTATGTAAAAATTGAAGTAAAACACCCTACCGAAAACGGCAAAGGAGAAATACAGGGGAGAAGTTATCGAGTATATTTCCTAAATGAGCAGAAAGTAAACTTCAAAACTCAGCCGGTTGGAGGTACATTTGAACCAAAATCCAAGACAATATATCCATTATCAGTTGATGTAGATGTGCCTGAAGGCGCAACTGTAAAGTATATGTGGAAGGGAAGCAAATTTACGACTAAATGGTCACCATTCAACCCCGCATTTGCAGACAAAACAACACGGGAAACGTCTACTCTGAATGTTGATTTGTCGAGGAAAGCTAAGTACAAGTTTTTCTGCCAGATAACTCTAACGATTGACGGCATTGATTATGTGGCGAATAGTGAAACGGTTGAGGTATACATTGTAGATGATGGAAAAATCAGCGGTCCTAGTCTTTCAGCAAAATCGGTAATGGTTCCGAGAACCTATTACCAAGATGAAAATGCTGTACAGCTTACAGCTATGTTCTCGCCGGTGGACGCAGGCGTTGACACCACAATGCAGTGGTATGTCAGCGAGAACGAAAATGGAAAGAATGCGAAAAAAGTACCAAGCGAAGCTATCATAGGAACAGTGACATCCGGATGCAATGGTGCAGTAACACCGGATACAAGCAAAACCGGTACCTTCTACTATTATTGCAAGGGAACCTGTACGCTGACAGAAGAGGGACAGACCTATACAGCAGAAACAAAAAGCGATATTGTTAAAATCGAAGTAAAACCTATCGACGTGAAATTAAAAGGTGATGGTTCGAAGGCAAATCCGTATTTGATCGAGTCCTATGATGATTTGGTAACAGTAAAAAAAGCGGTCAATGAAGACGGAATTACCTTTGCAAATCGCTATTTCAAACTGACTGTCGATGAGATTACGCTGCCGGCAGACTGGGAAGGACTTGGGCGCGAAGACAAAGACAAGTGGGCGCCTTATATTTCCGGCTTCATGCCATTCTCAGGAACAATATTAGGTTGCAATAACCTGATTAAAATGGAAAGAGGCTGCAGAGGATTCATTAAAATTGCAAGAGACGCGGTTGTAAAGGATCTAAACCTTTACGGAGAACAAATTACAGCTTCCGCCTTAGTAACGGATCTTGTCGTTGACTACGGTCTTGACAGACAATATGCAACCGGCTGTCCGTCGCCGATTACCGCAGAGAATGTTACGTTGAAGAGCGGTTCACGGACAAAAGAATCCGGTCTTGTGGGCGGCGGTTCCAGTTCCGGAGCTAATACGGTCAACATCCGAAACTGCACAATTGAAGAAGGCGTTACCGTTGGATATGACAAAGATCAGCCATTCATAGGCTCCTTTATTAACTGCTTAAACGGAATCATTATCAACAGCACCAGTGCGGCGGATGTATATGGCACAAGCGTTGTAGGTGGGCTTGCAGGCGGCAAAGGTCAGTCTATGGGACTTTGTCAGGTTCTAAGCAGTTCCTTTACCGGGAGCATTACCGCAACAGGTGACAAAATCGGCGGCATTATGGGATGCGGGTACGAGAGTGAGAGTGCACCAAATTCACCGGTTGTCAGCATTATCAACTGCTATGTGGATGCAGATATTGTAGGTCGTGATTACATCGGCGGAATCTTTGGCTCAGAAGGCGGCGTTGTTTACTGTTGGGATAATGGTGTTGGTTCCATTGACAACAACAGCTTTTACGGTACGATTAAGGCAACAAAGGCAGATGCAAAATATGTAGGCGGAATTGTCGGTTTCATCAGAAGTTTTAACAAAAACCAAGGCATTGACACAAACTACTATCTGGATACATGCGGCGCCGGCAAAGGCATAGGTATGATTCAGAAAGTGTATACTACCGGTGCAGATGCAGTAGAAAAGGGTTTTGATGCCGAAAAACGCTGCATTAAAGCGAGTGAGGCTGCGTTCAAAAACGGGACGGTTCTGAAAGGCTTGCAGGCAGGAAAGAGAAGCTACAAGAACTGGATTCAAGGCGGAAATTATCCGGTTCACAGTGGTGAAACCGTTTTATATGCGATCGAATTAAGCGGGGACTATAAGACAGAATATAAGACAGGGGAAACATTTAATACTGAAGGCATGGTGATTACCGGAAAACTTTCTGATGGATCGAAAAGAAACATTTCTGTTTCAGATTCTGGTGTAACATTCGCAGGATTCAAATCCAATCAGCGAGGGGTTCAAACGATTACCGTATCCTACGGTGTGGCAACAGCTACTTACGAGATTTTAGTATTATATAATGATTCTCAGGTAAAGGACGGTTTGGTTGCATTCATTACTGTGCTAGGTGACAGCGAGCATGACGAACCGGATGCAGCAGGAGGGCCACATACTCTTTCCGAAGGAAACCTTCCGCAAACATGGGTTCCAAGGACAAAGGTAACAATCAATAATAATACAACGGTTTACGATGTAATTAAACAAGTCCTTGGGGAAGCCAATTTGGAAGGCAGTGCAAATAATAAATACAGCACGATGTACATTTCAGGTGTAAAAATTCCGGGAACTGATAGGTACCTTAGCGAATTTTCAAACGGAAATTTTTCCGGATGGATGTACACCTTAAACGGACATCACCCTAATTTAGGTGTTGCACAACAGTTCTTGCAAAATAATGATGAGATAGTCTTCCATTACACCGACGACTACACCAAAGAAGAAGGCTCCGAAAAATGGAACACGCCGGGCGGTGGTGTTGTCGAAGAAGTCAAAGATGTCACCACCGACACCAAGACCGGCACGACGACTGCACCAACCGATGTCAAGGTAAGCGAAAAGACAAACGCTGACGGCACGAAGACGAAGGTTGCCGATGTCAAAGTCTCTGCTGACAATCAGAAAGAAATACTGAAGCAGGCGAAGGAAAAGAAGTCGAATGAAATTATCTTGGTTGTTTCCGGTAAAGAAGTTGGCGATGCGACGAAAGCGGATGTAACGCTTGATAAGAGCTTCATCGACTCCATCGTAAAAGATACGAATGCGAAACTGACCATTAAGACACCGTTTGGTGACAAGACTTACACGCAGGAAGAGCTGAAAGCGATGTCCGAAGCAGCAACCGGATCTACAGTAACCGTTTCAATCGAAAAGGCAGCAGAGCCGACAGACGATGCTGCAGCGAAAATTGCAAAAGCGAAGTCCATCGTTAAGAATATGAAGCTCGTTGCACGCTCAAGCAAGACCGCGAAGAAGAACATCAAAGCAGTTCTCAAGAGCGACGCGAAGGTTACGGCTTCCATCAAGGAAATGAAAGACCTTGGCTTCACCGTGAAGTACCGCTTCTACCGCTCCACGAAGAAAGCAGCTTCCTACAAGTCCACCGTGACGAAGAAAACTGCTTCTTACACGAACACAAGAGGTAAGAAGGGAACGAAATACTTCTACAAGGTTCAGGTAAGAGTTTACGATGAAAGCGGCAAACTCGTTGCGAAGACAGCACTCAAGCAGTGCAAATACGCAGCAAGGACATGGAGTAAAGCGAAGTAGCAAATCTTTTAAAATAACTGTTCATATTTAATGTTAAAGAGTCCAACGACAATCTATCGTAGGGCTCTTTACATTGTAGGGCTATAAGCCCTGTCGAGAACGCAAAGCGTTCGAGACAAATAAACC